>Ga0065711_1043797_pt1 | contig 14510 bp, 8 predicted proteins | sample Hoacrofraction12_FD_59098 | JGI IMG/M metagenome (GOLD analysis project Ga0065711, IMG submission 59098) | Hoatzin crop microbial communities from Cojedes, Venezuela - Epithelial fraction 12 v2 (version 2) | ecosystem: Host-associated > Birds > Digestive system > Esophagus > Crop | place...
CAGGGAGGTTGTGGAGTCTCCTTCTCTGGAGATATTCAAGACCCGCCTGGACAAGGTCCTGTGCAGCCTGCTATAGGTGACCCTGCTTCGGCAGAGGGGCTGGACTAGATGACACACAGAGGTCCCTTCCAACCCCTACCATTCTGTGATTCTGTGATACTGTTGAACAGCTGCCTTACGTTTATTTGAAGTAACTAACAGAAAGCTGTTCAAAGAGCAGTGTATAAGGAATGGCGTTCCAGTGCAGTAACACAGGAAGCACTAAGAAGCAAAGAGGCAGTGAGAAGGCCAGGTAGAATTGAGGAAGACAGGGAGCAGAGATGCTCTCAAATTCATAGGTTAGCTGTGAGACTGCCAATTTATTCCTTTCCAAGCTAATAAAATAGCCAAGAAACAGGACAATGTGAACAGTCCTGGGGACTAGTAAGAACATTTATATCAGTTTCTAACTAGTACATATGGACTAATTCATACCAAGGTACAGCTTTATTTCAAATAATGACCAGATTTTTGAAGTGTTCTTTTCTCTTGTGCCATCAGCGTCAGCATATACCCTCAAAGCAGAAATTTCATTCCTCTGTAGTTCAAGCTATCCATACCCTTGCATACAAATGTGTGATGTGCAATTTAGTAAACATATAGTGGTGTGATTTCACACAGCAAGTGCAGCTGTGTAAACACATAGTAAAGTCACTCTTGAAAGTCTGTCAGGTAACTTCTTCCTACAGGATACAGGCACATTAGAAGGCATCTTTAACAGAGGGGTTAAAGTACTTTTTCAATGGTTGGAAAATGAAATGTGTTCTGGGAAATATATGTAATTTAACACAAAGATGCAAGAATTTTTAACTGTCAAAATCACCTCTATTCAGGATGTCTTTCTTATTTCTCCAATTATTTTTCATGAACAACAGGAGTCTGAAAAATTTAAGAGAGACCCTTAATGCTGCAAATTCAACTTTGTGGAGCCCAACCAACTTGTGAGTACCCTTATTTTGTCCTGCTGAGCCTTCAGGCAAGGAACAGATGCTGAAAATGCCAGTTTTCAGCAACAGCATCCCTGAGGCAAGTACGTGACACATTTAAAACATCCCAAAACCACAAAGATAGTAGATGTCAGATAATGGCAGAGTGGGGATCAAATGCTAGAGGATTTAAACATCATTATCAGAAAACTATTCAAGCATCCATTGTGACAGTATCTGCTGCAGATTCAGTTTTTACGTGAATTATCTCTACAAAGAATGGAGTGCAAGTGAGATTAGTGTAATTTTGTCAAAAACCATTAGTTTCTAAACCAATTCCTTTTGAAATCAAAATCCTCTTAAGTTTTGTGATAGTCTGACGTCCAGGTGGCACAAATCAGTGCAGCTGTACTTCATCAAAGCTATGGTGAAACAATTAACTCATGACTTTTTGACATAGAAGAGTTCCCATAAGTATGCTGATAACATGACATTTAAGGACAAAGTTGTAAAGTGGAACTGATGATGCAGTGCAGATTTACCCTTTCAATATTCTCTTTAACAAACCCATTTGCAAAATTCTGGTATTTGTGGGAATCCCCATCTTTCAGCAGCACAGATCTAAGTGAACAACACTTGAATGTTTACGCATACAAAAATATGTTAGATATTTTAGTTATGTCAGGATTAATAAATCTTCATGTTCAAAACAGGTTTAAGTATTATTTTTTCCTCTATTAAACTAAAAGGCAATTTCTTGATGAATAGAACTGTTTATAAAATCAGAAGTCTGGTTTCTAAGTATTATTGTCATTTGCAGAACTTGATTCAAATTATTTTTTTTCTCTGTGCTTGCTGTGTTCAGATTAAAATTAGTAATTCTCCTTCCGCTTCACAAAGTGTTGTAAAGAATAATTAATGTCCATAAAGTAAATTGACCAACATCTTTATCAAATTTATCAATTACCAGCTATGTGGTGTGGTTGACACGCTGGAGGGAAGGGATGCCATTCAGAGGGACCTTGACAGGCTGGAGAGGTGGGCCTGCATGAACCGCATGAAGTTTTAGAAGGCCAAGTGCAAGGTCCTGCACATGGGTTGGGGCAATCCCAAACAGAAGTATAAGCTGGGTAGACAGTGGCTTGAGAGCAGCCCTGAGGAGAAGGACTTGGGGGTACTGGTGGGTGAGAAGCTAAACGTGAGCCAGCAATGTGCGCTTGCAGCCCAGAAAGCCAACCGTATCCTGGGCTGCATCAAGAGAAGCGTGGCCAGCAGGTCGAGGGAGGGGATTCTGCCCCTTTATTCTGCTCTCGTGAGACCCCACCTGGAGTACTGCATCCAGCTCTGGGGCCCCCAACATAGGAAGGACATGGATGTGTTGGAGCGGGTCCAGAGGAGGGCCACAAAAATGATCAGAGGGCTGGAGTACCTCTCCTATGAGGACAGGCTAAGGGAGCTGGGGCTGTTCAGCCTGGAGAAGAGAAGGCTCCAGGGTGACCTTATAGCAGCCTTCCAGTACCTGAAGGCAGGCTACAGGAAGGATGGAGAGGGACTTTTTACAAAGACCTGTAGTGATAGGACAAGGGGGAACGGCTCTAAACTAAAAGAGGGCAGATTTAGATTAGATATTAGGAAGAAATTCTTCACCATGAGGGTGGTGAAACACTGGAACAGGTTGCCCAGAGAAGTTGTGGCTGCCCCCTCCCTGGCAGTGTTCAAGGCCAGGTTGGATGGAGCTCTGAGCAACCTGGTCTGGTAGAAGATGTCCCTGCTCATGGAAGGGTGGTTGGAACTAGATGATCTTCAAGGTCCCTTCCAACCCTTACCATTCTATGATTCTATGATTCTTTGATTTCCAACCATAAAATTGATCTTTGTGGTAATCCTGAAATCTTGTGAGATGATTCATATGACTGAAAACTTGCTGGCCTTTCTCTTCTATAGATGAATTTAGATGTCAGCAAAGAAAGATGTAGAAGCATCACCTACTTCAAAGTTACTGGTAGCTTGGAAGGCAACAACTTTGGATGCTCTGAATTAGTCTTCCATAAGACATACAAGCACAGGGGTAGTCCTAGTCATGTATAAGCTATCGTGACTTCTCATGTGTCACATGGAAGCAAAACAAAAGCAAAGCTAGTAACATTTACCTTTCTTGCATTGAAATTTCACAATCTCACAAATCTGAAGGCAATAGTGCTCCTAAACAGGAGAAGAACTGAATCAAAAAGTGAAAATGATGCTGGGAACTGACAATATACATCTCAGTGCCAGAGAAGCCACAATTTCACAGCTGTGAAAGGACACTATAGAAACAACTTGCTTAAAAGGGAAGCCAATGCAACAACTCTACATACACAGCAAATGCAATATAAACTAAAGATTAAAGCTTCACTGGTGACATCAGTGAAATGGGGTGGGGAACTTAGTGGCAAAGAACTTGGAAAGGCTGAGGTACTCAGTATCTTCTTTGTCTTGGTCTTTCCTGCCCACATCTGCTCAACAGCCTCTCTGGTCCCTGGTGCCAGTGCCAAAGTGAAGTACAGTTCATGGCAGAAGACGGGTAGTCCTGCAGGAAGCTTAGGGACCGCTGAATGCAAACTGGATGGACACTAGTCCATGGAACTGAGTGGGATGTTTCCAAAGCTGAACCAAGGAGAAGCTGAGAGCAATGCTCTTTTTCAGCCTGAAGCTGAGAAGGTAAAAGAGAGTGTACCTGATGCCTTCCATTGCCTAGTGGGTTGCTGGTGAGAAGATGAAGGCAGACTATTCTTAGAAGCATGCCAAGAAAGGACAACAGACAACAAACAAGGTGCAACAAGGGAAATTCCGAGCACATGTAAGGAAAAAATTGTCCACTATGAGGCTGGTCAGACACCGAGACAGGCTGCCAAGAGGGGTTTGGAGATATTCATACCTTGAGTGAAAAGGCCCTGACCAACCCTGTTTAAAAAGTTGTCCCAGTTTTGAGAAGCAGGTTGGACAAGGTGATTTCTAGAGGCTCCTTCCAATGTAAATTATCCTATCATTCTCTGATTTTATGAAATACCAGCCTAGCTACAGATCCATTTTTCTAGGATAAAAGGTTATACAAAATTCCAGTAATTTTTTCTATGACATATTGGTTTCCATTGAATGACAGTTGTGCCTTCTGTGTAAGAATTCGTATGCAAATTTTCATTTTGGGAAGCTTTTAATTAATCTGAGAGAGAGCTTCCATTCTAAAGCTGTAGGTCAGAAAGTTCTGCTCCTGAGGCATTTGCACATGTGGTCAGCTGTTGCAACATTCAAAATGTGAACCCTTCCAGCGCCTGTTTTTATTATTCACACTGCCTTCATCCAGAGTCTACACATATAAATAAACAGAATAAGCCAAGGTCTGGCAAGGGCAAGTAAAAGATCTGATGAAAACAAGAAACAGTCAATAAATGAAAAAATCCTGAATGAGCAAGCTGTCGCAATGCACTCATTCATAATGGGAAGAGGAAAATAACATCTGGTAACTGCAGAGCATATCTAATTAAAGCCTTTGGACAGTTCAGTTGGCAGCTGAAGTGAGCCCTGACATCTTAAGTACCAAAAGAAGGTGCAGCAGTGTAAATGGATCGTGCATGTAATCATCTCAGAGGGCTAAAATACTGCTGCAATTCCGTTACTTCAGAAAAGATCTCGAAGTCACTCATTTTTACATTCTGTTGAACAAACCATGCCAGTTTGGCATCCCTCTGCTTCATTAGGGACTGTCTTGAATTTATTTTATCCGAAACCTGTAGTAAATCAGACTAAATACGTATTATTGTATTTTGAGTAGCAGCATAAAAAATGCACAAGGGCCTGAACTGTACTTCAATGTAACCACCAAACTGGCAAGCCAAAGACCTTTTTTTTCTTTGAGTAAGGACAAAACGGAAAGCCTTTAGTGACTGGTAATAAACTCATCCTAGGAGCGCAAAGTTACCTTTACATCTTCTTGGTGGAAGACATTTCTGGATGTTTTTCACATTGCCCCAAAACATAGAACATCTTGAACTTGTTCTCCTATTTGTTGTTTGTGTGGTTCTGTTTTACTAGAGCTGCATATATTTGGGCTTCTCAGGATATTGCCTTTTTGCTTTGGCCAGAAATTTTATCTACATCCATATTTATGATACTACACTTGAAAAGTCTGGTAAGCCAGCTGGAGCGGAAAAAGTGGCTCTGACTTGCCTGTTGAAAACCTTACAGTCCTGCGCACAGTCACTGCATGGCCTCGTGTCAGCTTTTATAAAGCACTGTCACAGTAGACTCCGTGCTTTATAAAAATGTGCGTGATACAGAATATGCATGTAAAGTTCTTTCTGAAGGAGATCAGAAAGAAATAGAGACATTGCACTTTCACTTAGCTAACGTTGTTCTACTTACATTTTTATGAGGTACTCTAACTGGTCATATGACTACCAGGAGGGGGGAAACACACTTTGAACTGATCAATCAATGTAATAATGACAAGCATGAAAAAATAATAGAACTTAAAGAACTAGTTAGTAGCAGTAAAATGACTGGGAAGAGTCTGAAGAGAAAGCTGAATCAATCCAGGATGCTGTTTACAAAACTAAGTCCAGAGCACTTAGGTCAAATTACAGCATCAAAGTTTAAGTACAACAGAAGCTCTGTGAAAGGCAAATGAGACAGACTAACAGTATCTGATATAATTTAAAAATCTCTGACTTCCTCATCCATGAGAAATTCCATCAGGAGCTATGAATAATTTTAGCAAGAATATTAAAATCTAATGTCAGGTCTGTTCTACTGATGTTGCACAAACAAGTAACAAATCAATCATTAATGGAAATACTGTTACAACAGCACTTCCCTTTTTGGTTTTAAAGCACTAAAAATCACACATGCATGTGTAAAAAGGGAATTAATCAATGCTCAGAAACACCTTCTTGGAGTCTGAACTGCAAAATAAAAGTGCCAGAATACCATAAAATCCCATAAGGACTTTGCAATTAGAATATGCTGCTAGGGCTGGACATTATGATGCCACATTTGAATACTGTGAGGTAAGTACAATGTGGAGGCGTCACAAAGCACTCACATATTCACTGCTGTCTACGCATACTTCAGCTCAATAGATCATAAGAGTACATGTGTGGTTTTTACTTGTCAGTAGATGCATGGGACATTTTGTCTAAACTCCACCAGAATCAAATTAATTCTTTATCAGCATAAAGAGGACAAATGAATGTTAACTTGTAACTAAAGTCCGGGAAACAAAAAGTAAGACAAAGCACAGGTCAATGTCAGAATAAATGGACCAATATCCTTGATTTAGACTCTTTATTGAAAAGACCCCAAGTCACAAACAATTTTGATTGATTAACCATATTTGATCTAATGAAGGTCAGACACTTAGCTAGTTAATTTTATTTATTTATCTATGCCACTAAGATAAATTGTTTACAACATCTAACATGTTTTAAGCAAGTTTATGTACGCCAACTGTAAGGCAATCTGGACAACTGAAAGCCCAAGTGATACAGGTAAACTGTTATGGGTGGAGGGACTGTATGTAATGAAAAACTTCCTGTGCTAAGATTAGTCATTCTAAAGGTTAGAGCTGGATATAAATAATGTGAATATGATAAATAAGACCAATGTGATATCCAGTTGTACACATCAGGAAGGATTTAAAAGTTTGAACATTTACCTCTTTGAATTAAAGAGAATCCTTGGTGTGAAAATACTTGATGTTGCAAATGCGTGCAATTTTAAAGTTTGGAGAATGAAACAAAAGTAGTAGTGAGGAGTAAGAGCAATACCGAATGGAATGAATATAGGAAGAGATGAGACAAGTAAAGCAGGTAGCTGCAATATGAGTTGAGGTAACAGAACAGAGGGATGACTTCAGGAGAGCAAAGCAGAAAAAATTGGTAATATCTGAAAAAGAGCAAGTAAACTTCTTTTAAAAAGAGTAGAAATAATAACTTCCTTAGGGTGAATAGTGGAAAGGCAATTATCTATAGAGATGTCACAGCTAAAATTTCAAGACAGAAGTGAGAGATGAAGAAACAAATCATATTATTCTGTTTTCAGTTGAGTCCCAGAATATAGACACATTCAGAGACGGATTCCCATACTACTGCCTTCAGGGAAAGCAAGCTGTGGAAACAGTTCAGATGAAGCAGTAGAAACTCAAAGTTTCAATGTACGATTTCTTGCTTCAGAACACACACTTGAGAGGATGACACTTGACTTGGCATTTAAATAACAGGACAAAACCTGGCTGCATTCAGCCAACCTGTCCTGCCAAGAGTACATGTTCTTTATCTACATAAATATAGTCAATTGAGACTCTTTCATGTGATTTTCTTTCTTCTGACTGTCTCATCAGAAGTGAGTCACACACTTGTCAAGTGTGTGACTTTTCAGTAGCTCTGGAAGAGGCAGAAAAACCTGTCTAGTTACTTACAGAAGAAAAGCCACTGGTGAGAAAACTAAGCCTTACATTCCTTACCTGGGCCCGCGAAATCCAACAATCCGAATCCAACAAACAAATAAGGACTAGGAATGGGTCAAGGAAGCAAATCATACTCTTCACTCAAACACTTCTGGAAGTTTTACTGTTTATGCTTAATCCTCATCTTCAATTCAGTATCACACTAATATTGCAACTAAAGAACAAAAAAACCCCAAAATAAAACACCCACAACTTTTTTAAAAAAGAATAACCAAGAAAATACTATGGACTTTTGATAGTATTATCTCCCTCTTACAAACTATGGAAGTAAGAAATAGAAGAAGCCTGTACTTCACCATTAAAAACGTGAGACTGCAGGATGGGAGAGCTGGGCCCTATTCCTTGAGGCTTTGTGTGCTGCAATTTCTGTCTTCAAAATGGAATACTGAGGTTGTCACGATTGACTCATAACTGGCTTGTGGTTGGCATGATTAGACACAGAAAAAAATTATAAATTAATAGCTAATATGGGCTGTGTCTACAGAGAAGCAGTAAAACATTAAATACTAACTAAAACTTATGGGTCCTAACTCTTTGTAATGTCTTTGTCCCAGAACTGATGCAATTTGCAGTTTATAATCTCCACATCGATTTCTTGATTTGTTTATTCAATATGCCTGATGTATTGAAAAACTACAGTGACCATAAAATTATCTGTAAGACTTCACGTTTTTGTTTCAATTCCATAAATTGTTAATCGACTTTAGTAATAGGAACTCCAGATTACCTGGAATTAATTTTAGTTTTTAAATGTCACATGGACTTCTGTAATACATTTGGGTATTTGACTCTTCAGCTTTAGTTCCTGTATACTGTAAGGGACACATTGTATAAACATTATCTGCTGTGAGTGATTGGTATACTATATTGAAACCCAGAGCCGAAACCTTTGTATTTCAAAATCAAATTAAAAGGTGAAGTGTCCAGTCATGAATATGTGCATTTTTTCTTTTCTCCCTGACAGTCAGTAAGTATGCTTCAAATATTTGTTTTAAGGCAGCAGTCTGATGTTCATAAAGGATTTTCCACTTGTTTTCTTCTTTTATCCATACGAGCTTCTTCAGCCGTTGCCCATGGAAACACATACTGCAAAGCTGACCATTAGTCTCAGTGCATGTGTCAGATCAACAGCTGTGAAGGCAATATTATCTATTAATATATTCACCTGAATTAAAATTGTTTTAAAATTTAACTCCACTAGCTTAAAACTAAGGTTTAGAGTTAAAACCATACTTCTAAAAGCAGATCAAACCTCGGAAAATCCTCACTACAGTGACTAGGTAGAGAAAGTTCCAACTGAAGAAAATTTTCTTGAGCTTTGAGAAAGTTTAGCTCAGACAAAATTTGAATTACCTGATACTTTGTAATATATTGTGCATAGAAATAAACTGTTCACAGTGATGCAGATATAGCCTACACATTTCTTTAGAATTTGACCCAGATACACTAAAAAGTTATTAGGTACACAGCTGCAGAGACTATGATCATTTCAGTTCCACTGATTTTCTGTAAAGAGACTCTCCGGCTAATAGATCTGCCCAATGAACCACTGCCAAATACGCTATGAGTCAAAGACACAGTTGTAAAAACTTCCTAGACTAGAACCATATGGATTCATCTATTCATTTATTCTAATGCACATTAGGTCAGTAATATTTTGTTAACATTTTAAAAAATTATCTATGAAACGAGTATAACCACAGGATGTGAAAAAGATTTAAACAGATGGTTAACACTGAATTGCTGGTCACGAAATGCAATAGTTTGACAGATGACAGATTGTACATGCCCTGCCAATTTGGCAATAATACCCGGACTGGTGCTGAAACTGTTCATGAGTCAGGATTTTTTATTTGTTTTGTTTTGCTTTCTCCTTTCTTTTCACTTTGAAGATAAATGAAATTCTTGATGTCGATCAAACACAGGCACAAGTAAAATAGATATACAGCATTATCTCTACTGCAAAACCATTATACTGCCAACAGTACTCTTAGTAATCTCAATTTAATAATCCCTCAGTACTTTTAGAGAAAATACATCATGAGGAAAAGTTTAATGGTCAAAAATACAGTCTAACTTTAAGGTGTAAATGAGACAAAGACTACTAGTGAATTAAGATATTGAGTTCTGAAAATCAAAAGAGTTTTCTGTTCTTTATTTCTGATGACTATTTATTAATTTAGTTAATGATGTTAAAGAGCAGCAGGAAACATTATTTCAGTCTAACCTCCTAGAGAATACTTTTTCTTGCACAGCTCTCAATTTGCTGTTCAGCCTAGGTAAGTTTAGACTGCATTTCAGATATATTGGTTCAATGTGGCTTTTCCAGTTATGTCTTGGTTGAATTTCATTAGTAAAAACCACTGTACAATACAGTAATAATTATCACTTTCACAATTATCACAGAAGTGAAATAAAAGTATATCTGCCTGTCAGTTTTGAGGGAAATGGGGTGAAATCCAAATTCAGTTTACAAAGGAGAAAAAGGAAATCCTACTCTTCCATCCAGTTTGTCAGATTCATAAAGTGATCAGTTTGTCCATCACAGTACTGTACATTTGGCTACATTTCCCCAGGTCTTATACTAGACACTTCATGGATTCTGTTATGAGTAAAGGTAAAGAATAGAAAAATTAAAACCTAGCTGTTTGTTACTGACTGCAAAGCGATGCTCTCTCTAAACAGCAAAAACTCAGTCCTGTACAGGTAAAAATATCTTTCCAGTTCTGCTTTCTAGCAGCTCATCTCTGGAATTTTAATTCTACCTTAACGTTGTCTGTCTCTGAATCTAAAAATAGCCCTTTTCATGTGCCATGTGATACTCGGGTTCAGGTTTATTTGAGCTGATTAACAGATAATCAACATTTGGCACAAATGCTTGATTAAAACTCACATCCAAAGCTGAATGTGCAGAGCTGAATGTTCACTCCTGTCATCAGATTCTAGATGCTACAAAACCAAATGCTGTGGCTTATAAATAATGCATACATATGCGTTTGATATTGTCTCTGTAAAGTGAGTTTAACATTCAAATGAGAAGGGCTAGTTTAAAAACCTTTAATGGAAAATTATGCATTAGAAATTGGTACACCATGCAAAATCCATCAAAATAAAGCTAAATAAGTCATGTGGAACATGCCTGATCTATTGCTAACCTTAAAGGGAGACAAAAATTTACTTTTTCTTTTCGAAATCTTTCAAGAAATTATCTCTCTTTCTTTCCTCGTACATGCATGTTTTCACACACTTTTCAATAAGGAGGGAAAAGAAGATAAAACAAAAAAACATCCATTTTTTTAATAAACTGAATTCTAAAACCATTTATTGCTAGGATACTATTTTAAAGCCTTAATTATTAATCTATGCAGGAAACTGAGCAGCATATGTTTTTCCTTCAATATGTCACTGCATTTTATTTGTTTTATATTATCCTTATTACACAGTATTACATAAAGTTGACTTCACCACCAAGTTAAAATCTTCAATTCCATATTTAAATCTTAAAAAAAAAAAAAAGACCAAAAGCTAACAATGAATAATTATGCATTCTGTTACTGCACCTTATTACAGATCCCATATTTGGAGGACTGGACCCAGATTTTATTAATAATAAAATTACCAAGTATTGACCTTCAGCCATCTGGCTCTCATTTCTCTTTTCTCCAAAAACCAGTCTAAATTAGAAAAAACTCAGGAAAACATAACAGACCATCTCACTTTCTGTCCTGGTCTTGAGGCAATGTTTGATGTTCTGGAAACACTGCTGAAAATAGTTCAGGAAGGGTTGTGTTTGTTGGCACCATTTATGTATACTTTCCTAGAGAGCTCCCTGCTAAACTAACAAAAAATCACTAAGCAAATAGCCTGTCAGAAAGGTATTATTAACTCTTGCTCGCTTCTTTCTAAAAAGTCTATCTTTTGAATTGAAATGGGCACAATGAACATTGCATTTCTGTAGTCACCTTTCCCATTCCTCCTTTTCCCTCCATGTGAGAGTTAATGTTCCTTTCCAAACCAGCAGTTTCCTTCAAATGAAAGAAGCACCTTCAATTTCTCTGCATGTTTCCAGTTTTCAGTAACAATTTCCTTCAGCTTTATCCAAACCCATATGAAAGATACACTGATTTAAGCCTTAAGAGGCACTTTCTGAATTATTTCTGGAATACATGTTGTATTCAATACCCTACATAAAAGACCCATGGAGAACTTCATAATGGCATTAACAATACAGGTTTTTCTTGATATGAGTCAGCAGCTCCTTGGGACTTAGTATTTTTTCTAGACTCAGTAGAATAGTTTCTGCTTCAGACTAGCTCCAAAATAGTAACCTGCATTATTTCTGTGATAAATCACAAAATGTCAAACTGACATGAACTATAGTCATGCTTTACTCTTTTAATGAAATATATTTCATTTAGTAAATACAGACACTACAGCAGTAAATACACACTTTAAACCTATTAGGGGTCAGTCATGTATGAAGATCTTAATTTGACAAGTACTTTGCTGAACAGCTTTAACAGCCAGTAATAGGTGCCTCCTACTAAATAACTGTTAAATGTATGATGCCTGGAACATCACTTTTTTCCTCAAAAAATTTTGAAAAGATTTAGCAAAAAAAAATTTCTCTGAAGGAATTCTGTAGGGTTGTAAGCAGAAATAGTTCTTTTCTTTGCAACAAAATACATGTTCTTCTGTAATTCACTATTGAATGTACAGGATTAAGAAGCAAACGAATATACTACCTATAGCTTCCAGAAATTTTGCTGTGCTGAGAAAAGTAATCTATCACGTAAAGAATCAACATGGATGTATTCAAACTGTGGGAGTGTTATATGTAATCTTTTGTATATGACCAGGTCTCTTCATTCTAGCATTCTTCTATTCTAACAACACAGGCACAAACACCTGTGCTTTCCAAAGTATAACTTTCCTTAGTTTGCATTTTGTCACTCCAGCATATCATGCTGTCATGTTAAATCACATGTTTTTCTCCTTTCAGATCAAATTTCAAACTGCATATATTGCTTTTTGTTTTAAAATTGGAGTCACTATTAAAGCACAGTGGGGAAATAATCACAGTATATACTGAATATCAGACTAAATTTACCAAAGGACTTTGCCAGACTTTGCTTTTTACTTCAGAAAATACACATTTAGTCACAGAAAACTCAAGACAGTGATACATCAGCTTCTCTGCCTGTCAGTTTCTTCCTTTCCTCTCTCCATCCTGTTCTCTCTAAATGTGCAAAGTATTTCCAGGCTGACAAGAGCTAATACTGAAGGTATGTCCAATTTCAAAATGCTGCTATTACTGCTACTCAGAACACAGAGATTTCTTCTGCAGCCTAGAACAGAAACACCTAAGAAAGAAGAAAAAATGCTATGCTTGTTTTAAATACACATAATAAGGCCAAAATATACATTTTTATCTGAAGCTACTAATTAATGTATTATTTAGAATCAAAATTGTGCTGCACTTTAGAAACCACTTTTGGAAGGGTCCGACCTGCATGACACCCGTAACTGAAGAAACTTGCTACAAAGCCAGAGATGTCTTTCACAGTTGTAATCACTATGAAAATAAGAGACAGATTACAACCTGGTTTGCTGTGCAAGCTTGCTGAATCTTCATAAAGCTGTAGATAAAAGCTAATTATCAGTTACACTAAACTGCTGACAAAATGTATATGTGCTTTAGGGTAGAAAACAGACCAAAATGGGATGACAAGAACAATAAATATAATGATTGTGCCAAAAGAAGACACAAGAAAATTAGCAATTAAAAAATGAATGTGATATTGTTGAGTAACAAAGGAGGACTGAAACATGCAAACCGGCAATTGCATTTCAATTTCTGTAATCACAGAATCACAGAATGGTAGGGGTTGGAAGGGACCTCTGTGGGTCATCTAGTCCAACCCCCCTGCTGAATGTAATGGGTAATTACATGTTAGACTCTAGTGTGGAGAAGATCCCTTTATACAGCAATCCCTTTATCATGCATTATATATCACTTGCAAGGCATACCAGCAAAACATTCTCCTTTTCTTGCAAACACTGAGCAATTACTTCTGTATAGATATATTGAAAATAAAGTAGTGCTGCACACAGTAGAGCCCTTATGAGTTTTTATTGCAAAAAATCGAAAACTTACTATGAAATCTATGAAACCTTCAGGAGCTTTACATAACAATCACGTGTTGAGATTTTAATTAGAATGCTGTATTTTGGAGTTACTCCAAAGTTGCAACTAGTTTCTGCCTAATTTTTGTTAGCCTTTTCATATTTTCAGTATACATTCCCTCTTCCTGAAACAGAACTGCCAGCAACAGAATATCAGTGGAGATCTTTTTATTTGTCAGAAAGGCTACATAGAGGGTATGAAATTCTAGGGGAAGTCCTGGTTTTATCTTTTTATTGATGGCAGTAAATCAGAGCTTCTAGATACCTGCTGCTCCTAAGACCAATGTATTCCACAGGCACTCTTCTTCGGATCTTCACTTGTGCTCTATTCATTTGCTTAATACAAACCCCTGCCTTTGAGCACCTTTAAAGAAGCTGGCTGACTAGCTAAAGGATTGTAATCAGACAGAAGCATAGAAAGGGAATCACAGAATCACAGAATGGTAGGGGTTGGAAGGGACCTCTGTGGGTCATCTGGTCCAGCCCCTCTGCCGAAGCAGGGTCACCTACAGCAGGCTGTACAGGACCTTGTCCAGGCGGGTCTGAATATCTCCAGAGAAGGAGACTCCACAACCTCCCTGGGCAGCCTGTTCCAGCGCTCCGTCACCCTCAGAGGGAAGAAGTTCTTCCTCATGTTCAGACGGAACTTCCTCTGCTTCCGTTTGTACCCATTGCCCCTTGTCCTCTTGCTAGGCACCACTGAAAAGAGCTTGGCTCCATCCTCCTGACACCCGCCCCTGAGATATTTAGAAGTGTTTATAAGGTCCTCTTCTCAGTTTTCTCTTCTTCAGGCTAAACAAGCCCAGCTCCCTCAGCCTTTCCTCATAGGAGAGATGCTCCAGGCCCCTCACCATCCT
>Ga0065711_1008058_pt1 | contig 14509 bp, 10 predicted proteins | sample Hoacrofraction12_FD_59098 | JGI IMG/M metagenome (GOLD analysis project Ga0065711, IMG submission 59098) | Hoatzin crop microbial communities from Cojedes, Venezuela - Epithelial fraction 12 v2 (version 2) | ecosystem: Host-associated > Birds > Digestive system > Esophagus > Crop | place...
TAACAGGGGAAGAAAGGGCTGGCTTTATACAGTCACCTTCTTGTCCCCAAAGGCTGAGAATCCAATCCCAAGAGCTTTTCAAATGCTGGGTAAATCCTGCCCTCATCCCCAGCACCATTCATGCCTAGCACACAGGGTAAGGAAAACTTAGGATCTAGGGAGGCTAAAGCATTTCTCCCGGGTCCCAGCAAGTACAAGACATCGTCCTGCTACACTGAACAGGGCTAATTCAATCTCTCCTCCCCTCCCATCTTCACAGCCCAGGTCCATAGCTTTCTACAACAGGCTGGGAGATGACGTTATCGGGGAGCCACACAGCTCCTCGCATCCCTGTGCAAGTCCAGACTCTCCTGCCCCCCCCGTTAGGTTTTGCGGAGGAAGGACGGAGGGCGATGGGGAAGCAACCCACGCACATCAGCAGAGCACAGCTTGCGAAGCCCTCCAAGGGCTCTGGTCCAGGCCACAGGGAGGAGGGGAGGGAAAACAAAACACTTCCTTCCAATAAAACACAGATTTTTTTAGCTAGAAAAGTCAAATGGCTTTGCAGGAGAATTAAACCCAGGGACATCTGCCCGCACTGGCCGGATGTAAACTACAAGCTGCAAAAGCACCGGCGTCCTTGATGCACCTCACAGACGCATGCAGAAGATCACTCTTTTCCTCATCTCAGCAGCTTCTTTTAGTTTAAATTATCCAGCCTCTGGCCAAAAGAGGTGCCAGGTACCCTGAGGCCGTGTTCTTAGACCCATCTCTTGCAACTGCTTTGTCAAAACCCCCCTCACTTACGCAAACACCGTACATGGCAATCCTTGGGAAAAGGGTGGGAGCGGGTCAGAACCCAGGTCTGCATTTCTCCCACTTGGAGACTCTCCGACCTACACAGAGGATTTTCCACAGCAAGAAGCTTCGTGCAGAACTGCAGGCTGATCCACTCACAGGAAAAAAAAAAACAACCAAGGTTGGTGGCCCTTTTGTGCATAAAGCCGTGTCGCATTGAACAAACAGCAGCATGGAGAAGGATCTCTACAACTCCATGCTTTCTCTTGACTCTTCTGAGCATTAGTTTCTAACAACTTCCCTCCCCATCTCAACCCAGAGCAATTCTCTCCTCTCCCCCCGTGCTGCGGGCCCTGACAGTCAAAGTCGTGTATCACGGCCAACAGAAATCGATTCGTGATGAATCAGGCGGTTCATTGGCGACATGGATTGCCACTTTTCACAAGTACTGCTTGGAGATCACGCAAACACATCCACCAAGCAAAACACTTCAGAGAGCCTTCGCAAGCAATTAGCGTCCCCAGGCTCCCGTTGGGGAGTGTGGGACATTAAAGGCAACATGCTCTGCGCAAGCACAGAAGCTCAGACTGGTTTGTTGACACTGGGAGATTAGTGTTTTCTCCTTGCTCACGAGACTGTTGCTCCCAGTTCCCGGCGAAAGCCAGAGAAGTCTCACACAGAAGGAGCTGGCTTTACTCCATTTACACACAGTCCTTCTCAGGGGACTCCTTCCACTCTTTGGTTTTGCCAGAAGAAGGACCCATCTTTGATTCTCAGCCCTTCACCTCGGTCAGGCTGGGCCATCCTCACAGCCTCTACCCAACGTGCTACCACCCCAGGAGACCGGGCAGGATGGTTATCATCCTTGGCAGACAGAAAACACAGGCATGGTCTCAAGCCTCAGCAAGACACCAGCTCCCACCGAGTTTACAGGGATTGTACATCCTCACATCTCGCTGCATAAGGAACCTGTGTAAGTCTGTCCAGGACAGTTGGCAGGGCAGGAGTGAAGCTCCATTGCCTCACACACTGCCCACCATCCTTCCTTCACCTCCATCAGCTGTTTTATACCCTCCTCCATCCCTGGAGAGGTGACCTGCAGAGAGCTGGTGCAGGACACCCCGCCACAGGGGTAATCATGCCAGTACCTAGGCTGTATAACTAAAGCATATTTAAAACCTAAAGCTTGCACTGCATTGAATGAACTCATTTCATTTAAATCAGCAATGGGTCAAGCCGACAGTAACTTGCCTCCATCGGACCTGGTGGAAGGCCCAGGGAGAGCTGCGGGAGGAAGCGAAGGAAGCCCTTTTATCCTGATTAAAGCACAACCCTCAGCTCAGCTACCACCTTTCCGACACCTTCCACCAAACTGCTTAATCACGGACAAATGAGTTTCTGTAATTACAGCAAGAAGTGATTTATCTTGGGATCCAGAGGTTTAGCTGCGTGACGTGAAGAGAAAGCTGGTGTCAGCAAAGACGATAGCTTACTTGCAGGGGGATCTCCGAGCCATGCAGCCAAGCCCCAGGTCTCTAAATCCCTCCCCGATCCATTCCAAAGCCAGTCAACATCATGTTTCTGCATGCTCAGCAGACCCCTCTGGGGATCGCCTGCTGTGTGCTGTCTGGCACCAAACAACTTCTCCAGGAGGGAGCAGGAACATCCTTGGGAAGGGAAGGATCAGCAGGTAGGCAACCGCCTTCTCCACGCACCGACAGTTTTGCCTTGGCTGAGCAATCCAGTCCCAAGGCTGTCTGTTTTTTCCCCTCTCAAGACAAATGAAGATGTTTCTTCCAAGCTGGAAGGGGATTTGACCAGCTGAAATTTTTTCATGCAGCATTGTTTTGTCACAGCTGTAGAAAGCCAGAAAGGCCACTGGGCCACCTCTGTCCCTGGTCACAAATACCCAGAGAAAGTGGTGCAAAAGGGCACGTGCAGCAGCTCCCCCTTTACTATATTCATCGCCTGCTTCTGCCAAGAGCTGGAAAAGGAATTCCTCAGCTTCGCTAGGGTCTTGTCTTCGCAACTGTGTTTAAGTCAATATTCATTTGCTGTGTGTGGCAACTTTAGTTAGGTACTCCAGAAAACAAACACTCCTGCACCGCACTGTCTGGGAAAAGTGGATTCTGACTTAGCAACGTCTCTGATGACTTGCTGGGGAAAGGCCTGGAGCACGTGCTGCTTTCGCTAGCAGCCTGGGGAATCGTGTGCTATTGACTTTAGTCAGTAAGATCAACACAATGTTTGTTTCTGCTCACCGTGCTGGCAATTTCGACTGAGCAAAAGGGTCTGCAGCCAGCAAACCCAGCCCAGTCCTGCTCAATGCTTTATACATGCAAATAGGCACCATGGCTTCATTTGAAAGCTCGGCATGAATTTTCCATCTCTAAAGCATCTCCAAGGAAAACAGAGCACAGAATTCATTCATGACAGGCCATCCCAGAGTCCCAGTCCCCGGCTCAATGTCTCTCAAAATCAAGAGGAAAATCATTTCCCTCAAGCTCCGTGTTTGGGATTAAGTGCCAGATCTTGCAAAGCACTCCAGCCCCAGAGCAAATTCAAGGGGCTGAACGCTTCCAAAAGCTGCCTGTCCGAAGGCAGCCCTGGGTAGGCTGGCTGCTCGCAGCCACCAGCTTTCTCTGTCTGCCACAGAAGCACACTCTGGCCTTCCACTACAGTCTCCCATTTTTTTGCCTAGACCCTCTTCCCACGTAGCTTTTCAAGTTATGAGTGAGGCACAACAGGCCCTGAACCCATCCCTGGCTGGGCCAGCTGTTATTCTTCAGAGCAGCTCCTTCTGTCCAATTTAAAAGGAGCAAAAAAACCCCAATGGCCTATTGCTACTGTCACACCAACAAGCCGCCACAAAGATGCTGCTCTCCTAGCTGCTGCGTACGCGTAAGGCAGGGAGCAGAGGCCAACAGAGCCTGCATGCATCGAGCTGTCTCACACTTTGGATTCCTTACATCTCTGCTGATCAGCTACGAGATGCTGAGATCTGTTGCTGCCCACCAAAAGCTGGGTACATGGTCTCAAACCCAACACAGCTCCCAGTAAGAGCTCCTATTCCAAATGCATACAGTGGACAGGATTAGAGGAAAATGGAGCCGAAACAACTTGACGGGGGGGTACAGGCAGTCCACAAAGGCAGGGTTAGAGCCAAGGGCTCCTGTTCCCTGGCCCAGCCCCATGTGGCTGTGGTCAGCCAAGTGCTGAGAAACCAGAGCTCATGAGGGAGGTTTCTGAAGTGTGTTTATCAAAGTGAGCTCGATAAATACCGCCACTGCTTAACAGTCCTCTCGTAGGCATTTACAAACCCAGGCACTTGAACGCGAGGAGTTTGTCTGGCAAAGCGTTTTCTTCTGCGCCGGACGCTGCCGGGAGTTTTGCAACACAAATCACAGGCGGGGAGGCAAAACCCAGCTCAGAAGTTCTGCCAGATCCAGAGCAAGAAGCAGAGCAAAACCTGACACCAACACCACTCATGGAGCCTGTGTACAGGCATTACTGGCATCCACCATCACCACCCTCCCCGGGAGAAGGATAAATCCTGGTGTCACAGCGGGGAGACAGAAGCAGCTCACGCAGGAGTAGGATTAGAGCTGCAGACCACCTCTCCTGGCAGGTTCGCACAAAGGGCTGAGCAGGGTCTTGGCTGCACACCCTGGAAATCCTTGCAAGTGGCAACCAGCTTGGTCCTTCGGATTAGACTGGTACAAGCATGAAAAAAACCCAAAAAACCAGAAGCTTCTGTTACACCCAAAAGCAATCACTTTTGGAAACGCTTCTTCTGAAGAGCGGACTAGATCAATACAGAGATAGAAGGCACAAGCAAAATGCAGTCAGTAGTCCCTTGTCTTATTCCACACAGGATCATACGCAATAAAAAGAAAAAAACACAAAAACACCACAGTCAGGAAAGCAGAGCAGGAACAATGAATTCTTGATTTCCCATATTTTATTTTCCCCACCAGCAACTTCCAAATCAAAACCACTCAGTTTACAAGCAACAGCGAGTGCATCTTGTCCCCCCAGCTCAGGCTGGAGTCTGCCAGACAAGCTGAGCTCTTTCCACTTCATACACCACCAAACCCCGACGCGAGATGCTCTCAGAGCTGCGTTTGCAACTGCTTCGTTAACGCACAGGGCAGGGGAGGCTCTGTCTCCCTCCTCTGCAGCTGCAATCCATGCTGCAAGGAAGAAGAATTAAAAAAAGAAAGAAATAAAGAAAAAGCTTCGTCTCACTCAGGATAACTCCCCAAGTCACCCTTGTTATGGAGCCGGTCCTGGGGACCCTGGCGATGACCCCAGCACCTAACGCTTTGGCCACAGCCTCTCTGCAGTAGGGCAGCACAATCCTGGCCTCCATGCTCTGTCCAGAGCTGGGACCAGTGCAGGACCTGCACAATAATTAAAGGTTAACGAAGAGGATCAGAGTGCAGGCACCAGTGCCCTCTACTGGGACCAGTCAGCAGGGCTTATGGGGGAGCGCTGGGCACCCTGTGCAGCTCCCAGCAGCTGGGCTGGATGTAGCCAGGCTTGGGAAGCCCAGGCTGGTGCAGGGTAGGTAGGTGTACCGCCCGCTCCAGAGCCTGGCAGCTGGGGGACCCTGCCTGGGCACTGCACAGGCTCCTTCCTCCCAGTGCCCCATCGCCATCCGTCACCTCTCCCACTGCCTCCCTGAAACTCTGCGTTGAAGACTCCTGCCATCAGGCAGTAGGAAATCAAACGGTCTTATCAGAGAGCATTAGGACTAACATGCCTTGGCCCGCTGCCTCGCTACTGAGCCGGGCTCAGCGCCTCGTAATCTCCTCGGCACGGCACCGCCGTGGCTCTGAGCTGAATGGAGTTTGACAGTGCTCAGGAGAAGATGATCCCCAGGGAAAGGAAAGGAAGGGGGAAGGTGGGCTTTACAATTTATAAAACCACTTTCAGTTTGACTGCATTAGCTTTGCCTCAGGCTCCAAAACGTGACGAAAGCCAGCCAGCAAGAGAGGGGGAGCGGGGAATGGGGGAGGAAGAGGGGGGATGGCAGCGAAGGAGAAAGCTGTAATTGCAATTGCTGGAATTCGCTTTTAATGCTAGCTGCTGAATACAGTAAACACACTCTCAAGTCCAGGGAATAAGCATTGATTTTTTTTTTTATTTTTTTTTTTGCAAGTGTTCCAGTGAAAAGCTTCAAATCAATCCTGTTCTGTCAGACACTTTTGCCTCTTGGCCTCCAATTACTCACTCTCCACATCCACCCTTCCCCTATCCCACCTTCATCGGGCACACCTGATGCTGAAGCAGCACTATTTTACCAGGTATCCCACCCTGCGCTAGCCCACGGGGTCAGGAGGAGCCCAAGGGCTCCATGGGGAGCCAACATGCTGTGCACAACCTCAGCGCATGAGAAACTTCGCCTGCAAAGCACACATGGGAGCAAGGGACAGCCAGAGTGTGGAGAAAGGGTACATGAATGCTTGGGTGCTTCTTCCTCATCGCAGCTCCATCCACACCCTGGGAAATGTTTTGAAGGCTCAGGCACGCTCTGCACACACACAGTGCTTTGTTTTGCCCTTGCCTCCTACCACCCCGCAGGGACGCCTGACAGCGAGGTGCTGGGCACAGGGCACACAAACTCTTCACGTTTGTTTTTTTTAACTAAACTTTCAGAAACTGCTGCACCAAAACCCCAAGGACTCAGTCCCAGCAGGACCTTCCTTTCCCACCCACCTCCTAAAAAGTCCTCCAGCTCTCCAGGTACCACAGTATCAAGTACATTCCCAAAGCTTCATTTTCCATCAATGAGTAAGTCAAGGCAAAAGATTGGATTTTCATTCCAAGCATTTCTAGGCTTACTAGTAACACGTGGTCTCTCCCAAGTTTCTCAGAGGCAGAGGCTAAGGGGGAAGAGCTGTGTATGGTAATGCGAGCGTGGCCAGCGCTTCCACTTCCCCCGCTCAAGTAACACAGCCCCCAGCGAGTCCCATGGCCTGCAGGGTCCCAGCCGGCAAGCTTCAAAGCGAAGGAAAAAAATGTCACTTAGCCAGGGAACAACTCAACACTCCTCTTGTAACTTCTGCAGAGACACGCTGTAAAGATTTTACAATAAGCGTGGCATTGACTTTGATTGTCTCTCTGTGTCTAATTTGGGAAGATAAGATGTGTGAGAGAAGAACCACTCATGAGCCGTTTGTTGTAGTGTTTTTGATGCTTCCCAGGACTCTACCCCCTGGATGGCAGCATTTTATTAATCTGCTCCAATAACAGAGGAAGGAATATTAGGTAGAAAGCAAATCTAGGTTGTGGGATAGGGACAGCAAGCCCCATCGTCGCATGGAATATGAGACACATGCAGTCTTCTGTAAACTCAAGGTGGGGCAAAGCTGAGTATTTGTCATGTTGTCATGCCAAGTGAGTCTCAAACAACTGCTCCTCTGCTCCCCTAGCAAAGGGAAAGCTTCAGCTCCCCGTGCTCACAACACGCTCTCACGCTGCAAGAGGCAAGGTGGGTCAGTGCTCTGCCAGGGAAACACCAGCCATCCGCGCAGGAACGCAGAGCTGTCCCTATGTCACGCTTACAGGAACTGATCGAGTGCACCCCACTAGAAAGCCACAGCTGAAATTTCCTAGGACAAAACTGGGCTTGACGCTTCTCCAAAACAAACAGTGATGGAAGCACTCGCATCCCATGGGCTCCTGCCACACGTGCTCTCCATTTTCCAGCCTACCTGTTTGTCCCACACAGATCATAACCTCCTGGCACAGAGAATTGCTTTCACATACCTTAACTGCAAATGTGAGGAAGAGTTACCATTGTAGTGACGTGACCTTCAGCTATTCACAGTCTAGACATTTCCTTCTGACAGCTCCCACATTCACCTTCAAATTATATGTACTGTATATGACTGTTAAGAATAATCACAGTATTTGTAGTGGTGTGTTAGGCACCAAATTATGTATAGGCAAAGCGATTAGAGAGCAGAACAAAGTGGTTGCTCATGCAGCTAATGGCCAAAGTACCACTATTTTCTATCAAGACAATTTGCAGCAAGGATAGCATCTTCTCACTCCCCAGCCAGGAGCAGCATTGCGTGAAATCTTCAAAAACAAATATGTTATCAGAAGTCTCAACAGCAGAGCTCAGAGGGGGTTGTAACAGCCTTGATAATTTTCAATTCTTCTCACCCCACCACCTTTCCGTTCTGTCACAAGTGCCTTCCACTTCGAGCTTTGACTGCGCATTGCTGCAGCTGAGTTGCGTATCTAGCGCTGAATGGCATAAAAACTTCCGCTGACTACCATCTTTAGATAAAAATCTGCTCTTTAGTTTTGTTTACTAAAAATCAAAGTCAACTATCCATCTCAATTCCCTGTCCTACAAGCCTTCAGTCTCACATTCAGAGTCCCATTTCCCAGACTATGCTCAAACTCTACACAAAATCCATGCCTTTCACTGTTGCCAGTCTTGTCTTTCGTAACACCTCTGGGTCCAGGTCCACCCAGTGTCTCACACAATAGAATATCAATACTGCAGGAGGTCCAACACAGTCCCAAACCTTTGGCCCATCATGGTTAACTTCCCTCCCTCCTTTTATCCATGGGTCTTCTCCAAAAAGCCAAGCACCTGTCTTCTAAAGCCTGCCTGACTTCTCCTAGGGAGATGAGGAATCCTGGTCTGGGGGGCCGATGAGCAGCTTGTACCAATGATGGAGAAGACTGGGTACAGCAGCTGCAGGGAAGCAAGCAATGAAGCTTTGGAAGTAAGGGAACAGGAATGCCGGTACCCTTGATAGCTCTCCCTCCAAGGTTGATGGAGCTGCTAGGAGGTACAGCATGTTCTCTCCTATTGATCTATCAATGTCTGCTTAACAGAGAAGGGATTACTCGCTTCTGATAACATAGCAAGGTTGCTACTGATGAAAATCAATGGATCTGAGGTACCCAGCCTTCATTTAATTAGGTCATGCTGTAAATACATCGGGAGAAGAGGAGAGACATTCTCCACAACCACCTCTGCTCGGTGCTACTCTCCCCGGTTTTAGACAATGTCTTCCTGGGATTATCAAGATAAATGGACCTGACCAACAGACTTTTACTGTCTGTTCTGCAGCCAAAGAAAGGAAAAGTGTACTTCTCCATCTCCTTGGTCCACAGCTGGTAAAGCCATCCAGGAAGAGAAGGACACTAGAGATGTGCAAGCAAATTACTGGCAATTAGCTTTGTGGGAAGGTGGATTGGATTAAGACTGAGTGTGAGATCAGGCAGCTTTCTACAAGCTAAATAAGCAACAAGCAGTTTGAGAGAGATTTCTCCCCCTGTTTACAGGGCCAGCCAAGGCCAGGTTAATTAATCTCTGTTTCCAGTTGCCCTTCTCACTAGGGCTTGTTCTCCACTTTGAGCAAAACATCCAAGACAGCTGCTCAGATCTCTCACACTGCAGGGTGATGAAAACAAAGGCACAGATGAAAATTGCTTTAGAGCTTAGCCTCTCAGAGAAAACAAATGTGTCCATGCTGTAATTAGGACTAGGCATGCAAAAGGGAACCAGATCTTTGACTGGTGCTTTAACTGGGTATAGTAAATAAAAATAACAGCAATCCCTTCCCACATATACACACACAGACACAAAAAAAAAAAAAAACCACCCAAGGAAAGAAAAGGCAGGCCTATTTTTCTGAAGCTCGCATAAGAGGTTGGTTCATCTCTCTTGATCCTCACACAAAGGCAGATCCCAGGCACAGACTGTGGTTCTGTGCATGCTAAAAGCCAGCAGCAATGCCCTATCAAAACAAGGCTTTCAAACACACACTTCTCCCCCTGGGGAGAGCTTATACACAGCACAGACACGCAGTTACGGTGTTTCATGAATTGCTCAGAGCTATTCGGATCCAACAACCAGGGCTGCGATACAGAACACCATCTTAAAGTGGTGCACAGCCCCCCGCAACGCTCCCAGCCAGCAGCAAGCAGCTGGGTTAGTGACTTGCCAGCACTTCCGTTGGAAGCTGCCCTTCCCGCTCCTCCTCCAGGCATGTTTTAAGGCATTTCGTAACAGTGATGAATTGCCATGCGTTTGTTTTAATGAAAAGGTTCCTAGCCATGTTTGCTTTAACTTGCCATTAACAGCACAATTAGAGCTGCAAGGCCAACCTGCCTCAGCCAGTCCTCTGCACAAACACTGCCTTCATCCTCTCCCCTTGAACAGGCAGCACATCTCAGCTTTTCTAGCATTTATGCAGGTAAAAAGAAGGCAACAGTGCACCAAACATTTCCATAGCCCTGCAGTAGGCCATGAGTTAAACCGATAAGCTGTGGTGCTCTTAACACAGCTGGTAAAAATATACGTGCAAGTCTCCTGCCTATGGAGGACTTTAACAGCAAAGTCAGAGACTTCTAGCTTGCTAGTTTGGTAACAGAGTTGATGGGCAGCATGATCTACCTAGCTGTCCAGAAACATCAGTCAGCATCAGGCTTTGCCCTGCCCCAAAAGAGCATCCCTGCGCTCACGAAACCCCAGGGGACACAATCTGCCAAAGGCCAAACAAAACAAGCAGTGGGTCGGAGGGTTGCAAGAGCTCTCCTGGCACAGCTAGCTCGGTGGTAGGAGAGTCTGCAGATACAGCAGGGTTGGCAAACCTTTCCTCACAAGAGACAGGCTACCAACCCTGCTGTCTTCCACCTCTTTCAAGGTCTCCCTTCCAAGCGTGTCTTATCATCTGTCAGCACCGGCACAGCTCTGCAGCACCATGCAGTCAGCCTTCGTCTGTGCAAGAGGCAGGTGCCAAAGTCTTGAGTCACCAGGCTGGCTTCCCTGCCACAGCCTGGCAGGTCCCTGTGAGCTGGGGACGCAGGGAAGAAGCACAGTTGCCATGCTGCTCCTCAGGATCCGGGCAAGATCTCCAACCCACTTGCTTAAAGCCTGATGTGTTCCACGGAGGAATAAGACATCCTTAGCAACAGCTCTTCCTCCTCAGCAGGGGCGACCTAGAGGAATTGCTAAATTATGCTTTCCCTCCGAGTTTTTGTGAGGGCTTTGCTGGCAAAAGAACAGGTTGCAAATCCAGGGAAAGAGGCTGTGGAGCCAGGCATTCATCCTACAAACAAGGGGGCAGAAGGCAAGGGCTGCTTTATCAGGAGTTGTCAGCAGCTTTTAGTTGGAAAGATTATGACAGCGATTCTCAAGGTAAAGGTTCTTTAAGAAAAAAGGACAAAAGAGCAAAAAAATACCCTTATTTCTAAATTATCTTATTTCTTAGACCCCTTGTTATCTATTGCTTTGAGATATTGCCATCTATTTCAGCAGGCAACTAGTACTCCTTTATATTGGCTGCAGAACAACTCAAGAACAGCAAAACTGTCCCTGTCCCAGCGACCTCAGTGACGCATTCTTCTCTTTCTATTGCTCTTTATCAGGGACAGAGAAAGAGTAAATGGAGCATGCACTGAAAAAAGAACAAAAGTCAACAGAAAGACCAAGGTAAGTTACAAAATAGCACATCTCCAAAACCTTGATTCTTCTCAGATGTAGTTCAAATTGGCTAATGTGTTCAAAGATTACTGGGGCAGAAAGAGTACGATAGATAGACAGAAGGCAATCACAAGTGCCTCTTTTCTCTCGGAAGCTCTGTTACTGGACAAGAAGCCCTTTTGCAAATAGGTAAGCCCAAAGCAGAGGGCAGCAGCAAAGCCGACAGAAGGAAAATGCCTTCCAAAGTTGATGCCATCGCGTTTCACTGGCAGCTTGTCCCAGGCCTTCTCTAGGCTTCCCCGCATCAGCGTGTGCCCAGCCCTCTGCAACGAAGTCAACTTCCCTGTCACACTTACGTAGCAATAGCTGAGCTGCAACTAATCATAATGCCAACTCAGCCCTCAACTTCTTCCACTCCTTCCATGTTAATTTGTTTAATTTATTTCTGTAATTTTGCTAGTCTCATGACTTAACTTTTCTTCATGCAATTGTAAAGGAGAAAGATCTGGAAATGATTGCACAGCCGTGCAGGACGGGAAAGAGTTTCACACGTCGAGTGCCAGAGCCCACTGTGATTTGGGGCTGCTCGTGTAAATGAGCACAAATCAATTGGCTGTGGTATTGACACCACAGATGGGCGACAGGAATTTTGCTCCCCTTTCAGGCAATGTTCAGACCCACAGCCACGGTTCCTGAAGCCTCTGTACTGCGAAACACATCCCTTGTCCTCGCTGACTGTGATGGAGGTACGCCAGCTGGCATCAGGGGAAGATTTATCTCTCAGACAAGACCATCCTGTGCAGAGCTCGACTGGGAACGCTGACACCCAGGAACAGAGTTTCCCTAAGTGGGCTCAGCAGACCTGGGCTCCGTTCTCAGCTTGAACAGCCTCTGGCCTGGGGTGGCCTGGCCCAAAGCGTGACACAACCCAGTCTGACTGGATTTAGTTCATGGCTCCGCACTAGCACTCTCTGCGATGCTGCTTTCTCCCTCTGAGCTCTTCCAGCCAATGCTTGTTAAGCCTCATCACAAATCGTAAACCTCAACCCAGAGTTCCCATCACCGCCTCCAGCATGCCACCCAAGCGTTGCTGTATCTTCTGCACGACTCAAGCAAATCATTTAATCTCAGTACCTCATTTCCTCTAAGGGATCGTTTCTCCTCTGTTTCTTCATCTCCAGGATAAAGGCTGTCCCCAGCTTTAGGTACAGCATCTAGCCCCAGGGGTCCCTGGCCATGCAGAGGGCATCTAGCTGTGATGGCAATTCAAGTGCTCTCCCTGCTCCCAAGCCCGATCAAGCCAAGACGCAACAGCCTTCTCCCCACAGGAGCTGCACCAGCAGACGGTTCACTCCCAAGTGACTTTCACAGGAGATGCAGCTTCCAGAGGCTACTGACAGCACACGTGCTGCTGCAGCACGCGGAGCTGACCGAATAGCTTATCGCCTTCCCCTCAGCTTCTTACACTTCGGCGGCTTTGTATGGGGGGAAAAGGAGCACCGAGAAACCATTTCACTCTGAGCTCTCTAGCAGGGCCCAGCATGGCTTTGAAAGCAAAAAGCTCAGACTGACACAGGCACAGTTTCCTCTGGGTCTCTTTAGCTCCCTGAGAGGTCTGAGCAGGCAGCAGCAGCGCAGGAGCCCCACAGACACCTTGCCAGTGCAGTCACCGGTCCATTCAGTTCGGCTTTTCCCAGGGAGAACACAGTGCCTTGAAAAGATTCCCAATTGCCTGCAAAAAGGTCAGGTAGTCCATCAGTGGTCTGAGCGGGCACAATGCAGGGACCCACACAGATGCTCCCCCCTGCACCCCAGGAGAGGAGCCAGCATCCCCACTTGCACCAAGTGGATGCAGACAAGGGGTCCGACTGCACCCCTCAACAGCTCCCGATTTCCCTGAAGTACCATCACCCAGTTTTGGGGACATGCAGGCATGAGGGGAAACTCTTTGCCCTCAGAAGGGCAGTGGGGGGCAAAGCTCGGGCATGCCTGTTTGGCTGAGGCCGCCGAGTAGAGGAGTCGGAAGTGAGACCGGGTCCCTCCGTCATCTGTAGGCACCACGCAGGGAGCGAAGCCTGGCCTGTCGCATCCCGAGCGGCATCTCCGTGCAGCAAAGCTGTGCTCTCTCAGGCAGAAGAGACCGCAGCTCCCCTCCGCACACTGAAACCAGCTCTGTTGCCAGTTCCTTCCAGTCCGTAAAACAAAGAGATGTCAGCTCCCAGTGACAAAGAAATTACAGTTTAGAGGAGCCCTGTACCTGTCAGGAAACAAAGCCCTGACCCTCCAGGCTGCCTCCAGAGCTCTGCAGATTGCTCAGGCACCATTGTTAGAGGTTTTGTTTCTTCTCACGAACGTGGGAAGAGAGAATCATCCTCAGCCACCACCAGCAGCAAACACAGACGTGGTGGAAACAGCCTGTGAAATTAATGGAAATGGCTTCTTTCCTCTGTGAGGAGCAGAGAAGCCTTCGGCAAAAGGGCTGGAAACTCAGTGAGCTTCCTTCCAACCTTCTGCGAGAGTGCCACGACCTTCCAGCATGTCAGGAGAGGAGAGCAGAGCCCCAGCAGACCCAGCACCAACGCCACGTCCTGACTCCAGCTCTGCAGGTCCCCATGGGATGCGGCGCAGACTCCAAAAGAGAGAAAGGTGAGAAATGTAACACCATGGCAGGCAGGGCCAAGAGCCCTCCCTGGGCTGGGTATCCCTGAGAAGGCATCTAGGTCTGGTGCAGTGACGGGGATGGCTGGGAAAGTGAGCTGGGGAGGCAAAGGACACAGATTTAACCCAGGTGGGCAGCAAAAATTCAACCCCGTTCAGCCTTCAGAACTCCAGTTGCCAGGTCCAGTTAAGCCCAGGGTGCCCGCCTTTCCTCTTTTAGATCTAACTCAGTACAGACCATTTTTTTCTTTCGTCTAGTGCAGATCAATCTATGGAAATCAGCTCAAAGACAGGATTGCGTTGTTTGCATGTGCTTTAGAGATGCAATATAAGGCAACTAACAGCATCTCGGAGCTTCAAGCAAACTCCCTGCAGAGAAAAACACCAACGTGCTGTAAAGCAGCTTATTCATTTCACGATGTGGACCCCGCTCGGGCTGAAGGCAGGCGGTGAAGCCAGGCCGGGCAGCGGCTGCCACCATGCCAGTGGGCTCCCCTGCTCCGCGCTGGTGAAATGGCCGCGGCGTCAGCGCGCGGGTAGGCTTCCCTGCATTGACAGCAAGACGCTGGGCTGCTGTGGAGCACGTAGAGGGAGAGTTTCTAATTAAAGTCCCCC
>Ga0065711_1011208_pt1 | contig 14509 bp, 8 predicted proteins | sample Hoacrofraction12_FD_59098 | JGI IMG/M metagenome (GOLD analysis project Ga0065711, IMG submission 59098) | Hoatzin crop microbial communities from Cojedes, Venezuela - Epithelial fraction 12 v2 (version 2) | ecosystem: Host-associated > Birds > Digestive system > Esophagus > Crop | place...
CCTGCCCCTCTACTCTGCCCTAGTGAGGCCCCATCTGGAGTACTGCATCCAGTTGTGGGCTCCCCAGTTCAAGAAAGATGAGGAGCTACTGGAGAGAGTCCAGTGGAGGGCTACGAGGATGGTGAGGGGACTGGAGCATCTCTCCTAGGAGGAAAGGCTGAGGGAGCTGGGCTTGTTCAGCCTGAAGAAGAGAAGGCTGAGAGGGGACCTTATAAATGGCTGTAAATACCTTAAGGGTGGGTGTCAAGAGGATGGGGCCAGACTCTCTTCAGTGGTGCCCAGTGACAGGACAAGGGACAATGGGCACAAACTGAAGCACAGGAAGTTCCGTCTGAACATGAGGAAGAACTTCTTCACTCTGAGGGTGACGGAGCCCTGGAACAGGCAGACCCTGAGGGGCTGTGGAGTCTCCTTCTCTGGAGATATTCAAAACCTGCCTGGACGAGGTCCTGTGCAGCCTGCTCTGGGTGACCCTGCTTCAGCAGGGGGGTTGGACTGGGTGACCCACAGAGGTCCCTTCCAACCCCAAACATTCTGTGATTCTGTGATCACCACCCTGAGGAAACATGACAGGAGGGTTACCCTGAGGTGGCTGATATGCATGCTCCCAGGATCTGAAGGTGTTAAAGGTACTTCAGTAGCGTCAGTTTGGTGGGTGGATATATACACATAGAGGTTCTGCAGGAACCCTGACTCCAGGTTTGCCGTAAGTAAGTTAAATTTGAGATACTTCAGATGCAACATTTTTGTCTTTAATAAAGTGATGTCTTTTACAGCAATGATTTCTCTGAAATTATCCACTAGTTTTGCATCTGTGCGTCCTGTCAGCAGCACAGTGTTCCGATGGTGCATTGCAGTCAGTTAGTAGCTGAGGTAGAAGGAAGAAATTACGAAGAGCTGCCATAGAGGTTGTCAGGTGCTGTTTTCTATGCTTGGGTAGAAACAGTGACATCTTCTTACACTTACACTCCACTGACAGTTTTCCATGGAAATGAGGCTTGGAAAATCACAGAGTATTTCTGTCTGCTGGATTCTCACATCACAACTTCATAAAAGTTTTTGGGGTTGTTTTTTTTTAATTTTTTTTTCTTTTCGTATTCAGTGTAATCTCTGAAAAATGGGTCGTTCTGCTTGATTTGTTTCTCTCTGGTTTTTTGATGAAGCTCAAAACTAGTTCTGTTTCACATTTTGATGCGAAACCTTTAGACATTGAATTTGACTCCCAGGACGGCTAATAGGATCTGAAAGCGGGCTCGTCCTTGCATGATTGCTGTTGTCAATTTGTAGAAAAACTAAGGGTAAGCCACATGCTGCAGTCGATGTCTGAGGGAAACGGCGCATCCTGCTTTCCTTATGCAATCCTGGTACTACCATCGCCTGCAAAAAAGGCAAGGAGGGATAGAAAAGTCAGTGCTGTGGAGTTCCTAAGGCTGAGAATCAACAGACCTGTTCTGTATTTCCAGCTCTGCCCCTGACCTGCAGTGTGAATTGCGACCCTTTCTCTGCAGGGCAGCCCGGCCTGTTTGGGGTTCGACTGCCAGTGACAGGCTGCTGCACGGAGCAGTGACATCTTTCTCCCGGGCTCAGGCAGAGCTTTTCCTCTTGCTTTTTGATTACAGGCCTTTTATGGTTCCTGCGCTTCCTCTGGGACAGAAATCCCAGTACAGGGCTGTACTTTAAAGGGCATAACATAATTCTTGATTTTAAAATGAATGCGGTTTCCCTCTAGCCAAACTTCTCAATATCCTGACAAAGCCCAAGAATGTCAAAACAAAACCTGACAGAAAAAGAGCAAACTGCTTTGTTCAGAGGCGCAGGCTCCAGTGTAATGCCAAAAACAATGTACTGTGTGTTAGCTTATCCTAATAAAAATAAGAACTGTATCAGATAATACAATATAATAGATTAGAAATACCAACAGTAACATTTAAAATTTATATTTTTAGTGCCTACTTCAAAAAGGTCCTTCGGTGTGAAGAAGCAATGGTAATTTTTTAGGAGCAGTCAAAGCACATTTTCTAATTAGCTCATACAGAAAGGGATTCATGAGATGAAATTTGGTTATAGTTTTGGTCGTGTTTGTCTGTATTACATACAGTGTACACAGCTTCTTTTTGTTTGGAAAAGCAGGTATGGTCACTCTTCCATCCATCTGTCCTTACTAGCATGACAAGTGTTGACAGTCATCAGACAATATAGAAATTAGTAGGTAGTACGGGTATAAACGAGAACCTACCGTGAACTTTTATTGGCAAAGAATTTTGCTTAAAGCATTCCTCACTTAATGGATATAAGTGAGTTTCATTTTGAAGTACATTTTGGATGTTGACACCGCTTATTATAGCAGCTGGTTCTTTGTCAAATTGGATGATATTCAAAACAGGATTTTGTTGTTCTTTTTCCTTCTTGCCATCTGTTGCTGATACAGACATTTTTTTCAAGAAATAGCTTCTAAATGAATTAGGTCATATTGTAAATGTGTGCTTTCTGTGAAATGTTTAAAATTAAAAGCATAAGGAAAATTATGGTGTAACTTAGTTCTATAGGATAACTTCATTCGTCTACAAATTTTCTGTCAAAAAAACCAACAAACATTTCTTTTTAGGTACGTGTGGTCGACTGATACAGCTGAGGACTTCATGTTATAAGAAATCTGATCACTTACAAACCTGTAATTCAGTTTGCTGTTGAACACCAGGCAAATCATATAAGACGTAATTAGGTACTGAAATATAATAAAATAAAAAGAAAGNAAAAATATGATCGTGGAATCTTTTTTTAATACAACCTGAATCTTCTTTCAGATGTGACTTTCAGCCTCATTGAACAGAGTAGATAAATTACTTCAGATCCTGAGCCCAGCAAGTCTCACCAGCATACGTGTCTCTAAGCGTGCAAGCAGCTTTTCACCTCATTCTGCCTGACTTGAGTTCCAGCATCATTTAATTTTTTTAAGGATCAACTATTAAATTATACTGTAGTTGAGAATTACACATGCAGAAAATTAGAGGTTTTCATGTCTATCTCTCCCACAGCTAAGCACTTTTTCAAAAGGAAAGACAGAATTAGTCTGGCTATTTAAGGCCTGAGCAAATACTTGATTTTGTCTTCAGAGCACAGCGCACCCTGAGCCCCGAATGAAACACAAAGATGCGGAACATGTGTGTGCACCTGCTGTTACATATGCTGCCATATTGCACAGATAAAGAAAGAGCCCAAATCTCATCTGGGCTTTCTACTTTTTAAAAATTTGCCATTGCAACTTCAAACATGCTTTTACTGTAACATTAACTATGCGCTATATACCTAAGGAGACAAGATGTCTGAGCTGGAACAGGCTGCTTGGAACAACGTTCGCATCGTATGCATGACCTGGGTCAGCGCCCCAGGCTGCATTTGCCCTGTTTCCTGCATACAAAGAAGTAAAAGGCATGTGGCAAAGCCCCTGTGAGTTGCTACTCATTTGCAATACTTGATAAATGTGATCGATGCCATTAACGTCCTCTCAAAAATGGATGTGTTTTTCAGATGTCGATCAGTGGCTGGCAACTGGTTGTTGTCTTAGCAACAGCCGACTGAAGGCAGAGTTTCACTGTGTGGGCACACCTACCCAGACGATACAATGTCTTGCAAGGGCAAAAAAGACGAGCCAGGTCAACGTCTCCTTTAGCCAGTATTTCCAGCCGTACTCCATTTAGTGAAACTACCACCTCTGTAGCGGTCACTAATATTTCTTAGCAATTAGTGCATGCTAATTGTCATAGTCCTTACACAAGCATGGGCAGGCATCATCTTTTTAATTCCTGGCTAACAGTTAAAGATGGGGTTGCTCTCCTCCTGCTTAAATAATTGATTGACAACTGATGAAGTGTCAGATGAAGAAAGGATGGTAGTGAGTTTGGTGTTGCCTAAAAGTGAAGGAAACTGGGAGGGAAACTGCTGACTCTCAGCAGCATCAACTCAGAACGACACCAGAACAAGAATACCTTAGATAGACTCATTTGCAAAGATATTTTCATTGATTACAGCCTGAATACAAAAAGACTCACCGAAGTCTTGCGCTCCAAAGCAGCAAGTTTGGAAATGTAAAGTCGGTAGATCTGGATCCTAGTGTTCACTTATTTACCTGTTTGCTTTAGGTAAAGACAGTTGAGCACTTAAGCCTTGAGCTCTGAACTCCAAACAACCTAAAATGAAGAGTGCCTTGGGTCAGGTTCCGTCTCTTGCTCCCCAAACCTCCTTCTCATATCATTTCCGCTATACATTGGTGAAACTACGACTTTGAAGTGCTTTGTGGTTTTTTGCTTCCATTTCTCCTGATGGAACACTGTTACAGGAATTAATTCCTCTTGTGGCTTGAAATCATGGTCCAATTATCCGCCTAAAATCCTCATGGCCATTTTATTCCCATTTGATCTACACCAATGTTGCTCTTTATCTTAAATAGTTTTCTGTCCCTGGAGTTTTATTGCCCCAATCTATTTATTAGATTTAGTCTCTTTAGTCTTTGTGTTGCTAACTAATTTTCGTACGATAGCTTCCTTATTCCCTGATGACCTTACTAGTTTTTTTTCTGTATCCTTATGAGTTTAAATTATCTTTTTGCTCATAAATGATCATCACTATATACCAAAATTACATCAGCTGGTATTCTGAGGTCTGCAGGTGATAATGCACAGAACAACGGTAAGCAGTCCTAATTTGAACAGTGACACAGGAACTCAGCAGTGTATGTGGTTATACTGATAATACAGCAAATATTTTAAAGGTTAAAGACAGTGTCTCAGTCCAAAACAATTTGGAAATTGCATGTATGCACTAGTTCATATTAATTTTTACCAGTGTCTTGCACAATGGCATGAATAGTTTCCTGTTATGCTTGACACATACCACCTGATTCAGTCTTAGTTTTACATATATATACACATATAGATTGTATATATAAGTAAAATACATACATACATCTATCTGTATCCAGTCACAATTGTACCCTATTTCATATGTGCAATTATGCTGTTGCCAAGGATTGTTAATGGGTTTTCTTCATTCTCTGCCACTTGTAATTGATGAGCTCTGAGCTTTTAAGAGCAGTGTTTCTTCTTAATCCATCCACATTGCACTACTGAATTTCATCCCATCTGTATTACTTCAGCCTTCAAGGACATCTGGTTCTTTCTATGTCATTTTCTCATCCTCTTTGGATGGGGGCATCCCAGCCTTACGTTGTCAGCATATTTCATCAGTCTGATTTTTTTTTCTGTGCCATGGCCACTAATAAAAAAAAAAAAAAAGATAAATTTCAAGGCCAAAACTTAAAGAATTGTCCTGGTGACCCCCTGCCAGCCAGCCAGTTACCCTTTCACCACAACCTGCCTCCCCCTAGCTAATTCCATATTTTACAATTCTTTTGCTAACCCCCAATTTAACTAATAATTTCCCATGAGGAGCCATACCAGATACTTCTCTGAAGTCCAGATAAATTAGATGTATTACATTTCCCTTGCTACTGCATTCTCTGCTGGAAGTCAGTAGCATATTGGCAGTGTGGTCCTTGTATATGTCTTACATGCTAATAGAAGTGAATGTATTTTTATCATTAATAATAGATGTCTTTTTATTTTGTTAATAAACCTTGCTGTCACAGGTGTCTGGTGCTTTGGGAAGGATTTTTGTGTGTTCCTAAAACGTTTGATAAGCTTTGGTCTTTATAGAATATTACCTTACCAGTTCAAAGCAATCAGATCAGAGGTTATAATCAGGGGTAAGAAAATACGGCTTAGAAATCTTCATTTGATTTTTCAAGGCTCAAGTCTGTGGTGTTTTCAAGTCTTTTATTCTTACTAAGGTGGGAAGCTAGGCTTTTTTTTTAGACAATATTAATCTTTGTAGGAAATACTTGGCTTCTCAGAATCCAGTTATTTTATTTGAGGCTTTCAGAGTCCATACTGCTACTTTCTGTTTCTCTGAAACAACGTTTCCCTCAGCATCTCAAGTCTGTGTATAATGGTATACCTAGTTAGTGCAGGGTGGGCTTTTTTGGTTTTGTTTGAAGGGGGTTTTTTTGGGGGGGAAGAGTTGTTGGAGTTTTTTTGTCGTATGTTTTTTTTGTTTTTGTTTTCCTGAAGTGTAGTTCATGCTTATTGGCATATTATTTCATTACAAAATCCTGTTCACCCAGCACGGCTTTTCACTATGTAAATGCAAAATTATTATAGCTGTAAACTTACTGATGGCATGAGGAGATATAAATTTATTTCTACAAAGTTTTTACTATTATGAGGAATAAAATTATTTCTAAATGAAATTATTTCCAAATGAAATCTAGCATCTTTTTGTCCTGTGTCTGAAGTGCACTGTCAGCCACTGTAAACTTTCAGGTGTGATGACTCTGGAAGATGTAGCCCCACAGACTTCAAAATGTGCAGCACGAAGAAATATTTCAGGGCTGCCCAGAGGGAGGGATAACTTATTTTCTGCACAAACCCCTAACCCAAAATATAAATAAATAAATAAAAGCACACACACACACAAAATCCACAACAAAAATGGGAATTATACAGAAGTTCCATACTTCTTTTTTAAAAGACTACTGATTTTCAACGTGATCCAAACCATGAGCCATTTTAAAATTAAATTTTGAAAAAATCAGAGTAAGCATATTGTTGTGATGGTAATTTGATTGCTGTAATTTGCTTAACAGTGACTGTGCTCTTGAACTAATGATCGTGCTCTTACTGACAAAATCCTTCTCTATTCCACTTCTCTGCTGCAAAACTCAGCCATTTTTCAAGGCCTCTATCATGATTTCAGACTTCTCTGGTTAGTTGGTAGACTCAAAAAGATAGTATTTTCACAGATTAAGGCCTACTGTGGTACATTTTATTTTCTTGTCAGAAGGTTTAGTCATTAAATAATTGGATAAACTTATATGTAAAGATAAATTATGTTCCTGACTGATTTTTTTTTTAATGAGTAGATAAACTAATAAAAATTATCAAACAAAATAATAGAAATGTAGAACACAATCAAATAAGAACAAATGTGAATATATTCAATAATTTTACTTGCTCTCAAACTCGACTATGTCATTATTTTGATTTTTCATTCAGGAAAGTATTTTTTCTAAACTGTAAATGCAGTTATGTGCTGGATTTACTTTTATGGCTGTGTGCAGGGTTCGTGCACTGGACTCCATGAAGGGTCCTCCTACACAGCGAGCTGATCGTTCATGTCTCCATGTTAATGGGTACATACGGTGATATGTACATATCTGAAGTAGCTTCACAGCTGGATTCATATTACATTTACTCCAATTAAAAAAAAAAATCTATCTTTTTGCTTTTCCCCTAGACTTCTAAACACTGCCTATGGCAAAACACATGTTGAGACATCGAGATATGTTTAAGTGAACAACTTTCAGTTATAAGGTCTTAGTCATAGTTCTTCATCATAATCACCATTGGTTTTGATGGACAGGAATGATGGTGATTGAGCTAGATCACATCATTTCTGGCAGTAAATTTTCAGTGCCTGTTGAGCAACAGATACAAAAATGCTTGAAAGGATCTATCTTCTCTTAGCCAGGCTGGTTATTTGGCAAAGGTGGGTATACGCTTTCGATGTGATATGCCACTTTTCTGACTCATCACTTCATATTTACGACACACAGAAGTATGCTTAATTGTTTCACAAGGAGTCTTGTCATGGTAAATCACCTTAATATAAAATGAAGTGCAATGTAGCGTGTCTGGACACACAAATACAAAATACAGAAAACAAAATATGCTATGACTTTGACATGATGAAGTACAACACTGACAGCTAGCAGAGCATGTGCAATGAAATTGAAGATACTATTTACGAAAGACAAAAGGGACATCCTTGCTCTTCAAGCACTTTCATGGATGCAGTATATTAGGATATGAGTTCTCTGTTTCAGGAATTTTGGTACATACAGCACTGGAATTGGACTCAGGAAACCTGGTTTCCTCCCATATCTTCCATAGCGTTGTTGGATGACAATCTCAATATCTAGGGAGTGTATTCGCTCATTTGGCTCTTCTGTTTGAACTGTAACTGCTGAAGAATGTCCTCCAGCAGCTTCACTTTAGCAGCTACCTAAAAAGTTTAACAAGTATGTGATTTTTGGGTTTGTTATACTCCTAATTCCTGAAGACCTGAAGAATTGAAAGGAAATTAAAATTTTTCCCCAGCTTCCTTGAGCTCTTGATTTTCAAAGAGCACAATTTGTTTGGAATTCTTTGTTTTTATAAGGTAAGATTCCATTTCACTGGAATCATAGATAATGGCTTTTCATATTATGCATTCAGTTAATTCCTTTCTTTCCTCAGCAGGAATAAGATCACCCCTGGAAGACCAAAGTTTCATGCATTTACTTTATATTGTCTTCTACTTTTCCTTCAATATTCGCAGTATTATTTCACCTCACCAGGTGTTCAATTATTATAATTATGTTCAATTATATTATTATGTTCAATTTTTAATTAATGTTCTATTTAATTTTTGTAAAATTTTCATTCATTTCTACTGCAATTTTGTTGGCTTCTCCCTCTGGTAAAACAGGGACAGCTTTCATTCTTTCTGTATGCTCTGCATGTCTGCAAACACCTGCAGATTTTGCAGGTGATGTAATCCACGTGTCCTCAGTCTACATTTCTGTCACGTACCTCTTTTCAGGTTTTAAATTTCTCCCCTGTCTTCACCAAGCCATGCTCCACATAGATAGCTTGCAAAATTGGGTTTTGGGGGGATTCCTATCAGCCAGAACCTTTTTTATATTTTCTCCCTTTGTATTTTGTTTGAAAACATCTCTCTTTCTCTTTTTTTGTAAGGTATGCAGTGCTGCAATTTTTTTTTTTTTTGGTATCATAGTTGTCTTCCCCTGTTTACATTAACTAACAACTATTAGAAGCATCAAGTGCCTCAGAACTAGAAGCAGGGACTTTTCGCCTGTCAGTCTTCCAGCATTCACTGAATGCAGATAGATTTATATATCTATCTATCTCTGGGGAACTTTAACCTTAATAAAGATTGCAGGTACACCATTCCCACTGCTTGGGATATTGTCTTAGTTTTACTACTGGTGCTATGCATTTTTTAATGGCCACTCAGACCAATGGAGACAAAGAAAAATCTCTTTCTTTCAGTGTCTGAATTTAACTGATGCATGACGGGTAGCAACGTTGCCAAACATTTTTGCCATAAATTTATTAGCATACATAAAAAACCATTCCCAGTGATGAATAATCTTCAATCATGAACAAAGTAAACTCAGTTTAAAAAAAAATTCATGTGGAAGCAAACATACTCTTCTATAGTGCATAGGACTGGGGAGATTACGTAATTTTCCACATGAAACGTTAACAGCCATCTCTTCTGTGCAATAGTAACTGCAGTCAAAACCTCAGTACACAGTCTGCTGGACATAAAAGAAAATGGGGAGGCTTTAAGCCTCCAACAGCACAAGATCAGCACCACACCAATATGTATAAGACCTTGATGTAAGATAAAAACAAAGCAAAGAAGCCTTAGTTAGAAGAAAAGAGAGCCCGAGAGGAGCAGAGACACGTTTGATGTGGCAGGTACATGAGCGGAGCCCGTGGTGGCTCTTTCACAGTAGGAAACAGGGTGGAGGCAGTTCTGAGAAGCCCCTGGAGGCATCCAGCAGTGGCAGCAGACTGGTCCCAGAGCTGAGGGAGTGCAGGGACGTCCTCCACTTTGGATAGTCCTCAGCGGGGAGAAAGGCGGCAGAACCCCATCCATGCTGCTGTTCGTAATCGGGCAGACTGGACAGATACTTTACTTCTCTCATGTCCAGGCACAGCCGGTGAGCTTCACTCCTGGTGTTGTCCCTGTAGTGTCTTCTTCCACTTACTGCAGAGCCGCCTTGTGCCTGCAGTGAGCTGGGGGACAGGTCATCCCGCTGCTGCTACTCTTGGGGCGCCTGACAGCCTCGGCGTTGCCTGGCCGGATGACCTACCACAGCAAGGCGTCCTGAGACAAGTGAGAAAAATAACGCCAGCTCATGCTGCTTGGCTGTCTGCTACGAGACAGAAACCGAAGTCATGTACAGTCTTCTCTGAACCCCCCTGGCAATGGAGATCATGTTGCCATGCTGCACAGGAAACAAGAGAAGGGGAAAGCTGTGATCCTGTCACGATCGTTTCTCTGGCTCAAATCTTTAAGATTTAGAATACAAAAAAATAAAAACAAACAAACCAAAACAAACAGCACACACACAGCCCCCCCGGAAAACAAAAACAAAAGATCCGTCACTTTCTGTTAGATGACAACTGGCATTATCACTTTAGCTGACAACTGGCATTATCACTTTTCTCATCGGACCCGTCAGGTTAGCCATGCAGGTGTGCTCCCCTTAGCTGTGGACTCCCTTCTCAGCTCGTGAATGCCTGGAAAGAGTGAAAGATGGGAGAGGGTATTTTGAGGAAAGTGAAGGGGCTTGTAATTCCCAGCGATACTAGGTTCAGGTACAGCCTGGCCCTAAATTACTCAATTGATTCAAGTAAAAGTAATTGACACTACCATAAGTAAATGTTCGCGGAATATCTCTCAGCAATAGACAGAAACTGAACTGAATATACATTTAAAGTAGAAATTATGTCTGTGCTAAGAACAGTGAGACCCGTAGAGCAAAATGTACTGGTTTTGACATGTCTGAAAGACACTTCTCAGTGAGCATGGAGTGGGGCAGGGGGGAAGTAGTAGGATTAGCAAAACTAAAACAGGAGTCAATCCTTGGCTTCTGTGAGAAAGCATAACCCCACTCAATAAAAATACATTCTTATTTTTCAGGACATTGGCTACCATTCATTCTACAGTTTTGTGACATTACTGCATGGTATGTGTGAAGTAACTCATTAACCTGAACTGGTTTAGCAAACCCTGTGCTATTATTCATCAGCACTAGGCAGTGCACTGGTTACTACAGGAAGAAACGTGCTGAATGGTGATTTGGCCATTTTTGCAGTATTCATGGTACATCTACTGCATGTGTAAATCCCTGCCTTTTTCTGAGTATAAATTAATGGTTTTCCCTGTACAAATAGATACACATGTAGATTCTGTGAACGCAATTGAAGACATCTTACAGAAATGAAGCAAAAATTACAAAAGAAAGTGTCTTTAAAACATTTTCGTAGCTCATGTCCAGCTAAGTAAGACCTATATACAGGCACGAAATTTAGCTGTATTGGCTATGCAACAAGTGATTCCTCTTTCATGTAGTTTGACTTGATTACCTGCAGCTTTTTCTTGACCATTACAAAATTCAGATCTTCTCTCCCACGTTGCCCGAGAGCTTCCTTCTTCAAGTACATGGGCAGAGGCTTGCAATATGTCTTTGTAACATACAGGATTTCCGTATTTCTGTGTAATTTAAATTTTGTCATTTGTAGAAGGACTAAGCCATTCTTGAGAGAAGGAGAGATCAGAAAGTGTATTCACTATCTCAGCTTTAAAATACTGTCTTTCGAACTGCATAATTCTGGAGACAAGAGTTAAAATCATGAAGACATAGGTCAATAAAAACTGCCAAGGATTATTTCTTTCAGGGTACCTGGTTTATCATATCAAGTATAATTCAATGTTTCTGAGGCACAAATATATTAAATATTTGAAAAGCATGGTCTAAAGATAAATACCGAAAATTTGAGGGAGGTTATGCTACTCTTTTTTATGAAGGGGTATGAAATGCAAGACAATACAACAGGAAAAAGGTGAACATGTTCTTGTCATACTGATGATAGGTAAAATACAGCCACTTAAAATAAATATAAGTTGGTATTGAATCACTGGTCAGATATTTTAGTTGTGTATGTATAATGAAGCAGAAGTCTGATTGGCTCCGTGAGCTCTTCCAGAGACTCTCCACTAATTCAGTAAAGTGCAGGACACCTCTTATGTATTGACAAATGTACAATATCTGGGCTTTGAGCTGTTTTTCTTTGCCTACTTCTGAGGGCAACTTCAATTTGTTATTTGCACATCTCTCCAGGTCCCACCACAACGCCAACTCCAGCTCTCCCCCCTGGGAAGCGCTCCCCAAAGACGCTGTATTTATCTCCTTGTTTGAGGTCTGTAGGTTCTGACCCTAATCATAGTTTTCTATTTGTTTTCTATTTGTTTTCTATTTGTTTGTTCATGTGTTTTGGTTTTCTGGAAACTGAGTAAAGTTTAGCCTTCTTTGGTGGTCTACTGGAGATAAGAATCTGAGGAATAACCCCATGCACCAGTATATGCTGGCAGCCAATCAGCTGGAAAGCAGCCTGGAAAGGAGCTGGAGGTCCATGCAGACAATGAGATGACCGTTAGACAGTAACATGTCCCTGCAGTGAAGAAGGCATCATGGGCTGCATTAGGCAGAGTGTTGCCAACGGGTGAAGGGAGGTAGTCCTTCTCATCTGCTTAACTCTGATGAGACACAACTGAAATGATAGGTCCAGGTCTGGGCTCCCCAGTAAGAAGTGGAAATACTGGAGAAGGTCTAGGCCAAGAAAATGGCTGAAGACAGGAGCACAAGGCATGTGAGGAGAGGCTGAAAGTAGGTTAAAGACAGATCCTACTCCTGCCTACAAAAAACCTAAAGGAAGAGTACAGAGAAGATGGAGCCAGACTCTTCTTGAAGATGAACAGTGATAGGTCAAGAAGCAGTGGATACGAGCTGGAACTTCAGAAATTCTGACTATATAAGGAAAAAGTTTCCACTAAGAAGATCATAAGACACTGGAACAGGTTGCCCAGAGATGCCGCGGAGTCTGTATCCTTGGAGATACTCGAAATCCAACAGGACATGGTGCTGGGCAATTGCCCTAACTGGATTTGCTTCAATAAGGGGGTTTGGACTAGATGACAGGCAGGGTCCCCTTCCAACACAAATTATTCTGTGATGCTATGCTTATTTCTGATGATTATTATGTTGTTGTTGTTGTTGTTGTGTAATGCTATTATATTATGCAAGGAAAGCATAGCTGAGTTGAAATGCAGCACTGAACCATCCAACAACAATTCTCTGTTAAGTCTTTTATGCCTCCTACAACTCTCTCATCCATCCCTTCCTGAATTACTGCTTTTTGCAGCATAAAAAGGAGGGAATTTTGCAGTTAGAAGCCAGTGAACACACACTACCACTCAGGAATGATTACTGTTCTGTGCATTATTTTTTGAAAATGTGTATTTTAATCCAAACATACATTTTCTGAACAGAACTCCATCAGCTTATAATTTTCATCCGCATTAAAATATGAATATTATTAGCTTATTTATTTTAATATGTCTGGAAGGAAAAGTATTCATTTGGTTTGTCCAGATGGATTGGGAGCAATTTTAACACACTCAGTTAAGCTTTCCATTTGCTTCAGACATGGTGCACAGGGGATGGATTATGATTTCATGTTCACAAAAAATAGTTGAAATGTCATTCCTCGCAAAACATATCAAAATAACTAAATATAGACCCTGCTCTAACCTTGAACATGTACAAAAAAAGGTCATATTATATGCATTTTGTTCTTTCTTTTTTCTCTTCATCTTCAGACCAAATAGTTGTAGGGAAAAGGATGTGCAATATAGCAATTGTTTGTGCCTCCTACCAGGTAGGCACATTCTGTAACCCCACGTTCCGGAACTTCCACAGGGTGTTTCAGCACAATGTGTTTGCTAACCCTTTAAAACAAATGTTATTTACAGCGCTTCACCTCTTGGTAGGTTTTTGCATCACAGTAGGAAGGTTTCCAGGGATATATAACAGCAGCCTGCCGTAACTAATAATTACAATCTCGAAGATACAAAGGAGCAAGCTTTTGTGTGATTTAAAAAAAAAAAAAGGTAGACTACAGCCAAATGGAAAACTGAAGCATTACTCTACAGAGAAAGTAAAGTTAGAAAATGGTTCATTTACTCTTTCCATTTGCACAATGGTAGTAAAAATGTCAAACAGATTGATTTTCAGGCAAATTCCACAATGCAGTAAAGTCCAGATTACAAGAGTAGATGTATTAATACGGCATAATTTTCTTGCAGTACTGCATTTTCACCTCTCTTTCAAGGATGTGCCTATATGTATGTTCAGTTCAGTTTTAACTGGACACTGCCATTTAGTTTTTAATATTTATGAAATGACAGCTGCACAGAATTTGCATTTAACAATTCTATGCATTAACCATTCTTTCCAGAGTGGTTAAGTTTTTATTGTCACAAAAATTCCAGACAACTAAAGAGAGGAAAAAATATCTGTTCAGTGAACTGGTTACCAGATGCCTTGTTTGGTTTATGTTTTCTAAACCTGTTATAGAACATTTATATACATTAAAGCTGATACAGATTTAAATCCTCTTGAAGACAGAAAATAGCACAAAATGTCGCTGCTTTTTTTTCCAAGATGAATCTCAACATTATCTCAACTAAAATCTGATTGGCGAATCTAAAAGGAAAACATTTCTCCTTAAAGATATCACAAAGCTGGATTTTTTTT
>Ga0065711_1043798_pt1 | contig 14507 bp, 9 predicted proteins | sample Hoacrofraction12_FD_59098 | JGI IMG/M metagenome (GOLD analysis project Ga0065711, IMG submission 59098) | Hoatzin crop microbial communities from Cojedes, Venezuela - Epithelial fraction 12 v2 (version 2) | ecosystem: Host-associated > Birds > Digestive system > Esophagus > Crop | place...
ACAAGATCCTGTGCAGCCTACTGTAGGTGACCCTGCTTCGGCAGGGGGGTTGGACTAGACGACCCACAGAGGTCCCTTCCAACCCCTACTATTCTGTGATTCTGTGGTAAACATATAGCAGGGCTTCTACAGAGAGAAAATATATGTTGTTTGTCAGACAGCAATGTTGTTGCTTTTTGTTATATCTATTTGGGAATGATAGGACTGTAGAAAATAAATAACAAAAGCAATGTGGATAGCTTTTCTTCTGTCAGATGTAGACTACTAGTAGGCCCAGTATGAATCATAGAATGGTTTGGGTTAGAAGGGACCTTAAAGGTCATCTAGTTCCAACACCCCTGCCATGGGCAGGGACACCTTCCACCAGACCAGGTTGCTCAAAGCCCCATCCAGCTTGGGGAGGGGGCAGCCACAGTTCCTCTGGGCAACCTGTGCCAGGGCCTCACCACCATTATACAGAATGTCTTACTGTATTGTTGTACCTTAATGTCATACGAAATTATTGAGGGTATAGAAATGGATGTCCAGATACTTAACAAAAAAGAGCCAGCATAAACAAGAATCCCTCTCAAGTTGCTGCATGTTACAACCAGGTGCAGGAGGAAATATTTTGTTGTTCAAGTGGCATGTGCTTCTTGAATAGTTGCTGTTAGATTCGTGGCAGAGGCAAGAGAGAGGTAGCAGGCGTAACAGAAGCACCCAGCAAGCTGAATTTTGTTTGTGCATGACTTGGATCACTTTAGGAGCCATGCTAGAATCTGTTGTTTGGCTCTGAACATGAAAAATACACAGTTTGTAATTCAGACACAAGGTTTTTTTACTTACGCTAACAAGACCGTGAGTGCTTGATACACTAGCTGAAGAGAATAAGAAAGAAGTGACAGTATCTACAGAACTCAGCTCTGTCTTCAGTAGCACTTGATTTAAGAAGCATTTTGGTTAGGTATGAACTGCATTAGGTACACGTTTTCTCCTAGACATCTGTTGACTTCCATAGTTTCTGTGTTTCCAGCAATGCTAAGGGGCTTTACTATATCCTTAGACACTGGGTGTGAAGGCATTCTGGCTCAAGTTGGGTGCACAACTGAAGGTGTCAGTATGGACAAACAGATACTAAACTTCAGCGTGATACAGATGAATACGTGGATTTTTTGTGTGTGTGTGCTCAGGAGCTGAACATTACTCATTTGCGTGTCTCCGCTGGTGTTGATTTTATGCTGCATTTGTATTTCTGCAAGTGTTCCAGTGATTTTTAGACTCTCATATCATCAGAGTGTCTTTGTTGGTTGATGACTTTCTCTGTGGTATTTTAAGCTGATTTCAGCAGAGTGGATATCTCGGACATTTCCGTCTCTTTCTTGGTGTTCCTTATTATTCATTTTGGATCACTTGGAAAATTCTTAATACCAGCCTAGAACAGTGAAGGCAGTCATGGAGCTGATGTGACTTCCTCTTGGCTAAAGGAAATTTATGGCTTCTGGAGACCTTACATTTTTATCTGTTTAAGTGAAATAGTATAAAACTGTATACTATTGTATAGTGTAGTATTTTTTAGGAAATGGTTTTGCTTGCTGAAATGCAAAAATTATGTCCTCTGTCTAGAATGGTGCTTCCAGAAGCCTACGTGCTGCACTCTGGAGATTTGCTGAGCTTGCACATCTAGTTCGGCCTCAGAAATGCAGGTAAACACATCCTGGTCATGAACTTTCCAAATAACATTTAACAAAATATTGATGTTTACAAAATGGTACTGTTCTCAAGTTTTAAATATATAATTGGGAGGTTGGAAGAGTTCCTATTACATTATTCGCTCGGAAGTAGCTTTATTTGATTAGTTCATTTTCTTTTAATGGAGTTTTAGTTCTGTGCTGTATGGGACTCAGGGGGAAGAACTTGTGAAGACGATCACTTGTAATTTTTTCAGGTGTGGTATTCTCTGTAGTTCTGTCTTAGTGTCTGAAAACTGTATTCAGAATAATACTGTCTTTTTTTTTCCTACATTCTGTGTAGCCAACAGGTACATTTTTTATGATTTAATAATACCACAGAATTTGAGTATGAATTTAAAATGCGTAGATGGGCACAGTTTTCTGATCTCAAATTGGTTTTTCTCCTTTGCCATACTTAGGCCGTACTTAGTGAACCTTTTGCCTTGTCTAACGCGAATAAGCAAGAGACCTGAAGAATCAGTCCAAGAGACACTAGCTGCGGCAATACCAAAAATCATGGCAGCGTTTGGCAATTTTGCAAATGACAATGAGATTAAGGTATCTTTCTTTAACCTATTAATGCTCCCTGTTACATCTCAAAGCACAGTAAGCTATTGGCATTATCAATCAGGTGTTACAGAAAGCAGTGTTACAGCTGCATGTCTGAATTAAGGCAGAAGTTGTCCTTGCTTTATGTATGTTATGTAGTGTTTTGAATGAATGAAAAATACAATTGCTGACTTCTTAATTCATTTCTGTCTCCTTTTCTTTCTCATAAAATGTTAACTAAGATATCCTTGTTTTTAGGTTTTATTGAAGGCTTTCATAGCTAATCTTAAATCCAGTTCCCCTACTATCCGTCGAACAGCAGCAGGATCAGCAGTAAGCATCTGTCAACATTCGCGAAGAATGCAGTATTTTTATGCCTGGTTATTGAATGTACTTTTAGGTAAGATTCAGGAAAAAAAAAATTTTAATTTTATTTAGGTATAAGTAACAATTTTTTCCCTGTAAGACACTTACCATATATGAGAAGTTTTCAGGCAAAGCAAGGATACTTAGGCTATCGGTTACACTGCTAATGCTTTCTCTATTTTAGATTCAGTCATACCTTCATCTAACGTAATATATTTGTATCTCTGTGTGTGCTGCAACAGTAACTCAGTCACGCTGAAAAGAAAAGGCCAAAGTTAGGGAAGCAAGTAGCTTGTTGGAAAATGAGGAGGTCTAGAGATTCTGGAAGAACTTGCTCAGGAGTCTGTGAAGACTTGCATTGTTCAGCAGCTTGGTTGGTAGTGCAGCAGGTCTGCGGTGGAGGATGTGTCTGCTATTCTCTGGGTCATGAGCGCATACCATGTAACCTTTTTTGGAAGTACCACCATGTAGATGCTTTATTTGAAATCCTAATGTAGACCAGAAGTCGAATTTTTTTATTAGAAGCACACAACTTTGTGTCAGGTATTGCTTCCATATTTATTTAGCTGGGAAATTTATATGGTCTTAGGGGTGTTTTGCAGCTCATAATGAGATGCTTGTCTGGATTGTAGTGGAAACTTTTGCCTAGGTTTTGTTACTGACAAGGGGTTCTTTACTGTGTGGACTGTATTGCAAAAGGAGAGGTAAGAAAGACCAACAGAAACATAAAACATTATCCTGTTAGCCTTGCTTCTATTAAGAACAGGTGAAAAATTCAAATGCCATGTAGTGGCTTTCCTCACTCTCTGTGACTTAAAAACGGCATACTTCTGTGCACATATTGTTCTTTCCTGCCTCAAAGGTGATGTTTTTATAATGTCCTGGCAAGGGTACTGAATTCAGGCGGCAGCGTTAATAGGAATTCCATGAATTGATTCTGATTTTTTTTTTTTTCCATCCACATAGAACATCATGTTTTCTTACATCAGTTATATTTGTTCTTAATATGTTTTGAGTTTGACTCTGTGATTAGCAGGTAGGTATGTGGAACAAGGTTGCCAGTACTTGAGGGAGGAGGCAAAAGTGTGTCATTCATGAGGACAGTAGCACGTATGTGTGAGGGAATGATGTTTGGCCTTAATTAAACTGCCAAGTGGAGGGAGGAGGCACGTGAGGAGAGTCTAGATCACTTGGGGAAAGCATCAGGTATTACAAAAAGGAAAATTTTTTGCCTTTTTATTGAGCGAAAAAAGGTAGGAAACAAGGAAGGTGAGAGTCCTCTGACCAAAATGATTTTCAGGAATATTAAATAATGTGTATTTTCAAACACTTCCACATTTAGAAAACATTCTTAAGTAGCTGGTAGGTTTTAGGTTGATTTGTTGTTTGTTTATTTTAAGAAGCTATTATATGGACTACATGAAATAACATCTGTGTTGAAACTAACCGTTGTCAGTAAGTGATTTGGCTGCTTCTTTCTCTACCCCCAGGCTTGTTGGTTCCTGTAGAAGACGATCATCCTACTCTCCTAATTCTGGGTGTTTTACTTACACTAAGGTATCTCATACCTTTATTGCAACAACAAGTAAAGGATACCAGCCTGAAAGGCAGTTTTGGCGTAACAAGAAAAGAAACAGAGATTTCGCCTTCACCGGAACAACTTATACAGGTAAAATATGAATGATAACTCTAACCTGAAGAGTACTGGTTGGAAGGAAAAGAAATAAATCTTGCATATAGTATGATACAGCACTAGTTTGAGGTTGAACATTCTGAACATTTTTCTCAAATTCTTGTTCATCTGGGTAAACGATAGTTGGTTGAATGACTAGAATTATTGATAAATAATGTTAGTGACCAGAAAACACAGAAAAATGCATCAGCAGTACTTGTTAAGGGTTCCCAAAGGAGCTAAAGAACTTCATGATCCTTGTGGTGTTCTTTGATGTGATTCCTCCTTCTATAACAGTAATCAGAAACAGCGGACTTCTACCAAAAAGGCAGGTGAATGGCTACAGTTAATTGGCATTTTCCCCTTGGAAGAGTGTGGTGAAGATTAGGTGTAGCAAATGTCAGTCATTTTTAATGCATCACTGAAATTTAATGTGGTATATGAGAAGATAGGTAGTATGTCGTGTGTTCAAAGAGAGTTACTCCAGCACTTTGTTGGATTTTAGGTTTATGAATTAACTCTGCATTACACCCAGCATCAGGACCATAATGTTGTGACTGGAGCTTTAGAATTATTACAACAGCTCTTTAGAACGCCACCACCTGAACTTCTCCATGCCCTGACCGCTTCAGGGGGCATTGCACAGGTCAGTGTATCCAAAGATGAATCTGCCAGCAGGAACCGCAGTGGGAGCATAGTGGAACTAATAGGTAAGCTATATTTTTGGTAATTCAGGTAAAAGGAGATGAACATACTCACCAGCTGTACTTCTCAGTGTTAGCCAGATAAAATGCAATGTATGAAGTTATGAATGACTTCCCCCTCCACCCCTCAAACCCTCCCTCCCCCTGGTACAGTAAAAGGTTTTATCCCCTCTCTTCTTTAAGTCAGTATACACTCATTGAGTAATGGCAGACTCAAAGTATTTTTCTACAATTTGTATTATGGGGTTTTGGTTACACAGAGCAAGTTAGCTGTGGTGACAGATTCCCCTCCCTCCCTCCCTTCCCCCCAATTAATGTTCTTCTGTCCAAGCATCTGACAACTGTGATACATAAAAAGCTGATCTAATCAGAATTTATATTAAGTGATAGCTACTTGCTGAATACCAAAACCAGCCTGAAATTAAAGAATGACTGAAGTTTGTCTGTGACTTTTAAAATCAGCGATCAGCGTTCTTGTCTGTGAAGTGCATGTTCTTAAAATTGTCTCTTAACTGCTACTTACTTGTTTCAAAAGAATCAGTCTGTGATTGGATTTCTGTAAGGACCTCTGTATTGAACTAACAGATCATTCTAATATTGCTGCTACTAGAAGGTAATTCATTAGCCAGAAGCAATCATAGCAGTGAAATTTAGAGCACATTTTTTTAAAAGCAAACTTTGCACAAGTGGCATATTAAGATAAAAGGTCATTTGATGTCAAATGATCCAAAACACTTGGACTTCAAAAGCATTAAGTTTGCTATTTCTTCCTGGCTGTGGGCTTTTTTTTCCCCTTCCCATTTGTGGCTATTGGAATTCCTTCATGATTTCAGCAGCTCTGTCTTTGCCCTGATGTGTTACTTTCTGTGATTTGCAGCTGGAGGGGGGTCTTCATGCAGCCCTGTTCTTTCGAGAAAGCATAAAGGTGATTATTTTCAAAAACAAATCTTTAATTGCATTTAATTTTTTTGCCTTTTTTTTTCCTTCCCCCTCCCCACTTCATTGTCTTGCTGAACTTAGGTTTTCATTCACAGTTGCCTTTGTGTTATCAGCTGAGCTTAATCACTGTAAATCTTGAAAGAATTCTGGCACAATTTTTGATACTGCAGTCAACATATTCTAAAATTATTCAAAGCAGTATAATTCTTACTTTTGCTGTAGTTCACTGGCAAAATTATGGTGGTGAATATTGGTGCAGTTTTCGCTTTTAAAGAGCACATCTAAAAATAATCATCTGAACAGGGCATTCTTCCTTTTGATGGTAATACTTAACCTTTAAAGTAACTCACAAAATAGTTAACGTTCCTGGTTTTGTTAGGCCTGTGGGTTTTTTTTTTTTCTTCTTTCCTTAATGCATGCGTATGTCTGCATGCTTTGATACAATGCTCTCCTATTTCTTTTTGTGTTCTTGGTGATTAATACTGTTCATTTTGTGTCTTACTATGTATATTTTCATTAATAGGTAAATCATTTAGCAGAATTTTAAATAACACAATTGGCTCTGAAGTATTCTTTTCCCAGTTTGTGCATAAAAATACTTCATATCTAGTTATACATTTACACTTTGCTTAAAATCAGTCCTATCAGTACTAGAATCACTCTAGATACAACTGTATAACACTTCATCACTTACTTTAGGTGAGCAGAGCCTTGCCACTGCAGTGCAACTATGTGAGAGTGTAGTGCAGTGAGTGCAAGCATAGTGAGTAGAGAAATGAGCAATACTGAAAAGAAAAACTCAAAGGAAAAATAGTTTTAAGATTAAATCAGATTACACAAACTTTAAGAACCATTATAGCAACTAGCTTACACCTCTTCCAAATAGGTCCTCCCATTTTTTGTGTGCAAGGAATCTCTCATAATGGTTAAAGAGCATACCTATGTGCATTAAGAATATACCAAGATGTAAAATAGTGAGTAGAGCTGAATGAAATAGTGCTTACAGATGCAGTGATAATTTCTAGTTTAGAAATGATAGAAAGAAGAAAAGGGTGTTCTGAAAGTAGATATTGCTGCAGCATCCAAAGGTGAGACAGAATGCAACAAATCAGAGGAACAATGCATAATACTTTTAAATGAAAAATGGGAAATCATCATTTGATACTTTGAATCATTAGTAGTCTTCAGTGAAACTTTGAAGTATTAATAATAGTATAAATTTAATTAAAGTACGTTAAAACGCTAACCTTTCCTTCACTCAGTGGGAAAACGTGCGAGTCATCAGTTTCTATCCACTTTCAAGACCCTGGTATGAAGATTTTGTGGTCTAAAAAAAGGCATAAATGAATTTGAAGAAATCTATTCACGATTTTGTGTTTTGTACAGGTTTAATTTCAAATTGTGAATTGTTCATTTTTTCTGCTCTCCACTGTACAAAGGAGGGAAGAATCAAGCCTATTCCCAGTTCCTACTGGAAGTCATTTTGCAGTCTACTACCATATAGAGTATTAGGCTTCTGCTGTTGGCTGTGGGTGAAACTTCTCTAGCTGTAATACTCGTTTGTACGTAGGGGTGTAAAATGAGGCTGATCTACAGAAGTCTGTGACCCTTATCTTAGAACTCAGATATTCCATGACTTTTCAGTCTTTAGTTTTGAGCTGCTGGCTTATGTTGGTTTGTTTGTTTCACCTTCAGAAAAAAGGCGGAAAACTCATTTCTAACTGAAAGCCTATGTTCTACATTTTAACTGAATTTTTTTCTAAGTAGTGGAAAAGTATCCTGCAGCTAGTCTAATATAAACATAAGAAGCCTAATATGCCTAATAAGTGTTTTTCAGCATGCTTCCTCTTTCACTTTTAAATGCAATCAGCTGTGAAAAGCAGAAGAATATCCTGGTGTGTTTCAGTGAAATGAATGAAAATGAGAAAGAATAGAGAAGAATATGCTATCTTTCATGCTCTTTGTTGGGAACGCTTAGCAGGATTTTTACTTATTCTTTCGTAGGAGCATGTAGTTCTCAGTCTATTTTACATAGAACATACATGGAAGTGTCATGGTTATTACTTTTCTGCCTTGCAGGTTTGAATAACATAAAACATACTTTTTGGAGGAAGACAATTCTACAATGTTACTGCTATGTATGAAAGCAGTTGTGGTAGAGAAATTAATACAGAAGTCTCTTAATTCTTTTTTACCCTCTGGTAACTTAAATGGGATGCAAAAAAGTTCACCTAGAGATACCAAAACATTGGTGTCTTGCATGGTGAATCTTAGACTACAAGTGAAGCTTATTCTAAATGACAGAACGGGCTTATCTCAAAGTGGTTGTCATGAATCTCTCTGTCTCAGCAAGTGGCTTCCAAGATCCAGAAGGATAGGCTCAGTAGCTCCCTCTGCACTCTGTATCGTGTCCCATTTACAGACTGTTCAGTGCGGGTATGTGCTTGGTTTGCTCCCAGGCAGTATGCATCTGCAGGTGTCTTTCTCTTTTCCACTGCCTCTGTTTGAAATAGATGTTAATCTGCAAGTATGAGAACCCTGTGATGGTTGTGTTAGGTTATAAAGTGGTTCTCATTTTTCCTATGGCAAAAGCCTCTCTGAAGATTTTTGCCTTAGTAGTCCTTGGATCTTAATTAATGGCTGTTGCCCGTGGGTCATCACCCTGTCCCACTCCTGTTGTCTTCTGCATCTAGTCTGTGCTGCGCATTCCCCAGGGCATTTTCCATTCTGTTATCGTTGGAATGTGAAGCCCCAAACTGCAAGTAGCCTGAATAATTTTCATAGCCTTAAGGAGGGAAAGGTTATTTATTCCACTGCTTGTGGTGCTTTAATGTCCTTTTGAGTTGAGGGCAGACATCCAGATGCCCGATATCTAGTCCTTAGTAATGGGACATACTTCACAAAATTACTGGGATTTTAAACGTAGTCCATGAAAATAAACTAGAGTGAATGAAGTCATAGGTAGTCTCGTGAATGGTTGCACTGTTAAATAAAATTACTTAACTCTGTGTATCCTTGGCACTGCTGTCTGTTTGTCTCCTGATCAGATAGTGAGGGACTGGATATTCACTTTTTTCATTCCTTCCTCTCTTCCATCTGTTGCCTGTCATAGCTTTGAAAAATGATTTGGATAAACTTTTTAAGAACGGATTTCACATCGAACTGACTTCAGCTGTTCAGCATTTCAAGTTGACTGTAATTCTGGAAAACTGTAAAGGCTTTTCTTGTATGACTTCTCAGGTAAAATACTTCTTGGAGAAGAAGAAGGTTTGGAGGATGATCCTGAAACCAGATCAGATGTCAGTGCTGCATCGTTTGCAGGTAGCTGGCTTTCCCTTTAGCAGTGCAATCAGTCTGTGTTACTATTCAATACAAATCCATTCTTTTATTACTCTAAGTAAAATATAAAAGTGATGTGTTATGGTGACTGGGAAGTAGATGAGTACTCAAAAGACATGCTGACAAAACTGGTATCATGCGTACTCCTGGGTATAAAACTTAATGCTTACCTAATGAAGTTGACTGTGTAATTTTTTTTAATGGATGGGCTGTCATGTTGAAGTACTGGTATAGATGGAATGGCACCGTACAGATGCTTATTTCCCTACCAGTAGTTTAACTGTTTAATTATATACTTTCCTTAGCCTAGTTTAATATGTAACTTAGCATGTGGTGTCTGTATCAAGAGTGAAGCACAAGTTTAAACACTTGAATGACTCATAAATATCTGTGTTTTGCAGCTTCTGTGAAGGGCGAGATAACCAGTGAACTAGCTTCTTCGTCAGGTGTATCGACAGCTGGGTCAGTAGGGAGTTCAGCTGCTGATTCTACTGGACATGATATCATTACTGAGCAGCCACGTTCTCAACATACATTACAGTCAGACTCTGTAGACCTGTCAAGCTGTGATCTGACAAGTACAGCTACTGAAGGGGAAGAAGATGATATTCTTAGTCGAAGCTCCAGCCAGATCAGTGCTGTCCAGTCAGATCCCACTATGGACTTGAATGATGGCACACAGGCTTCCTCACCGATTAGCGATAGCTCTCAGACAACTACAGAAGGTCCAGACTCTGCTGTAACCCCTTCGGACAGTTCTGAAATTGTAAGTGTGCAACAGGCAGAGGGGGGATCCCCTTCTACTGAGGGGCCCGACATATCTCAGAGCTCTTCCATGGAGGGCCCAGACTTGGATTCATCTACTTACTCGTCTTCTACTTTTCCATCTTCAGCTAGTAACAATGGAAAGGTCAGCAGCTCGCACCTCTATTGGAGAGCTTGACCTCCTTTTAACACTTTCACTTCAGCAGTAATTAAAAACTACAAAGCTGTAATCACTGTGTTTGCTGGGTAGGTCATATGAAGGCTTTGACAGATTGTCACTCACTGGAAGAATGTCAATATCAAAGGTTTGACATAAATATATCCTCTTAGTAGCGTATCCTTCATTTTGTATAGAGATACTAATTGCTTTGATGTAGGAGGACTAATGGAAGTGTTAAAGGGTGAACAGTCTATTTGGAATGAGAGAGGAATACTTTTGAAACCTAATGCTTCACATTGTGTTCTGCCTGTGCTTTTTCACTTGGCAGCACAACTCATTTTTTTTCTTTTTATTCCATCTTAAGGATTTCTCCTATACTGAGCAAATACTGCATGATTTACTAACATAGCAATTACATATCTAATAAGCACCTGAAATGTGCATATAATATAGTTATTTTAAGAAATTTGTCTCTTAAGCAAGTGTATTGTGAGGTAATAAAAACAGAAAGAAATATAATTACTGGGAGCATGAGCAGAAAATGCAAAAAGGAGAGAACTTAGAGTTTCTTAAGCTCTTTTTTTTCAAACATTATCAAACTTAGTCACACAGGCTTTATAAGCACATGGACGTTGCTCATTTAAAAAGTCAGGGAGTAACTGAAGAAGTATATTGTGTCTTCTGAAAAACTTACAATGAAATGCTTTTTACTTTTACTGTCTTTTATTAACATTACAATTTTTTTTGTGTTTTATGGTAATTTTTCCATATACTTCCTGCCTATATATTGATTGCATTGGTACCAAGGGTCAAACTCTCTTCTAGAAGTGTCCATTTTAGTAGTCTCCAGTTTAGAATGAAGGAATTAAAACATGTTCAAACTTACTTGTCCTTTTTTTCATCCTGCACAGTGTGTTCTCAGTTTAACTTTACACATCCAGTACAAGTGCGGTTATGGGAGAGTTCGACAGCCAGGGACAAGTTCAATTTGTGACAGTAAAGGTGTTGGTTGTGATTTGTAACTGCTGAGATAGAGGGACAGTTGTGCTTTGAGTAAGGGAGGAAGGGAGAGCTGCAGGGGAGGCAACGCACCAAGTGTTTGACTTCCTTGCTGTTAATGTCTGAGTTCTTGGCTCAAGTGGGAGACCGGTCAGATGTAACTATGGCCTCCGGTAGCCCAAATGCGCGAGGAGAGGGGGAACTGCTTTGGGGCCTACGCGCAGCTGTACACTAATAGTTATCAGACGCACGTTTGCTTTCACTTTGCTTCTAGATTACTAACACTGCATGTTTGAGATGTAATACTGTGTGTTAAGCTAAATTATTTTAAGCCCTGTCCTTTAACTGTGTAGGTTTTGGAGGGTGCCGAAGGACAGTATTCGGGAATGCAAATTGGGCAGCTGCAGGATGAGGAAGATGAGGCTGCAAATATTCTTCAAGATGATTCATCAGAGTCTTTCAGAAATTCTTCTATTGGTATGTTGATAAATGGTGGGGGTGGGGGGACATGGGTGGACACAGAATTGGTGACACTTGGAAGGCAGGTGGTGTGGGTACATCTGCTGCCTAACTTCCAAGGGACTGAAGACTCACAATGGATATGAAAACAAATAACTAGTTTGAAATGTAAAATAACGAATATATTTCAACACTTCTACTGAATCACTTATTTTGATCTCTGCTAACTTATTTTTCGTGTTTGTATAATTAGGTTCAGTTAAAGTGCTTTTAATTTGTCTGAAATGGTATTTAATGGATTGCCTTTTTTTAAAGCTCTTCAACAGCCCCACCTGTTGAAAACCATATGCCATAGTAGGCAGCCTTCTGATAGCAGCGTAGATAGATTTACATCAAAAGAAGATGCAGCAGATCCTGGTGATCATGAAAATAAGGTAAGAAATAATCACAGTGGTCTGCTTTAAATTTTAAAACAACTAAGTTAAAAAAAAATACAGTTATGATCATGTAAATTAGTGGTAAATGTGGGTAGCTTGTTTATGTGGTGTGTTCCATTGTAGGTCAAAATAACGTAGGTTGAATAGTAAATATGAGTTATAGCCTGAATTTCATTTAACATAAGGTGAATACACAGGTGTTGGTATCTTGAATGCAATCACCAGCAAAACCATTACAAAACACAAACTGCTGAGAACAGACCCCTTTTTCCTGTGCATTATTAGGGTGTGCTGTTACTTTATTACCTGAAATATCTTTGTACTGGTTGCTAGCTGTTTAGGTAACTTTATGATCTTTTCAGAAGTTGTGTCTTACTCCTTTAGCCTCTCTTTCTGCGGAGAGGCTCGTGCTATTCTAAGCACAGGTTATTGATTTCCTCTTACAATTTTTTGACTTTAGCCTTGGACCTTGTTCTGAGCTGGGGCAAAAGGAGTTTGGTTTGTGGCAGGCAGAGTTAGATCAGCTTGGGCTACTGGGGAGCTCTAAATTTGAAAGTATAGAAGGTTGTCGGCCTTCTTTAGAAACAAGAATGAATTGCTTCTCATACAGAGTTTTGAAAGGTCATTAGTGACAAAAAGTGGTTTATCAGACTCATTCAGATGGAAACAGCAAGTCTGGGTAATTCAGACAATGATTGTTTCTGTGATGAAATTAAACCAATTCTGATACTGGATACAAAATCCCTGAAAGCATGGCATCTTTTGGGTTTTTTTTGGAATATGTATTAAACACATTTTGTATTACAACCTTTATACATTTGGGGATGTCCAATATTTCTAAATCTTGTTGTGCTTAGTATTTTATTTAAATTGCAGATTAATTTTTATCTATATAAAAATTGTGATTTGTCTTCAATAGCCTTCCAGGGTAAAGGGAGACATAGGTCACTATACTGATGGAAATTCTGCTCCTTTAGTGCACTGTGTTAGACTTCTGTCAGCTTCTTTTCTACTTACTGGGGAGAAAGGAGGTAAGTTTCTGTTCAAGACTCATTGGTTCATTGTGTCTCTCGATGTACAAAGTTGGAAATGTGATCAGTTTACTCTGGTTTTTAATCTCACTTTATTGGAAGTTTTGCGAGTGGGGTTTTTCTGTGGCAGTCCCAATTTAAATGATCACACCAGAGTATAGAAAAACCTAAATACTCTGAAAATGTATGCCTTTTTACAGTGAATCTCGTTTTGAACCATTGGGCACCTAAATAAGTGTTATGATAACTTAACCCTTAAGTCAAATACTTAAGAATTTACAAATTGTAAATGTAATTATGACACTTAACCTGTGGGGCCATCACAGTTTATAGATTACGTGAAGCTGTGAAGACAATCTAATATCAGTATTTGTTTTTTATCAGCGTTGAGCACTCAGTTTGTCCACTATATAAGTATCAATACTTCAGTAAGGAAACAGTTTTCTGAGTTGCAGTCCATTCTGTGGAAACTCCTAAAAACAAATTCAGAAGAATATAGTTCTTTCAAGTACTTGTCTTAATATTTTTACAAGTGATTTTGTGTACAATGCCTAATTTGTTTTAATTAAAACAAGACTAAAAGTATCTTTTTTAGCTTTACTGCGCAGTTGTGTTTGTATTTTTCTTTAATGTACTTCAGGTAGAAAGTGCTGTTGTACCCATTTGTGTTTGGGAAATGTAACTTCAGATTTTAAATGATTCAGCTGTAGTAAGGCAGAGAATTGATCTAAAGTTTTCAAAGACCGAGCTGAAATCTCAAATTGAACTTTTCTCACCGCTTTTAACATCTGACAACATTTGCATAAGTTAGCATAGTCGTTTTTCATTTTTTTTCATTTGTGACAGTCCAAGAAGCTTTTTGATAGTAAGTGGTTGTTAGAGGAGGCTATTGGGGCTTGAAAGAGGAGTTATGTACCTTTTCAGCATAGTAATAAAATGTCACTAGGGGTTTTCCAGAAAGCCTTTATGGCATGCACTGATACTTCCGCTTCTTTCACCGGGAAGTGCGTGTCACAGGCATGCATGTGTGTGTCTGTTATATGTATGACTGAAGTCAGCGTTTAAGATGTGTGTTCTTTTTCCCTTTTCTAAACAGTTATTTGTTCACGTGTTCTGCTAATTTGTTCTTGGAAAGAGAGTGTAGTAGCTGTATTCTCAGCAATGAAGAAAGTGATCTGGAAGTGGGGGGGGTTATTAATTAGTTTTTTTCTTTTTTGAAAGGAAAAAAAGCTGCATGTAACTGCTGCCTCTGCTAAACTGGAACTGCTTAATCTGCCGTCAGATTTGTAGCCCAGGCTAAGCTATTTCTCATACAGAGTTATTAATTAACTTAAAAACAAATTATGAAGCTTTTAAATTCTGCCCCCCCCCCCCCCCC
>Ga0065711_1043799_pt1 | contig 14505 bp, 6 predicted proteins | sample Hoacrofraction12_FD_59098 | JGI IMG/M metagenome (GOLD analysis project Ga0065711, IMG submission 59098) | Hoatzin crop microbial communities from Cojedes, Venezuela - Epithelial fraction 12 v2 (version 2) | ecosystem: Host-associated > Birds > Digestive system > Esophagus > Crop | place...
TCCCTTCCTTCCTTCCTTCCTTCCTTCCTTCCTTCCTTCCTTCCTTCCTTCCTTTTTTCTCTTTTTCTTGGTCCCAGACCAGTCCTGTTCTGGAGGTGGCTTTGCAGTGATGATAGCCTATACTCTAAATAGCAGAATGCAATGAAACTATTTAATTTCAGTAATAAAATCCTTTACTAAACAGCAAATCATAAATAGACTAAGGCTCTGAGAATCATCACTTTTAAATCCCGAAGAACTATGATGATCTTCTCTGTGGTCACCCAAATGTGGTTCTTTGGTAAAACGACGCCTAGAGAGCTTTCTACCAATACTTGCATCTACAAGAAGCTGCTGGTGCTGCTTTGGGTTACACATAGTGTAATATCAGTTAAGCTGTCCACAAGAAGGAATGTCACAGGCCTTAGAACCAGATCTGAGAATTTCTGTGTAATGCCTGTAACCTGTGTAAAACATAACCTGTGTATAACCTATAGTGCATCTTTTAAATTGATATACAGTTTTGATTCAAAGATTCCAAGCCATGGAAAGTCCAGAATTTTCCAGGTAAAAAGTAGTGCAGTAGAGTAAGGCAGTAGGTTTGGACATTAGAAAAAGCTTCTTCACTGAGACGGTGTTCATTCACTGGAACAGGCTCCACAGCGAAGTGGTCATAGCACCAAACCTATCAGAGTTCAGGAAGCATCTGGATGATGCTCTTAGTCATATGGTTTAGTTTTAGGCAGTCCTGTGAGGAACAGGAAGTTGGATTAGGTGGTCCTTATGGGTCCCTTCCAACTTAAGGTATTCTATGATTCTATAATTCTAGGTTTTGTGTGAGGGTTGGCATAATAAAAATTTATTTTCATTGACTTGTGAATTATTATTGACTTGTCTTCGTTTTTTTTTCAGAGTCATACAGCCTTCAGTGTGTTCTACTCTATTTTTGAAAACTCTTCTGGCAGATGTTGTCTAGACAACCTGCAACCTAAGCGCAGATTCACTTGTGGGCTGAGACCCCACAGTGAAAACCAGTACTTTTTCATTTTCCCATCATTTACACTGTTTCCCAGTAGATGCTGTTCAATTAAGAAGATGCAGTACTGCAAATAAAACTAGCATACACATTTTTAGAGCTATTCACACAGCACAGCACAAAATAAAATAAAAAAAAATCTTTATAGGAAACAGCTGCTTACAGAAAATACTATGTATAATCTTTGACCATATCAAAATTTCAACTCAAGTTAGATTCACTCAGGGAGAGAGAATGTTGGAGAAAGAGATGACAGAGAGACTCTACACTTCCAGTGCTCATTTACCGCAGAAATTAATGTAGTGTAAGACTCTGTACTGTTACAGAAAATATTAATGAAGAAGTAAAGAGTAGGAACATGGTCTTAAAACCAGATGCATGTACTGTTTTCAAAATGCAGAGTAATAGTAAAGAAACAACACTAGAACCCACTCATGAGCTAAAGTAACATGTTGCTTTTTCTGGTGAATAAATTTGTATTAGTGAAAACCCTGATGCTACACAGAGTGTGGAGTAGAAGCAGCTCCAAAGAATACTGATGTCAGTGGAAGTCTTTGCGATCCACGTAAAATCACAAGCAAATCCTAGACAAAGTCTTATTCAGATTTCACAATTTCTAACTCTGAGCATGGACTTGAGTGAAGTGACTCTTCATTTACATGTATGTAAGTGGGGATAATTAATCTATGATGGAGAAATCACACAGGGAAAAACCTTCAAGCTGAGGAGGCTGGATGTCTCCAGAACCACGAAGGGCTGCCAGTAACTGGCCAGTTCGTCGTGCTGCCACAAGTAACTGTGCAGACTAGTCTCTGTGAAATTTGCTTCCAGATTTTTCTGCAAATCTTGGAAGAATGTCACTGAAGATACAAACCTGTGGGGCTTGTCTCTAAAATGTGAAAAGCAAAACTGGGTGATGGAAATACTTTACTTCTTTCAGTTATGCTAGCTTCTGTGTTGGTGGGTATTGCACAAGTCCTAGTTTTTAGGATATACAAAAATAAACAACCAGTGACAGTTAGTGAGTGTGGTTTAGCTGATAAGGCAACTGGAAAACTGGGTTTTATTCCAAGTTCTTTTACTAACACACTTGAGTGGAATAAAACACTTACTTTTCTTTGACCCCAATAAGACTCTATAAGATAAAATCTCCTGTAAAAAAGGACTACCTTTTGCAAAGTATGTGGATAGCACCTCTCACACCAGAGCTGTGATTTCATTCAGGGTCTCTGTGTGCTCTGCCGACTGAAAACTAATTAATAGATTTGAGTTTTATATTTTCACTTTGTTTAAAGGTTACAAACTTTTTATTCTAAACACACGGCTGAGCATTTTGGTGTCATATTTTTAAATAGAAGTTCAGCAACAATCCTCAGGCTTTTCTCTCCCTATTTCTTAAAAAATATTGAAAAATTGATGTAGAAAATTATAACTCGATCTTAAAAATATTCCATTGTGACAGGAGGACAGATATCAGTGTCTTTTTGTTATGTGAGTTATTGAAGTTTGACATCCTTTGAGGAATATTTTTCATAACCCACTGTTTGCTACCCTGTCTATCCAATTATTTAGAACAAGCAATCTGTCATTTTATTGTTTCCTTCCAATTATATAACTTTGGTGACAGTCATGGCACAGTATCCTCTGTAAGTAAAATCTGATCTCACTGTGGATTCCAAGGGCTGCAGAGTGTGTGTATGTGTGTACATGTGCATACATTGTGTGGAGATGGAGTGGAGGTGGAAATATTAAAAGAGGACAGTTGGTGAGTGTTATTTAAAAAATAACTGCTTGTACACACTGCAGAAGATCCAAAAGGGAAACAAAATGTATTTTCCCAATTCTCAATTTTCAGAAGCAAAATAGGTATAACCTGTGCAGGTAGTGGATGCTCTACTGCAAAAGCTGCAGTGATGACCACTGTCTCTCTCGCACATAATTATACAGGAGTTTCATGCCTTTAGCCTAAAAAATGCCTATGGGCTGGGAAGTGAAACTATTCTGTTTTCAGGGTGGCCATTCTGTCTCTCTGTCCATCTGAAATATTCGTCTATTGATAAGGCCAGAAAGAGCTTGGTCCCTGGGAGCTGGTATCAGATCACACACATTTATTAAACAGTGAGGGACACATAGGGTCCTCGGTTACAGCACGTTGCTCCCTTCAACTTCAAACGCAGTTGCACAATGTGCCAGGAACGAAACTCACACTATCATTTTCGTTTAGTGACTGATAGAGTCAGATTGGAATTTTTCAGACTTAAATACTAAAATTGAAAAAGGAAGCAAGTCGCCAGGTTGTGCCTTCTTTGTTGCCGGCAGAGGGAAGGGAAAAACATTCGAGTGGCACTTGGGTCCAACACCAGTTAGCTAGTCAGAAAGTAGAGAACAGCAGTGAAGCTGGGAAGAAACAGCATGCAAACAGCTGCAGTGTGAGAGAGAATAAGCGAGTGTCAGTGGTGTTAGATGGCGGAGCTCTGTGAACACTTTCACACTCAAAGCAAAATTGTCAAGTTATCGAGTCCAATTGGGCATGGATTTCTTATTATACCACTGCAGTACCACAAGCTGTACTGGTTGCAGAGTCGCAGAACTCTTAATGAAAGAAGCAGAGGAGAAAAAAAAGAAAACTAATAAAACTATTGTTCTTGTTTGGGATCTTTGGAGAAGAATATTCTGTTCTACTGTAAACCTATGCTGAACAAAACCATGCAAGCATATGTTTATGCCCCAGTGAAGTCATGCTTAAGTGCTTTGTTGAATTTGGGCTTGAAAGTTTCAATCATTTAAACTAAAGCTCCTTTGATATAGTATTTTTTTTTTCCTTTTCCTTTTGTCTGAACTTTCTATGTGTTTCAGAGTCAGCACTGGCCAACCCAGTTCTTCTGTGTAACTCATTTATAATTTGTGAAGATATTCAGGCTTTTGGGGGCACTTCAGCAGGAGCTGATAGCATGATCAGAGAAAGATCTAATGATTACAGACACTATTAGGGATCCAACTTTTGTCAACTTCACAGGGATTTTTTCAGCACATTATACGAGCTTTACTAAAAATCAGAATCTTTTATCTACTATTTGGAGATGATTTCCCTAACTTGACAGTATACTCTACCCAAATCCACGAGTATTTCTGCTAGATGTTGCTCTTGCTTGGCCTGTGTATATCAGACATTTTCTAGCAGAGTGAGATAAACTTATTTCCAAACTGCTTACAGTTTTATTTACACCAAATTTCAAGAAGATATTTAGGTATTTTTAAAAATTTTTCAGTGAAATTTTATTAGTCCATCTTCAATGTTAGTTGAGTTAAACCACCTTTCAAATAAACCACAACTGAAAATGGCATGACCAGCTCTGGAAATTTTCTACATAAAGACTCTTGTATTTTAGTCCCAGTCCTTCACCCTAAGCATTTTAGCGTATTCAGTGCCCCTCTCCTTTTTTCTTGAAGCTATTTGAGGAGGCCAACGAGGGTCTCAAGACTAGATGTTGCCATTGTGTATTGTAGATGAGCGGCCTTTTTATACGAACAAATCTAGCAGCCCATTGGCATGGACCACTACATCGACACACCTGCAGATATTTGTGTTGTTTCAAAAAATGACTAAAGCCAGCAAGTAAATCATAACTATCAAAGCAAACAGAACCCAGGAGATTCGTGTGCCAATGAAGGTGCCCAGACCAATAACATTACCTTGAAAGAGATGTAAGAAATAAAATGACAGGGACAGATTGTGCACTTCAGTCATGCTTGCAAAAGACACCAAGTGAGTGATTAGTAGTTGCAGTAATCTGTAAGAGGTACCAGCAGGAAAGGAACTGTCGGTATATAGTAAGCAAATGAGTACACTGTAAAATCCAGTGGTTTCACAAATTGCCAGGTATTCCGATACTGCCTGTCCAGCTTTTTGTGTTGAAATAGAGTCCTACTCCATTAATACTAAAAACTAAAATGAACTTGGACAAATTCTGAACCTGATACAAGTCCTTTGAAACTGATGGAGTTATGACAAGAACAACTTTTACTGGCTATTTCTTTACTATTTTTTATCTACGACTGATAGCTTTGCTTTTGACTATGGTAATAAGAAGGGAAAAAAATTTGTCACCATGTTAAGAATGGGACTAATTTATATCGAAGCCAACATTAAAGTCATGGCTATTGCACCAAAGCTTACCACTGGCTGCAGTGAACATGAACCACAGATTACTGGAGAACAAGAATTTTCCCAGTTCTCCTGGGTACTCAAATCAAAATATATTGCAAGCCTCACTCTTTTTTTAAAGAACTCTGACTGGAAATTCTCCACACAGCACAGATTTGCACGCTGCATGTAAATTTTCTAAGATATTTTTCCAGAAATCTGCATTTAGATAGAACCATTTTACCAAGCATTTACCAAGATTTTATATGTATCTTGGTCTTTATTTTCCATTTTTATTTCTCTGTATGTGCTGCAGATAGGTAAAAAGAAGGAAGACGGGTTTTATTTGATAGTTTTGGATGTGTAGAATCCAGCACAAATTCCCGTGTATTAGGGGGACTGTAAAAAAAAATCCTTTTTCGAATCCTGAGCCTAAATGAACTAAACTTCAGTGATCTCTCAGCCAAATAGTTGACAGGACTTCTTGAGGACCCCATTCACTGAGCCTGAAACAATTTGAACTTGGCTTTTTCTTTCATTCTTAAAAAGCCCAAACCACAACAGTTAGGGAGGTGCTCAGTTAATACACTTTTCTTTTACATTCAAACTCCTATTGTTTGTTGCTTGCACTTTTACACACATGTAGAGAGCTACATGCCCCTCTGCATAACTAGGCAGCAACATGTTTTTGAATTCAGGAAGGAAAAATTAACCTTGGCAGATATGTTAAGGTGTTAACTCAAATCCCTTGCATTAAGTTTTCCATGATATTATAAATATTTATCTTGTAGTTTTATTCCAGTCCATTCTCCTTCTCCAGACACTTTATGTCTCTTTAGCCGGCTTCACTCAAGTTTCCCGTTACCAGAGAAGCCTTAGGATTTATTTTTAATTCTGGAACTCTTTCTGTCCTCTTGTGTCTCTAGCTATGGTTCTTTTAGGCACTATGTAGCTTATGATATGACAACGATTTTGAACGCTGTTAGGGGCACAACTGATTTGCATGGCAGCTTATATCTGCACACAGTGCAATTAATAGCAGTGAGTCAAGTATGCATGCAGATACATACCTTGTGTTGTGCCACAAAAAGGGCTGGCAGACAGTCTTTACTGAACAAAATTTGGCATGCCTGCTTGAGAGATAAATGCTACGAGCTGTCTATAAAATCCATGGGTTAGGTCTAGACTAGTAGCCCTGTTCCCTGACTTCTACACATAGAGAATCTTCCTGCAGACGTGTCACTTCCTTGTAAAGCAGAAGATATCTTTTTTGTAAAGGAAGTGGATATTCTGTAGCTTCCCTTAGGAAAAAACAAATCAACCTATTGAGTCGTTTTCTTGGTAACAAATAAGGACCTATTCTCTCTAAGTGATTCTTACACTTCTTGGAAATTAGTATTCCCTTCATTTCTTCTGACACGCATGACTTCATAAAATAATCCAGTGACAAGTCTGAGCATATAAGAAGTATATGACCACTCAAAAGACACTGTTTATGTTTTAAGGGTGAGGGCCCTGAGTGGGAAGCAGTTTAGAGATCTGTTCTGTCTTTGGTTTTGCCAAAATCTCCATCTCCAGACGCACTCAATGACATCAGTTTTGCAATTCAAGTTGAAAAGCATGATTTTTTCATTATAAATCACTGTAAATCTGTACCGAATATTTTCCTGGAAAGTCTAAGACTGCTTGAAGCACACATATTCCTGTATTTGTGGCAAGTAAAAACATTTGTAATAGCGTTAAGGACTCTAACCTGGAAGGTGCTAAATATTTTCAGTAATGTGTTTCGAGCCCTGAGTTTGGAGGATGATTGACGTCTTTTAGGATCAGGCCCTCATTTTGCACCTAAGAAATGAAATAACACATCAGTTTAATTTGAAGTGACTTTGCCATAAACCTATTTCTCTTTCAAAATGGGTTGGATATCAGTAGGATTAAATGTTCTGACTATAGAAAGAAATTCTCTTGAATGTAAGCTTTTAAATGCCCCCTCAAACAATGATCAGATGTGGAAAGTTGAGATCTGTTTTCTGTGTGTGGCAGACTGGCAGCAACTGGACCTAGGCTTAGAGTTTCTGCCTTCACTAACAGAAATTTGTTAGTAAGTCTGCCAAAACCAGAAAATTGCTGGCAGCTTTGGTGGAAAGTGGAGAATTCAGTGGTTTTTTTTCATCCCAAAAGGTTTACACTTATGAAGTGCTCTCTTGTATAATAAAGTCCATTTGTCTGATGTAAGAGATTTCAACAGCTTGTCAATGTTCCACAAGAAGCAAGAAGAAGTGCCTCAGTTGGTGCTGCGTGTAGAGGTAACAAAGATGCCAAAATGCCATGCTCTGAGTTCTTCTGTTTGTTTGTTGTATCAGGGAAATGTAAGCAGCGTGAGAATTTAATTTAATTCAAGGTCAGCCACAGACATTATGTGAGGCCTCATAAAATGAACAAATGAATAATAAACAAATTTAAAAACATCTATTTCTGTGTCTGTAATCTGTCTGTTTGGCACATTGTAGTGTGTAAAGTGCTATAAATTACAGCTTTGGAAGGTCAGGTTCTTTGTATATTATTTTATTTATTGATACTATTTGAGGGTGGGGACAGAAGAGATGAACCTGGGAATAGGAATGTTTAGAATTAATGTCAGGAAACCTTTTTGGTAGAAAAATCTGTTCAACTCTTTTGAAAATACTTCCAAAGGACGAGACAGAAGTCTGGTTCCTTGCTTCAAGTTAAACTTGAAGTGGACAAAATACATCAATGTATAGCACTGAGACTTTCTGTGCTGCTGAGCATTTTCCAGCTCTAATTTTTACAGGTTATCACTTGTGAGTCCATGCCACTCATGTACGTGGGAGGGCAGAATTTAACCTGACCATTGTATGCAAACATTTAAACAGAAACCATTGAGACATTTTGCAAAGAATGATACTGGTATGTCTTGGAAAATGAGAAACCTATAAAAAGAGTCTAGGTAATAGGACATATACTTCTTTTTCATTGGGAAGTAGTGTCAAATGGCTCACTAAAGTTTCTGAAGAGTTCTGTGGGCTGCTGTGCCTCATGTACATAAATATTTTCAGACGAAGCTCATGTGTATAAATATTACCAGACTTGGAATTGTTGCCAATTCAAATCCCTTTATATTGCCCTTTTCCTTATGCAATATTACCATTGCACTCCAGCAAAGAAGCAATTTCTATTTATAGTTTTCTTATTCTATAGTTCTTATAATGAATGTGGATAATATATGCTCACAGAAGTTATGAATACTATTGCTATTACGTGCATAGCAGTCGCGTGGTCCTATTTTCCCAGGCATTCAAATGGAAAGAACAAGAGGAAACTGGTTATGTTTCTCTACTTCATGAAAACATACCAGCATCAGAGCACCCAAAGTGATGATGCCTGGATTGCTCTGAGTTGTATGTGAAAATCTCTCCTTTTTTTTTTTTCATTGGTACACACTGTGTATCACTAGTGATCCCATTACGTATCAGGCAATTCTCGAACATTTCGTGCTACACCTATGAATATTGACTAACAGCACTATATCAACATTGCCAAAAGCCACTCCTAATATTTGACAACATCAAAGGGAGATAGAATGTGTTTGCTCTGATGGAGCTTGGACGTGAGAGATGATGTATAGAAAAAAGGAGTGGAAGAAAAGAAGCCCTTGATATCAAAAGACCAACAGTTAGGGCTCTTAAAAAAATCTAACATTAGCTATTAGTGGAAATGATTTAAGTAAAGCTGAATGTTCAACATAGCACATTCCTAGTGTGTCTGATTAACAGAACCAGTTTGTGATATTGTCAAGATACTGTATGCAAAAAACAAATAAGCGTAGTTTGTTTTGGTCTTTTTTTCTTTTTTTTTTTTGTTCTCCTGAAAGACTTACAGAAAGCTGGGCTGGATGATCTTTCTTAATGTAAGTCACTGATTAATAAAATGTGTTATAATAGGTGTGACATGCACTTTAAGACTTTCAAAGCTACGCGCTCTCCCATTAATTCAAGTGCAAATTGGAATATGGTTACATTCTGTTGAAATAAAGTGACTGAGACTTCAAGGGTCCCATTTTACTTACATTTATGAAGTTTGTGATAATTCACCACAGCAGCAAAAACTGGCAAGAACAGAGAGATTCAATTTGGTCTCTCTCTTCCTCTCTGTCTCCCCATTCTGATGTTTAATAAATTTTCCAGAAGAGAGGTACACATACTATATTCTCAGGACTGTTAGTTTAAGAAATGTACTGCTTGCTTTTTCCTTTTATAAATTAATTACAGTTGAACCTTCTACTAAATCCAGAGAAAATATTTCTGTTTGTAAAAAGGTTTTTCATACATTATGGTCTAATCGTGTATGATTTAACTGTGGTCATGATATTTTTCTCACACTGTGGAAAACATGATTTCACTAAAAACAAACTTTTTTCCTGATATACTGTGTCTTTCTGGCATTATAGAAGTCATTGAAGTTGTTTACTTTTTGTCATTGTTTTTCTTGGTCAGATAATACTTGTGCTGAGAGAGTCATGAGGAAGGGCTCAGCTTAGTCCTATTGAGCCTAAGAGCCTTTAATCTGCCCATTCTAGGTAATGAGTTGGTGCCACTTGTGTTCCGTTTGTCCTAGTTGTATGTTTTCCTCATGCTTTTCTGGGTACAATCCAAACAATGTTTAATTTCCCAGACTGGCCCAGTGAGAAGATTTATATCATTGTGTTTGTCCTGCAAACAATATTCGTTCTGAAGTTTCAGGAAAGGTTATTGAAACACTTCAGAAAAAAAAAAAAAAGAGCAAGAGAAGAGAAGAGGCTTGTCTGAGCATTCATTTGAATATGCATGTTAAGAATCTCTTCAGGTCCTGGGACAGGCTGAGACTTCAAAGTGAAGAAGAAGGGTATTAACTGAGCTGGTGCAATGGCTACACAAGATAGCTGTTGTTTATATGGCAGCTGACTCACAAACAAGACAGAAAGATATTTAGCAGGAGAAATGTGCATAAAACAGTGACCAGCTGTGCCTGTCATATCATTCTTTGAAATCAGAAAGCAAAGTAAATCCATGTATACTTTAAAGACATCATCCAACAGTGCCTAAAATGAGTGAAGGCTTTAAAAATTGTGCCAGAGACTGACCTTCCATAATCCTGTGCAGTTAGTCTAATAGATTGATCTTATTACACTGCACCTGTCATACCTGGTATCTGTGGATTAGGGACTTAAAAAAGGTGGTTTAAAAGAACAATCAAGGCATTTTAAGGAAAAAAGCCTCAAAGACCTATTTTGCCTTTTTATTCATGTCCTTGTTAAAAATACATTCCACTTACGTAATACTTTCCGCAGGAGAATCTCCAACACTTCACAGGTTTGAGCATAGCCTCCCAGAGTGCTGGTGAAACAGCAGGCAACACTCTACCCATTTCTGCCTTCAGTAAAAGAAAACAAAGAAAGTTGGGTGTCGCTTTTTTGACAACAGAAAGCTTGTGAAATGAAGCATGGAGAAGTCCACTGAAGAGGAACTCCTTTATAATTTCAGTCAAAGTTTGGAATATTAAAAAAATCCTCATATTTTCAGAAATTAAAATATTTAGACCCAGACATATGAAATTTTACAAACTTTTTATCACTGACAAAATTCATGGAAGAACCACGAGACTGGGAGTGACGCTCCAGGCTCCCACTCTCTTGCTCCAAAGGATGTGTAATCCCGCCTTTATAGCAAATGTGTGAGTAAAATGAGGACAACAAGGAGATCCTTCTGGGCTATATTGTACTATTTTGCAGCATATATGGAAAGTACAGCAGAGGCAATGCCACTGTTAGAGAAACCTGATTTCACAAGAGGCTGTGTTTCATAATGAGATGGTAGACTGGAACAGAGCAAAATGTCAGTGCCTTCTTCATTTAGCTGGAAATACTTTAAGCGACCTGTAAGCAATTATTTTATTTGGTGAATAGATACGTAATTGCACTATGTAGTTTTTAGCATGAAGTCTAAATAACCCCACATGAAAAGACAAATGTCCTTTTCAGTGGTTATGAAAATAAACTGTTAAGCACCCAGCAGTGAAAGGGTCAAAATGGTTGTATTAACTGAACTCTCCTGAGGACATATGTTGTTTACAGTATACATTTAAAATAATATTCCTGGCTAGTCAGGCTTTCCCTCAGGATAACGCAATTACAACAGTAACAGAGGATTAATTAAAGACTCTCCCATAGGTGTTGCTAGAGATCTTGAATCGACCAAAGGGGGATACATTACCAACTCAGCACAGAGGTGAACAGACCAGAGCTGTTCAAAATAATTAGTCAGGCACAAGGGCAGAGTTGAGATTTTTGCCTCATTTATCTGATTTTGATTAATACTATAATTTATTTTTTTTTACGCAGACGAGGCATATTTTTTCCCATTTATGTATGAGAAATGAATAAGGAAGATCAAGCTTCTGAATAAAGAAATCAATAACAAATGAATTTATTCTTGTCCAGTGTCAAGTAGGACATAATTTTCTTTTCTTTTTTCTATTTTTTTTTTTTATCTTTGACACCTGGTTTAAGTGCTTGGCACCAAGGGGTAATTTTTCTGCCTCAAGGGGAACAACTGTCCTGCTCTTGCACAATGCGTGGAATGATGCAGATGCAAGACAAGGAAAAATCCTGACATGAGAAAGTATTGGAGCTGGAGTCTCACCTCCCTGGTTTTTGCCTTCAGAATCACCCCTGCATGTACTTGCTACATCCTGATAGAAGCTGAGTCATAGTTTTCAGTTTGGCATGGCCACTAATTTGCAATTAGAATGTTAAAGTTGAAAAAATAAAAGTGCTTCCTCTCTCCTAATGTCTTTCTAAGACAGAAAAATTACAGCAATCCAGAATGTGTTGTTTTTGCATAAATGATTATTTTGGTATGTCTCTGTCTCGAGGTTCCAGTTCTGGATGAACATCTTCTTCAACAGAAAAGATTAAATGTTCAAAATTTAAATGAAGCGTACATAAGCTTGCATTAGAAATGAGTGAACACCTATCTCAAATGAAGTGTACTGGGGAGATTTGGGCTAGATGCCTTATGTGTCATAATCTGTCAACAGACTGACTGTGGGTTGTAAAGCTAATTTATAGTTTCTGGGGCTGTTCTGAGCATATCTGCACCAAGCTGTGTTAGGGCTACCTCCCATACAGATTTTATATATTTATTACTTCTTTTCCATATAAAAACTGTGCAACAATCTCAAAAGAGAAGATTGAAATAAAGCACATAATCATTTATTTAGAACCTGTGTGAAAAAAAATATCTCATGAAGAAAGTGATGAACTCTTCATAGTGAATCTTTTATTCTCATTTCAAGGAACATGAAGGCAGATTCGCATATGGGGCGTATCATGCCAGTTAACCTTATCTGAGGATCTGACCCACTTTAAAGAGGTGGGCTATCTCTTTTGTCTGACTGAATTTATTTTGTCGTAAGCAATGAATATGTCTGAAAGTAGGCAGAGTAAGCAGAAGTGAAAATTAATTTATGCATTGTACTTATTTGCTGTTTATTAAGTTTTCTTTCTGATATTGTAAATATGAAGTTTACAGTAATAGAATGTGTTCAAATTATTCAGCCATAAATGTGCAGGAATCTTTGTGATGTTCCAAATTTTCTTATTGAGTAGGGACGTTGTGTCTTTACATTTCTGAAGGAGCATGAGAGAAAGGAAAGAATTCAAAGATGATATCAGGACATTTTTTCAAAGAGATTCAAAATTTAAGAAGGATTGTATCAGTTTAACTGAGAGAAGAAGCTGGGTTTATTTGTGAAGGAAGTCTTAAGAAAGTGTTGCTCATTTTGCTGCATGAAAACCTCTTTATCGATATCATGACAGGTTAGTAAAGAGTATTCGGGAGAATACTGCAAGAAGAAAACAAAGAACTTGCCAAGCAAAATATTAAGTCAATATCTACTGTACCTATAATTTTCAAAGGCAATAGTCAGTCATATGACTCTGGTAGATTGTTATGTGCCATCATGTTTCACAATTGCCCTTTAATAAAAGAGACAGCTCTTCACTGAGAATCAGAAATCTTGTGTGTTCATATAAATCTACTTTTTAGCTGATCTCAAAGCGTACAGTACCCTAAATGGACACAGATGTGTCCCACTGACGGAGTACTGGCTTGTACATGTCTCTGTACCTGTGCAAACAGCAGATTTGCATGCCGTATTTTCTGTGCCTTAGAGGTTTTCTTATGGCTCTGTTTCAGATCTTTTCTTTACACTGTACATTTACACATACCTATCAGTGCCTCCAGGACTGATTTCACTGCTCAATACGTGAGCAGTGTGCATTGCAATTTTGACCTGCCTGCCAATATTGGAAGCATGCGGCAGCTGTACGTTTGTGGGGAGACTTCATTGATCACGTGTGAACTTTATGACTGCAGAAGAAGTGTATACAGCTGTGCATGTGGAACTTGTTTTGATACGGGTAGGATAAAGCAGGCAAACAAAAATGTTCTCTTTTTCTTTTCTGTCGAGTTTTGCATTTCTCAGTTCCATAAGTAAGCACTTATGGGTACGCAGGTCCTGATGTTATAGCCTACTGGAGGTCTCTTTAGTAGCTGTCACTAGATGGTGCTAGCTGTATAAGAGAGGTGTCCCCTTCTTTTCCACCTCCAATTCAGAGCTCAAGCTGTCAAGGACCCTAGGTACTTAGGCTCAACACAAGAAATGTGTTTCCACTGAGTTTTGGGAATCTGGAATAGTTCCTTTGTCATTTAAGGTTAATAGGTCAATAGGGATTAAGTTGGGAATTGCCAGAGGTTTGGATTTACCTTGTGTGCGTATGTGGATTTCTTACAAACACAAAGGAGATCTCTCCTTCTGGCAGTATTTCCAAGGGAGTTTAAGATAAGAAGATGATCACTAGTTTTATGTAGGCATTCTCTCACCTCTGCCCAGAAGGAGGTTTGTCCTTTATCAAGTCTGCTAGAAACCAGTCTTCTTTCTCGCCAATACAGGGATCTCCTACGCTTTTCTTCAAAAGCCAGCCTGGAAGAGGACTGTGAGGACCGAGAGTGACTGGCCGTAGGAGAGGTGGAAAGAGGAAGCACCACATCTCAGAGGTGTGGGCTTTTCCCCATACTTCGTGCCGTACTTTGGATGGTTCCTTTGAGTCCTAGCAAATTTGGAAGCAGGTCTTAATAAAGTGCCTTCTTCAAAATCCCTGCGAGGGGACCTTATAAATGCCTACAAATATCTGAAGGGTGGGTGTCAGGAGGATGGGGCCAAGCTCTTTTCAGTGGTGCCCAGTGACAGGACAAGGGGCAATGGGCACAAACTGAGGCACAGGAAG
>Ga0065711_1043800_pt1 | contig 14504 bp, 13 predicted proteins | sample Hoacrofraction12_FD_59098 | JGI IMG/M metagenome (GOLD analysis project Ga0065711, IMG submission 59098) | Hoatzin crop microbial communities from Cojedes, Venezuela - Epithelial fraction 12 v2 (version 2) | ecosystem: Host-associated > Birds > Digestive system > Esophagus > Crop | place...
AAAATGGAGTTTCCTGGTCCATTTTTTAAGCTTCCCCCCCCCCCAAAGTACAGCGTATGGTGGGCACCGTTACAAGGGTGTGCTGTTGACACTAGCAAGGCTCAACATTCTTGGAAAAGAGTGAAATGCTGACTATTTTTTATTTTATAATATTTTGTGATGTAGGAGAACAGGAAGCTGTAAAGGCCCAGAGCTGTCTTTTTTTGTGTGTATTTTCTTCAACTCTTTCTCCAGGTTGCCTTTTCTTAGGCTCTTCTGCCATGACACTGAGACAGGTGTCAGCACTCCAGCTGTGCTGCTGTACTTCTGGCCCCAGCTGTCTTTCTAGTACAATTTTTATTGACATTGGTTTGCTTAAGCTCTCTCAACACTTTACTTAAGCAGCGGAAAACACCTAAGACTTTTTCTTCAAAGCCAGCATAGGAACAGTCTTTTTTTCCTGAAGGACATCACTGCTTGGGCATTCCCAACTGGAATATCAGGGCCAGCCATCAGCATGCAGGAACGGCATTTGCTATTCTGGCATTCAGTACACTGAAGGCTTTCTTCTCCTCACATCTGTGGCACAGGGGGTTGGCAGGGTCAGATAAGTGTGTTCTCCACAGTAGGCTGAGTAAGAGGAGCATCATGAGCACTGCAGAATTTAATAGCATGCATTGGGACTCCAGTCCATGCTGTGCTTACAATGGAATTTAATTTTCTTCCCATGCAAACAGAAACACATGTTTTTGTGTTGAAATACGTGGAGGTGAAACTAAACAGAATACTGTCCTTGGAGAGAGATGAAGCAACACCCTAATGAATGTAAGGTGGTGGGACTGTTTGGCTCTCCGAAGTTTTATTACATTGCATGGTTTTTTGCTTTGTCCCTTTTACCGTTCTGATCAGTAACGTTTACCTCACAGCCTTAATTTTTTCATTCTGTTAAATGATTTGAAATGCACTGATAAAAGCCCCTGCCTCAGGACTTATGATTTTTGCAAGTTTGGCAAATACAGAGAGTAAGCCTTTGCTGTAATTTTGCGGTGGTTCTTTTTTTTACTCTTTGCTAGTCAAAGAAATCAAAGAGCTGTCTTAAAAATGGTATGTTGTGTATCATTAGTATGCTGTCAAGATGAAAGCTCACCACGTGCTCGAGTTACAACGTTGTGTGCCTATTCTGCAAAGTGGCACTGTTGGTAACCTCGGTAGCCTTTTACTGAAGTTGGAGACAACTGGCTACTCATCTGTCTTTTGATCAGTTCTATACTCCCTGCACGTTCGCTTTCCCCAAACATCCCTCTGATTAGCACCTCATTTAGGCTGCTTGCTAAAGGGCATTACCTCCATCAGCCTAGTTCTTAAAACTAGAAAGATTTCTTGCTGGGCTTGCAGCAGCCTGCAGCCTTGCTCTGTTTTCAGCAGTCAGGCAAAAGCATTTACAATTAACCTTTACTTCCATGTTAGTTGAATTTTAGTCCTGCCTATGGAGGAGTATAATCTAAATGCTATTAAAATAGAGTATGACTTCATATTATGTGACATCTGGTGACTTCCAATTATCTGTGTTTTGCCTGCCTACGGTGAAAAGGCAATTATGTTCTTCTGGTAGGATTTGCAGCAGTTTCAGAAGATATGATAATATAATACTGAACGAGGGCAAGGAAGCGCATTGGTAAGGAAGGACTCACGTAGGCAAAAAAAATAGAAGTCGAGTACATGTGTTTCAATCCTCGTTCGAATCTGAAGCTGTTTACACTAATCCTTTCCCATTACATCCTGTTGACAGGTATTGATCAACTACCGCCTGTTTGTTAGGAAACATGAATAAGATGCAGAATCCGCTTCTGTAATTTTTCTTTTATCATTCTGTCTAAAACAATTTATTTGTGAAGTCTACATGAATTTGCACAAATTAGATGTCTTCTGAAATACGTTGATACAGCGTCTACACTCATTGGCTCCAGTACTCGCAGAACCTCTAGATACTCATCTTATGTATGATACAGTAATTTTAACGAGATGTCATGTGAAAAGTGAAATGGAGTTGCTCGGCCAGATATTGACCAACTTTAATTTTGTTCAAAAGCTGTGGCATAATGATTTCTTCTGTCAGTTACAACACATCCTATCCATTCATTCATCCATCCATCTTGACAATCCATATGCTAAAAAATGCTTTCATATGCAGTAACTCACCAGATTGTGACAATTCCGCAAATGATGTGACATGACACCCAACATGTTGAGGATTTTTTTGTTTTAAGATAGTTACAAAGAAATTTATTTCTGAAGCAAAGTATTACCCTGAGCTTTGCAAACAGGGCTGTCCTGTAGCGTTCAGAAACAGAGCGCATTTATCTGCAAACACTGATGCCCGAGCAAAGCGTTTACTTTGTTTCCGTGGTGAAATGGCTCAGTGGGGTACTCCACATCTGATAATAGGTGCTTGCACGATAGAGTCCTAAAATTGTCTGTGAGACTGTAATTACAGGCAGTAATAAAATCCAAGCCATATGTGGCAATAAACACCATACTTTTGTGCTCTAATGTCTCAGACTAAAGACAAATGGAGTCCCACCCTGCAGTTAGAAGATCTTTTCTCTGAGTGTTTACTCATACCATGTAATATGGACAAGCTATTTGTTTTGCTTACACATTTTTCTATACAGTAATTCTCTTCCCATTTAGTGATTGTCTTTGTTATGTGTTTAACACGCAGCTGACAAGAACAGCTCCAGCATGGCCACGAGACCTTCTCCTGGTAAAATGGAATGGATCATCCCGCTTATTGTGGTCTCAGCACTGACCTTCGTGTGCCTCATTCTGCTCATTGCTGTGCTTGTCTACTGGAGGTGAGCCTATTTCCTCTTAATTGGAAACTGATCATGATTTAAAACACATTTCAGATGGTGTTTTTTAATGTGGTCCTGTGTTGGTTTTTTTTTAGTGGATGTTATGGTGATGGATGAATTAGATATCTCTCTGGATGCTACAACAGCTCTGTTGGTTAACTATTCAGCTGTCTTAGATATGGATTTTTGTGACATGAAAATGGGCGTAGTAGTAGCAATGGTAGAGCCAGCTGTAAAGCCAACAAATATTTTCAATTAGGCCCTCTAACACAGCTATAAAAAGGTAACTTTGTATTGGCCTTCAGGAAAGGTGGTCATGGGAGAAAAGTCCGGTGAGGCTGGACTTGGTTCCAGTCTTCCTTTGACTGCACTTCAAGAAAGGGGGGTAAGCCTGTTTCATGTTACATAGCAATGCTCTGAGTAGGAGTTCTTTAGCATTCGTGAAGTGTTCAGAAGTGCAGCCTGCAAGGTCTTGAAACTGAAGATTGCACTTTACAAAGAGGTACTGTCCTTTACACCAATGGGCATTGGCTCAGTGGTGGAGACTAGGATTAGCGTCAACAATCTCAGCACCAGAACCTAAAGACACCTCATTTGTCTGGTAGTGAAAATTAGTCAGGGATTAGCCTCATAGAAGACATTTAGGAATTATTTCAAAATCTGATTAGATGGGACACAGAAAAGAAGCTTTGGTGAGAAACAGCAGTCCACTGGTCATTATATTTGCAAAATCAATTAAAAAACTACCAAGCTGTTTTTTAATACACCTATTTCACTGGCAATAAACTGGGCAAATTGTTGAGGCTGGGAACATTTGAAAGAATATTAATAAATAGATGACAATAGTCTTGTGAAAATCATCTCTGTTAACATTTGCAAGTAATTAACGTCATTGCAGTAAGACAATAAATTTAAAAAAGCAGTGGTATGTGCACAAAAGCTGAAATTGGGAAGGTTCTGAAGTTCCCCTGGTGGTGTCTTGTCATTCAGTATATCTTTTCTTCATTTGAAGAGCTAAACTTAGTCATATTCACACCAGGCAAGCCCTTGAAGGATATGGTATATCCCAAAGCACTGTAATGAGGGGTTAGTAATATTTATCTTGCATTGATACAAGATACTCTTATAAAGAGGAAAGGTTTTGAAATAAAATGCTAACAGCTATTGTCAAGAAGAATGTTGGTTCCTCTCCTTGTTTGGAAAAGATTTCCATTTCCTGCAATTTCACTAATGGATGGAGAGAAATCAATGTAAACTTAGTGTTTAATTTGTTCAAAGAGTAACACTACTGTCCCTGAAAGATATTAAAGCTGGAAAGTACTGACTTAGTGACCAACAGTTAGGGACAAATTTTTCATAAATATTGGCTTGTATTAAAGATCACAATATTACTCAAGTCTAAAATTAAGGTATGTTAATTAAATACTTTTTGTCTTCAAAATTCTTAACCATCCACCTCATAAAATTTTTATTTGCTTCATAATAACAAACATATACAGAAGTCAAGGAAGATACATGAACAATGGCTTTAACTGAAACTGAATTACTTTTCCAGTAATGTTTGTTGTTTTGCATGTGGACAGTAATTGTTTCTTGTCTGCTCTCCATAGTACGCGTGAGTAGATACCATTCATCAATAGCTTTGGTAAAATTATGAACATTGACATTAATAACCCTGATAGGAGTGGATCAATTTTTTTGTGCATAATTGATACTAAAAAAAAGGTGGAGATTAAAAATTAATATAGGCAGGGAAAGAATGTCATGTGGCAGAGTTTTTTGATAAATATGAAGCAACAAATTGAGGAACAATGAGCAAACTTCACAGCACGTGCACTAGCTTCAAAATAATCTCTTATCTCTACCTTCATAGTTCTGAGGATTTTTTAACAAATACAGAGAGCATATAAAAAAAGTCAGCGTATGTTTGAGGATAAATCAACAAGCAACTCGAACACAAATCGTCCACAGTACCAGTTCACATCGTGCAGACCATGTCATTGGCGTGGCAGCACAGCATTGTGTGTGCCCTTTTCACTGTGCTTACCTTTCCTTAGGAAAAATAGAATGTTTATCTCTGCTAGTGATTTAAAGTAAGGAAAAAACAGATCCTCAAACACCACAGAGTCTAATTTACAAGTGTGAAAGGAACAGTGATCTGGATCTTCAGGAAGAAATGCTTAGCTTAAGATGTAATGGGCAACATATGGAATAATTTGCTAAATAACACCATCAAAGCAAATGGCATGAAAACGAGTTTGAGACAGATTTTTCAGTATGGGAAACATGGTATTGAAGTGCACAGCAGAGAGACACTTGTTGTGAAAGGATAACCCTCAAGGGGACAGGCGTGCTGGACCAAGGGGTCTTTTCTTGCACAGCAGTTCTTTGTTTTGGTGTGAGAAAAAGCATTATGAAAACAAAACCCAGAGAACTAGAAAACGCAGAAGAGACATAGTTACCCTTTGGCAATACATTCTGAGGGTAAAACAAATGATATTTTCACTTTTGCGTTTTTGAACATTTGTGGGATTAGATGATTTGAGACCAGAGGTGACAGAAGTAGAACAGTGAAGCAGAGCGAAGCCTTCTGCTTGTTTGCATTGCATTGATGCCCTTTTACCCAGGGACCAAAAGGAGGAGTTGGGGAGGTTGCTCTTGAAGGTTTGGCAAAGCGTTTATCTCTGTTTGGATCCTTTGTAACTTACTTCGTGCTACAGCAATGAAATAAGTTTTGTGATGATGTCTTGTTGTAAGGAAGCTTCACTTTCTGTTTGTTCCCTTTATTTGAAAAGGAGAGTGATGGGAAGCAGTCTTTGTTTGATGAAGCTTTTCCGTTCTTTATCTGTTGAGCTTCCATGCTGTGTTCATTAGAGACTTCTTGTAATTGAATATCTGTGGAAATGATCTGTGCCATTTCTGAACGAGCCTCCCCGATTTGCAGAGGTAATTTGCTGTTCTCAGTCCCTTTTCCGTGTGGATTCTGGGCAAATGGCAAAAGAGTATGACTGATGTTGAAGAGAAAGGGTCACTTCCGTCTTTTGAGCATGATGGCCACCTCAGTAATGAAAAGGGATGGGAACTCGCAGGCAAGCAGCAGCTCTGAATTGCCTTTCTGCTAAAGTTTTCTGGATTCAGTACTTTTAATGGCACTGCTGTGCAAAGTGGGCTATGTGATTTTAAGTTGGTAGAGTGGAAAATAAACTAGGTCAGCATAATGAAGCTGCAAAAGTTGGGCTGCCTCTTGCCCCAGAACGATGAGGGGAGCACCATCCTGGGGTGGCCAGGAGCCACGAAGTCTGCTGGGGCTGGGTGGCACCTGGGCTTCCTGGGCAGGAGGGACAGCGATGACTGAAGTTCCAAGTTTCCTTCTGCACATCTTTGATTCCTCTTGAGGAAAAGCTGTCCTGACAGATCCTTGAGCTGTCGTGGACACAAAAAAGGGGACTGTTGCTCCCAAGACATCTAGTGCTTGAAACTGATTTCTCTGAGCATCGAGTCAAGAATTTGAGCCTTAGCAGACAGAAAAGGGGAAGAAACCAGGTCCTCATTTTACTCAGCATGTAGATTCACCATTCACTTCTGCAGTGGCACAGTGATATTTCTTCTGCTGCTTTCATTCCGTTTGTACTGGTTCCTGAAATTCTGTGCCGTAGGGACAACCACTGAGTATTTCTGAGAACTGTTCACTGGTTTTTTAGGATCTTTCGCTGGAGCACTACTAGCTCATCTAGAGCCCGTTAAAATGTGTGCGTTGTAAGGTGCAGTTTACTAAGCGCATTATTTTTGCATTTCTGGGCATTTGTTTTGCATCTGCGATTTTATACCCAAACTCAGTATCATGAGATCCTTCTGCAGCTCTTCAAGGTCAGTTTAAAATTTGACTTGGATTGTCTGCAGTCTTTGGCACTGTTATTCTCACAGCCTTTTCTACGAGCTCCGAGAATTGCAGGGTATGTTTGGTAGTGACCTCCGAACTATTTAGAGATTGAGTGTGACTTAGGTTTTTTGCAAGAAGGCGAGTTCCTATAGCATGCTGAGCCATAGCATGGCTCGAAACATGCCTTTTCTAGCACTGCCACGACATTCTGTTGCAAACTGAACAAGTCTTTAGTATTGACACTTTAAGAGGAGCCCAGGGTCAGTGCCGCTTTCTTTTTCACAGAGGTGCAGGAGGGTGACTAGAGTTGGGAAAGCAACTAAAATACTTTGATACACAGTAACTTCTGTCATTTTAGAAAAACAACTTATTTTAGGAGTGACTGGTGACCTTCCACTGTTTTGTCTTCCATTCTGATTTTTAATCTAAACACTACAATGCTATAGAATGTGGTTTCAAAGGGAAAAATAAGCAGAGAATATTAAGAAGCAATTAAGATTTTAGAGTTTCGCCAACAGCAACTTTTAAATGGGAACTAAATTATAGCCATTTCTCATTTTCAGCTAAGAGGAAGAAATTAATTCACAACTATAGCTGGAGAGTTTTCTTTTTCTTTCTTTTCAGCAGATACCATAATTCACCTCTGAATTATTGCCGCCATCAACATCGTGATCCCAAAGACAAAGCAGGAACATTGTATTGCATTTCTTATTAAATCAAGCTGTTTATACAGTGCTAATAAGTTTACATTCAGGAGGGATTTTTGGAACAACACAGCTGCTGCCTTTCAAAAAGCAAGCAAGCTTGCATTGCTTGTTTATAGTCGTGTGTGTATATGAGACAGCTTGGGAAAAAGATGCCTTTAATTTTCCTTAGGCAAAACCCTATAGAATTCAGTAGACAGTAAGAGTTTTCTTAGGTTTCTGTCATGCATCCTGATGAATTGAACAGAATCCTTGGGATGGGTCCTGTGGCAGGGCCTCATACTTCTCTGGCAGTGCCTTTCTGTGTAGAAGAAATGACCCTGAGCACCAGGAGATGTGGGTTCTTCTTCTGGCTCGCTCATTGATTTTGTGTGTGACCTGGGGCCAAGCCACTTACGGTTTGACAGTATTGTTGTTGAACTTGGTGGCAAAGACCTCACTGGGAGCAAGCTCAGGTGTTCAATATTTCAGCATCTTGAGTTCTGTCGCTGGTAAAAGAGCAGAAGAAGGTTGGTCAGCTGTATTTGCAGATGAGTTTGCAATATAAAAATGAAAGCTGCAAACTAAGACCAAGAACTGTTGTAGTTACCATGTCTAATAACCATGCCTTGGAAGACTGCCTTTTGGTGTTAGATTCTGGGGAACTTGTCAAGCTCCGTAGCTAAGACGGTGTTAAACTTCATTGGGGAAAATGAAAAAAACTTCTGCCTGCAGCAGGTTGTAAAAAGTGCTGAAGTTGTTATTTGAACCTATCTCTAGGTTTTATTTTATGAGTACACAATGTGTTGTTCATCTACTGTACTGATTGAAAAAGGAACATTGCAAATTTACAGACCATTGTAAAATTGCTTGCTTACAATGATAAAAGCTGCTTTCAGCTTCCTTTAAAATATTCGTGATTCTGCTCATTTTCTCACTCGTGGAGGATGCTACGTGGTTAACGCTTTCTGAGAGCCTGTGTGTTGATTTTAAAAATGCCTTGGGTGCAGTTGCATGAGTATTTATTTCAGCAGCAGCGGTTCAAGCAGCCTCCTCCATTCCTGCCCTTGTTCTGCCCTCTGTGATACCAATGCAAATGTTTGTACAACCATGTGAGGAGCTGGATTGAGAAATAATCCACATTATAAAAAAAAAAAAGGAGAGAGGGGCTTTCATGCCCTGATTTAAGCCAGATTAGCTCCCAGTCTGGTTCATGTAGTAACCAGACGGTTGTACCAGTGTAAGGGAGGGCCCAGCCGGCGGCAGGAATGAGCAGGAGGGACGGGGATGCTCCCGCTGACACTGCCCACGGTGATGCCTGAGGACCACGTCCAGGCACTTGTGCTCAGCGTGGGGCTGGCAGTGCCCTGGAGCACGACTTGTGTAGCCACAGGCAATGAGGAGAATTAGCCGACAAGGGGAAAGGAGATTTCCTGAGCTGGGAGACGGGCAACGCCACAGGCAGAGGAGGGGAAACGTGGAGGTGAGTGGCGTGCCTGAACCCCCTCGCAGCTTCCATCTCCTTTTTAGCGACCTGCTGGGCCCTGCTCATGACGAACAGGGCACGTCTTTGTTTTCCCCTGGGCATGGTCATGCCTAGTCTCGTACGATGAGAAGCAACCTCAGAGGGATGGGGACAGGGCAGATCACTGCCCGGCAAGTGGGCTGCAGCCCAGCCTGATTCGGAGCCCTCTGATCTCCCTGCCTCAACCCAGACAATGCAGCAAAAGCACTTCAGCTTTTGTGGCAGAAGATCAGGGTCGTATTTGATTTTGCCGGTGCCGGAGGTAAAGGTACTGAAATACTGGGCCTTTTTGTATGCTGTATCTCAAAGCGCTGCTCGTTTTCATTAAAGAGGAGCAGGCCTGTGATCAGCTCGCTCTTATCCCACGCGGGGAACCGATCTCATCTTTTGTGCTGACGGCAGGCAGCTTGCTTTCAAGCCCGAAGCTTAGGGCAGCTGCCAGTTGCTTGTTGTAGCTGTTGGTATCGTTCTTTGAGCACTCGTCATTCTTCCATTACGAGGAGAATCAATATGAAAACTTCTCTGACAGCATCTCTGCTCTTTCATCCAGCAATGTGCAGCCTGGGGCGAGGGGGGAGAGCCCACAAGGAGATCCGTTAACGCCGCGTCGTGCCTGCCACTGCTGTTGCTCCCTTCGTCGACTTGTGGGCTTTTATCTTCTCCTCTTGCAGGGAGCTGACGAGGGTCCGGCCCCGCTGTTGGCAAGGGTGGTGGGGTGCCGGGGTGTCCTCTGTGCAGGAAGGGCCAAGGAGGGCGAGCGCAGCTTTGGGCAGGGGAGGCCGGGAACAGCGCACCCAGCACAGCCGTTCCTTCCTTCGCAACTTCTTGCTCAATAACCATTTCCCAAATGGCTACTTTAGGGCCTTTCGGAAATCACAGGAGTTGTCAGTTGTTATAGTAACGGACCCCCTGCTGCTGAATTGGCCCTGAGATGCCCATTTGGGCTTTTGAACAGACTAACTCCTGCTCATTAGACAAAAAAGAGAGAGAGACAGATTTGCAGATGGGAAGTTGCTTTTTAAGCATGCTGGATGATCTGTTAAGAGCTAGACTGTGGAAAGGGGCATGTTCTCTCATTATATGCCTGTTACTTTTACTCGTCTTTAATTAACACTAGTTTTACTTCTTCTTGCAAACCAGAATTCTGCAAGATTTCCATTTCCTCGCTGGTGAGGCCAGTAGTGAGCTGCAGCTTTACAAACCAACAATTTTTGTCTTGAGAAAGGAAAGAAGTTGGAGAGGGGTTTGCCAAGCTTAAATGCAGATCAGTGGTGATTTCCAGAACTATCAGGATATCTACAAAGATCAGAAAATAGTACTTTTAATCCTAATGATACAGCATCAGGAGCAACACCAGAGATCAGTAAACACGCTTTAACCCAGGAAAGTCCCATTTCAAGAGAATAGCAGAGTCTAGATTTTGCTTCAGGTTTAAACCTGAGCAGTCCCATTGATGTAACAGAGTGACTCCTGAATAACCGATATCAGCTAAATCAGACGTTGCCCTTGTAAATTTGAGTCCATGTGACTGAAGAACCTGTATCACCTTAAATGAATTCTCAAGAATATGCAATTGCAATAACAAGTTACTTCTTGCCAGGTATTTGCAACCAGCTTCTTCCTGTGTCACTGATGTCCAGCCTTCATCTGAATTTCATGAAGCAGTGTTCTCTCAGCTGTCCTGTCATTTGAAAAGCAAATCCAGATTTATAGCAGGCTGGTCTATCTCCAGGTATAAATGAGAGAGGACTATGATTGTTCTTGTGCAATACACTTTTTCGGTGAGGAAGCTGGTTAGACCAGATGGGCAGGCAGATTTGTTAGCGGAGAGGGGAAGCGAGTGCTCTGGTACATGAAAGGGGTCTGCAAGGAATACATGACCTTCTGCACCCGTTTTGCTGGGGATGAGGAGTCTTTGGCTTAAATTACAGCAAGAGAGAAATTTAGATTTGACATTAGAAAAAGCTTCGTGACAGGAAAGACAATGAAGTGATGGTGTACAGAATTTCCATTATTTCTAGGTTCCAAAACAAGGTTAAGCAGCCGTTCGTCAGGAGCACCGCAGGAGTGATGGATCCTGCACAGGAGCTTCGAGGCCCGTTCTGCACAGCTCTGCTGTGCGAGCTTTAAAGTACACATGCAAGTGTGAGAAAAGAGGAGGAATGGTGTAGTGTGATAAATTGTCCCGTAAATCACAGACTAGGAGCCTGAAAAAGCATTTGGAAGACACAGTTTAAATGCATCACGTTTAAAGTGAAGAACATGAAGCCGATAAAAGAGCACATCCAAGAATTCGGGGGAGGAGAAAGGAAGGGCTCTTGCTTTGTAGAGAGAATGAAAGGAAGATACAAATGGGTAGGAAAGAAACTGCAAAGGCAGCTTGCAGAGGACAACTGTGTCAGGAGACCCACAGGTTGTTGGAAAAAAAAATCTGTTTGGAGTTTTGTTCCATCTGTTATCCTGCAGTGGGGAGCCTAAAAGTAGGGAAGAATTAAGAGTACAACAATGATGTGAATTTTAAAAAAGAAACAGAGGAGAAGGGGGTGGTATAGCTGTGGTTTATTGCCCCCGTTGTGTGTGTTATCTAAGGCAACATCCGTACTGCACGGGTCAATGCTGCCCTGTTATCAGCAGTGAGTGCCAACATGAGGCCACCCCAGGGGCCAAGGGCAAAGACCCTGTGAGCAAGCACCCGGGCTGACTGAACCTAGACATCCCTGAACGGGCTGTTATATGAAAGTATTTTCTTGCAAAGGAGACGGGGAATGGCGATCGCTTGAAGAACCAAGATTTCGCAGTTGTGAAACCACCCTTCCCAGCATCAGTAATCCTGGTGCCTGCTGGATTGCGATTGTTTTTAAGAGTACCTTGAAATGAGAGCTCTCACTCTGAAACGTGTGTGTTCCTCAGCTCATGGGATGTTCATACCACGTGGGTCAGTTGTGCGAACATCTTTTCTGCAGGCACTGTTATGGATGTGGCCATTGAACTCAGTGGGAGCCCAGATCTGCATCACCTTTATTTTAAAAGATAATGTCAAGCACGCAATCATAAGTCAAACAACAGGAGAATACGTGCTTTGGTTGTGGAAGACTAGAATTCTAATGTCATGTGGGTGACCTTGAAAACTCCCGAACAAAAAAGTATACTTTTTTTTTATTTTTAATTTGTTATACAATGTGTCCCATAAGAGCTGAGACATTTGGGCTATGCTTTGCCCACAGTCCCACACAGGCCATGGCATTCATTAAGGGGAATGAAGTTTATGCAAAAATCTTGGCAGCAAGTTGGAAAACTGCTGTTGACACACTTCTCGCCGCTTTGTTTAGAGGTGTAACAACATTCCCCCAACATTTCCATAAACGCTTTCTTCTGCAGGGAGAGCAAAGGGGAGCAGGCAAGGGCGGCTGAGGTCAGGCAAGGAGGGATCTGTGGCACAGCTGCAATTGATCTTTCTGGTTTGTTTCTGTGGAACTAATTAAATGGATTAATTGCAGACATTTTTTTCTGGAAATGCCTTCCCCAGTGCTGCTGTAATGGTGAGGTGTTGAAAAAAAGAGCAAGATTTTATCTGTGCAGTAACTGGATTAAAGGTAGTAGTTTACAAGGTGTAATTCTGAACGAATATTTTTTAAATATTCAGATCTTCTAGTTAAGCTCCATTGAGAACTGGTTTGTAGGTGCTGAGAAATAGTATGCCGTGAGGAGTGTGTGTTTGCTGAGAAGCGCAGCGGTAGATGGTGCCGGGCACCACTGGCTTTTCCTACTCATCTGTTAGGTCTATTGTAAGCTATTCTACAAGAAACTTCAATACAACTTGAAAATTTTTGAACTCTGGCTTTTAAAGCTATGATCTGTATTTTAAAAGAGAAACAAATTTCACAAATGCTTTTTCTGAAATTAAATCACTTTAAAAAAAAAAGACTACTATTTCTTAAGAGGACAGATGCATTCTTTTTCTGTTCTGCTTCTCAGCTCAAAGAAACAATTTATTAACCCGTTGTTGTTTGATCTGTTGTTAATTTATGTTTTCTATTGATCTGTTGCTAGTTTATATCTTTGGTATAATATTCCCAGCATGTAAGAGTATGTGTTAAAGTGTATACAGGTATCTCTGGAGTAGATTCCCTCTCATAAATTGGTAGGTTCAGAGCTAGAGGAATGTCTTGGACAAACTGTGAATGAAATATCCTATAATACAAGTAGATGGACCCGGAGGGAAAGGTATACCTCTGCTGTGAAACTGTGCATTAACCACAGCAACCAGATAAATTATATTTTTTCTCTCTCCTTGTAACCATAAAATATAGCTATTGGAGGGCCCTGTGCTGTCCCGAGTCCCACAGCAGCATTTGGACTAACATTAGCACTAGCTATTTCACAGCAGGATGTGGTCTGAGTGTAAAATTATGGGATAAGAATATTAAATCAATTCAGCAGTCTTAACTGGTTGCATAAATACTAGGAATCAGCAGCCTAGTAAAACAATAACAAGCAGGGATGGACTTAATTTTACTCTTCTTAAAACCTGTGCAACTGGGGAAAAACCAATGCCTTGGAACGCATGACACATTGTGCTGCTATTACAAATGTTGTGAGTATCTGGATTCATTCAGTTTATTGTAGAACACGGAGTTTGTTTGTTTCAAAGAAAACATTTCTTCCATTGCTATGAACAGCATGTGTCTCACTACCGAATTACAGGTTAAAATCCATTTGAGCTCTAATTTTTAAGCTGAAACAAGCGTAGGTGGCATGCCTGATTCTCCATTGGTGGGTTGTTTCATGCTTTGGAAATCCTGTCTTTTCCAAAATGGAACAAAAATGTTTTGAAATATCCTACAAAGTGACATTTATAAAGTAATAGAAATAAGCCCAATTTGAATTTTTAAAATATTGTTAATGTTAAAAGAAAAAGAAAAGAAATCAAAACATTTCCCAATAATGACAAATGTTCTATTCCCTGAAGGCTCAAATTTGGTTTTTATTTTCCTTCTGATCAAATTATCAGTTAAATGGATGTATTTCTGTACAGTGATTCACTCTCTAAAACCTTTTTTTAACCACTATCAGAAAGTTTGCAGTGAGTGCTGGTAGAATTCCTCACATTTTGTAGCAGCACAAGCTTATCTCACTCACTCCCATGTCAAATACATTTTAAGCTGTTATGGATTGAGGCATGTTTTGTCATGCCACAGGTTGGACTTAGGGCTGCGATGCTGAATCCCTGTGGATGGGGGCTTCTCCCAAGTCACAGAATCACGGAATGGTAGTGGTTGGAAGGGAACTCTGGGGATCATCTAGTCCAGCCCCGTGCCAAAGCAGGGTCACCTACAGCAGGCTGCGCAGGACCTTGTCCAGGCAGGTCTTGAATATCTCCACAGAAGGAGACTCCACAACCTCCCTGGGCAGCCTGGGCCAGGGCTCCGTCACCCTCAGAGGGAAGAAGTTCTTCCTCATGTTCAGCTGGAACTTCCTATGCGTCAGTTTGTGCCCATTGCCCCTTGTCCTGTTGCTGGGCACCACTGAAAAGAGTCTGGCCCCATCCTCCTGACACCCACCCTTGAGATATTTATAAACAT
>Ga0065711_1043802_pt1 | contig 14503 bp, 4 predicted proteins | sample Hoacrofraction12_FD_59098 | JGI IMG/M metagenome (GOLD analysis project Ga0065711, IMG submission 59098) | Hoatzin crop microbial communities from Cojedes, Venezuela - Epithelial fraction 12 v2 (version 2) | ecosystem: Host-associated > Birds > Digestive system > Esophagus > Crop | place...
AGGGAGGTTGTGGAGTCTCCTTCTCTGGAGATATTCAAGACCTGCCTGGACAAGGTCCTGTGCAGCCTACTGTAGGTGACCCTGCTTCGGCAGGAGGGTTGGACTAGATGACCCACAGAGGTCCGTTCCAACCCCAAACATTCTGTGATTCTGATTTGGTTCATATGTGAAAGCTTGAGTAGAATCCACTGAAGTCACGTGTAGTTTGGCTGCTAAGGATTTAAGGAAAGCTAAAAGAAAACATTTGGTTTAAACACTGGATTGCAGTGGTGTGTACCTGGAACAAGAACAAAAATATTTTTCCATTACATTAAAATATTTTTAATTACAGGAGAAACCACACTTAGTGTGTGATGCCTGTTTGAACCCTTGTGTCTACAGAAATGCATTAACAGTAAATTTCAAGTGTTTCCATCAGGTGGCTATTATGCATTGGATGGGATTCATAGTGCAAGTAATTCTACAGTACTATCTAATAAGTTCTTCCCAGTATCAACAGAAACTATGTTGCCTTGTTTTAAACAGTTCTGACAATTACTTAATTGTCTACACGTCTAAAATTTACACTATGCATGTAAAAATTATTAAAATCCTAGTGCTGTGTGCATAGGTGTGTAGCAGCATTGATAGATGTGTGCTCCAGGCATCCCCTTATGCCATGAGATAACTGAAGTTTTAAAGTGTAAGTTTTCTGAACATGCTACAGCCTTTTTTAAAAAGGAGGTATTTATAGGCAAGCTAACCCGAAATTTAGTGTTTCTGCAATAGAAAGTTGCAGCTAGCAAAGCGCACACAGTTTGTCTCTTCTGTAATTTTAGACAAGAAGGGAGTGACACTAAACCAGTTAAAACCAGTAAGCCAACTGCAATTACTCCTGAAATTTACTGCGATTGCTCAAGAGCCTAAGTGTGGGTACTTGTGAATGTGCCATAGGATTTATCATACCCACAAGGAGTCCTCACCTCAGCTCTCTGTTTCCAAGAAACAGAGTAGAATCTCCTACAGTATTGCTTTCCCTACACCATGTATGTATTGGGCTCAACACTGGCTTAACGGAATTATAGCACGCTACTAATACTGCCTATCAGTTCACTGCCTAAAATTATTGAGGGATATTTGAACTTTTATAAGTGTAGCAATGAAGATGAAAGGAAGAAAACCTTCCATGAAGTGGAAAGAAAGGCTTCAGGAACAATACTGTCCTTACGTCTTTCAGTATTCCTTATTAGATACCCAAAGAAGGTAGGTTTTTGAGATTTCTTCTTTCATGTAATACTCCCCCAAATGCTGATCCTGCCTAAAAGCTTCTTGACTTGATCATCAGCACAGCCAAAACATTATGTGGTGTGTATGTGCAGGCCGCACCGTTTTAAGAACAGTCAGGAGAAACGCTTTCTGTTGGTTCTTCAAAAAATACCACTGACAGCAATCGAGATCATAAGAGTCTCCTCCCGATACCAAAAATTTAGTGGATGCTACAGAGTGTGAGGGAAAAAATAGGACTAATTTTGAAATGAGGGATTGTTGGTTACTGTGCACTAATTTCAGTGTCAGATTATTTTAATTCGAAGCTATATCTCATGGTCTCTTTCAGGGGACAGAAAATAAACTACCTTTAACATGTCCTTCAGAGAACCCAGATCTGTCTGATAGGGTAAGATTCATATCATTTAACTTCAGCTGGGTATGTGTCAGAACTAAGCTACTTGCCTGCTCTTCTTCTACAGTTCTAAGAAAGAGAAGATTAATGATTCACCCAATTCGCTTTTGAATGGGGTGTGTTAATTTCTGTCTTTTTAGATTGACTAAAGAAAGCCTTCATGACTTACAGTAAATACCAAAGTTTTAGAAAGCCAAACCAGACAAGATAAATTTCATACTCTGCAACTTGGCTGTATCTCTTTCATATAAAGATTAACAATTCTGGAGCACAGCTTCAATCCTTCAAGAGCTAGCTGCATTAATGTATGCGTGTGTATAAAAATATGTAATAATAAATATTTAATATGTAAATATTTAGGGGTTTATAGTAACTAATATGTGGATCCAGACAATCCAAGGGAAGGTTGCAACAGGACATTTAAGTCAAATGATAAACCATAGCTATTTGATTAAGTTTGATCTATTTTTATCATTATAAATGTGAGCTATCTAAAGGCAAGCTACATGGGAGTTTATAGGGCAGCTGAAAAATAGTGGGCTTTGTATTGTAATTATTAACATAAATTTTATTTGTCTCCTCCCTCTTCACAGGTCTTTCTGGACATGCTTCACTAAAATGGAGGGTGAGTAAATACATCTGGATTTGGTACATAAACTGCAATCACAGTCTAAGTTGAACTACATTTTCCAGCATCTAATCCATTTACCAATTCAACAGTATAGCTTTAATTATAGTAACATGATCTGTAATACATTAAAGCAGTAGGAAAGGCTATGCTAGATCTGGAGCAATATGAAACAAGAAAGTGAAAAAAAAAAAAAAAAAAAAAAAATGCAGGCTTTACTTGCAGACTCTAAGCTCCAAAAGACTCTCTACAGCATGAATTAAAATTGTGGAATGCCTTGAGTGTTTCCTGAGAAGTTAATGGTGTTAAGGCATCTTGAGAAACAACTTTAAGTACAGCTGGTTTTATGTGCTAAAGCATGTAATCCCTTTACAGTCATCATGGAGTAATTGTGCTCTATCTGTACGATTTTATTCTTATTTATATACTTAACCTCATCTTCCAATGTCTTATATGCTATAGAAAGTGAACAGAAAAATGTGTGTATTGGTATGTCTGCAACGTTTTGAAGAGAAATTCAAGCTAGATTAAAATGAACTAGCTCAGCTACTGGAAGCAGCGTAGCCATGGCAGCAAACAGTTCAGTGTCAGCTGTAAAATCTGCCTGTAAAGGTAAGTAAATATTTGGACAACTTGCTGGCACGGAGTTCTTGTGCTACAACAGCTACACTATTTAGCTATTTTATATGCCACTCAGGATGACCTCAGGCCAAGAAGACAGCATAGCTGTACCTGTTGGCTGCTCAATGCCTTGCACAACAGGCTTGGAAGTACTCATGAAATGAAAAAGAAATTAAAAACTGTACCAGTTCTTTATGAGTGTCTGTGTCTTAGTCAAAAATGTGAGACTGTAACAGATACTTATTCCTGGTCTTGAGCTGTCAGTACCTCCTCCCTCCCCAGTACTCCAGTATCCCACATTACAGAGGAAGTGATAATGATTATCAGTTTATCCAATTAATATTACCAGTTCTCTTATGTATATATTTTCTATAAACAATGTGTTTACATATTCATTGATTTATTCAGATGATCACTTTAAAAACTTATTTTTGTTTCTGCCCTGTTAAATTGAGGAGTGCAAGAAGACTAGTGACCTTGGCCAGTACCGATTTAGGGTGCTCATCGAAGGCCTGATTCCATTCCTCTTGAAAATTACAAACTCGGATCATTTCACTAAGTTGCTTTATAGTGCAGCCCCTACTCAGGGGAATATACATGTGGCAAAACACTATTTGATGTGTTGAAGAGTGTCAGTCTCAAGCCCTCTAGGACCGATCATTTCATATCCACATGGTTTTGTTTCCTGCCCTGAAACAACATCGGCAGGCTACCACTTCTGGGGCAAAGAGATATCCCGTTAAGGTGCCTTCTGAGGCCTGTTATCTAAACTTACTTTGCATCACTGCTTTTATATTCAGTGTCTGAGGGTGGTTTTTACATGGTGATTGAGGTATTATTAGCAAACGAATGATTGTTAGCAATCACTATTGCTAAGCCAGCTGACTCTACAATTCTGCAGCCCTTAAAACTGATTTCAGTAAAGGTTTTTTTCTAGAATCTAATTTGGTTTAGACATGAATAATTTACAGGCTTCTTTTACAAAACACCACAAAGGATCAATACAGATATAAAACATACCCACTACTGTGTATGCCAGCTATTGCAAAATACCATGCTGTTCTTTTCACAGAACAAATTGCAAACCTATGCATCAATTCAACACAGATTATTTTCTTTAAATCATACAAGCTATCCATTAATTCAGTAGCTAATAGTGATTTTTTGTTCTTTTATCTTTATTCAAATTACAAAGTCAGATACCAATAAAAAAGAGGCTGCTTTTCAGTGCTCACCTTAGAGAACAATAATGGCTATTCATTTCTTGGGGTTTATTTCTATTTTAAATCTGTGTACATAGCTAATAGGTAGAACCTGTGTTTCCATAATGGGATTGGCAAGGTGTTTGACACATATTTTGTCATATGCACAAAAGAAAACTGGGCATCAAGAAATGTGGTTATTTAGATGGCCTATACTTATTTGGCTCTATGGTTACAAATAGGCAGAAAAATGCATAGAAATGCCTTTGTCTGTGAACATCTAAGTTCTGCAAAGTACATAGATGAGTCCTTATAGTGTTATAATTAGGCTTCAAAAATTAATATTGATGTGAATGATGATAGCTGGCTCTGTCTAGAATGATTTGGATCTGATTTGAAAGTTCTACATTTGAGACATAAGCTTTGTAACTGAAGTCATTCACATAAACAGAATTCAGGAGAATCTAGAATACAGTGCTGCACTAGTATAAAACCTGAAGATTGAACTGACATTAATATCTAACTGGAGTCTAGTTTGTTAATCTCAAAAAGTGGACAGAAACTAGTGTAAGTGATTTGTTGCTGTGAACAGCAACATCTTAAAATAGATTACATTTACCACACACCCAGCATTCATGGTTTTTACTTTGAAACCTCACAATTTTTTTCTAGAATATGTATATGCAGAGTTTACCACCCACCAATAGAAGATAACATCATAGTCAAGATTTGCCTGGTTCCAAAAATAGCATAAAATATATGTTTTTTAACTTCCTTAGGTTTGAAGAAAATAAATATTTAGAAGTTAGACTTAGTTTATAATCAGAACATAAATTTTGCCAAACTCCCAAGTCTGACAGGTGTTAGTAGTTCTTGTCTTCAAATTTCAGTGATGAACCAACACAGGATTTACCCTTGGGGTAAACAGTTTGTATAAGGTCCAGTATGTGACTATGTGGAGTATAATACAAATTTACCCTTCCCCAGGTCTGGCCATTATTGTTTAAATTTAAATAACAAAGTCATATGCACCTACACTTTCATTTGACCTTGGCTGCTGTCAGTGTTTTAAACCACGTTCCCCTGCTATCTCTGCTCCTGAGAGATTCTCTACTGCATTTTATATTCTGGATTATAACTAACGCTACCCAGCTGCCCTTATGGGGGATATTCTTCTGTATAATATTAGAATGACTCAGCAGTTCCTGTCCAGGGTCTTAAAATCTAGGAAGCTACTGTTAGGATCTAGTGATGTGCCTAACTTGTACTTTTTTCTTTATAACTTACAAAAATCCTTCAGAATTATTTGTCATTTTTACCTCTCCCCATTCCCATTATCTACAGTGGAGGGAAAAATTTTAAAAGCCCAACCTCACTTCTCTTCGCTTGGAATAGTTTGATTTTATTTGCAATGTCAGCAGAAGGGCATGGCTTTGGAAGGTATTAGTTAACTTCCTTTTCAAAGTTAGGGGTTCAGAGGCACCAGCAGCTGTAGCAACAGCAGCAGTGATAGCAGGCCACCACTGGCAGTGGCAGCTCTTGTCCGTATGTTAGATTATGCATCATTTTGAAGTCACTCACTGAGCAAGCAAGAGCAGTGCACATACCACAAAAATCTCCCTTAGAAACTCCTAAGAACAAAGCAGCACGTATGCCTTTTGATGTGCCACACCAAAACAAAGAATCACACTTTTTTTTCCTGCTAAAAAGACTATAAATATTTTTAAATACTACATATAATGAGAACAATCTTCACTTTACACTGCTGTAGTCTGGTGGACCTTCAAGAAGTTCCTTACATTTCAATTGAGCTATGATAATATGTATTAAATATCTCTACTGCTGCAGTGTGCTAAACTACCTGCTACTACGATAGTTAAATACAATGCACATAAGCTTATTGCATATTGTTTCTTGAATATCAGGGATAAACAATTTCCTACATTTTCTAACTGCAGTGAGAAAGAAATGAAATTTTGTTCTGTTGTGATATTTTAATCTTTTTGTAGTTGATTTCCTTTCCATGCTTGTCCTTATTTATATATTATTGCCTCATTTTGTTCTAAAATACTATGCTTTCTGTTTCTGTATCAATATACACAGATCTGCACCTCAGAAACCCCTCTTTTCAGGCACAGTGGCACAGCACGTCTCTAATACTTAGCTGACTTCCACATACTTCAAAATGCAGTGCTAGTGGTAGCTCAGTTACTGAAGTGGGCTATAGGATCTTCAACCTCATGGATGTACATTTGTGGCAGCATTTCTGTCAGCACAAAAGCACCTGATCACTACTTGTGAGGGTCAGGTGGACAGAAAAGGTCAACATGTCACTTGCCATACACTGTCCTAAAGCAGTGGGTGGAAGGAGGATTTCCACGCTCTGGAACAATTTGGAGTTGATTCAGCCACACATACTCTTGCATTAAAGACTGAAGAAGCTGATAATTTAGGGCAAAAAAAAGTAGAAACAGACATCAGCACTAGTAACGTTGCCTGTTCTCTGCAAATGTGACTCTTCTTTCTGTGAACTTCGCTTGGACAGCAAAAAAGTAGTCTCAGTTTATTAAAGAAAGAAGCTTCTATGTTGCCTCATTTTTCCCATTGTCATCAACCACTCTCACACAAAGAGAACACAACGTGAATATAATGTTCTTCTTACACCCCACTCTTACCGGGTCTCCTAAGAGTTAATCCAATTTAAAAGGGTTTAATGCAGTTTAGAAGGGTTTTTTGACTTGGATCATTTCACTGAGCTGAGTTCAAGAACAGACAAAAATAGGTTTGTTTTTTTCCTCATAGCAAAGGAAGTATTAAATTGTAGCTCTTAGGTAGTAATGAGTGCCAGGGAAGGAAGGGTTTGGGGGCAGAGGGTAGCAAGAACCTCTTTAATTGGCTTTGCCATTGAAGAAAACTATAATGTCAAATTTAGTTGATGGTATAAAATGCTACTTCTTCAGAACACAAGCATTTTTACCCTAACCTTGCATCCAGTTTTTAGAGATGAAAAGATCTTCAGCAACTGACAAAACTTGAGAAAACTTCACAAAGCCCAGCAAACTTCCTTACTGGCCACATATAGAAGGTAATAATTACTGTTAAAACTGAACAATTAAAAAAGTTAAATCACCTTTCCCTACCTGTTCGATCTGTTATCTGCACTTGATGTGTTATGCAAAGTATATGAAAAGTACACACAGTTAGCTGTGCTTTCAGGTTCTTTTTTTCCACATATTTACATTTTCTCCTGGTGTTTGGTGTATGCCTACTTCAGGAAAACTTAGAATCCAAACAAATATTTTCATATTAATAAGAAAGCATATTAGCTATTAAATGTCAAAATTGTCTATCAGAGCTCTTTTCTCAGCTTTAACTTCCTGAGAATATTTTTGTATCATCTAACATAAATAAATTTAGGATCAAAAGTGATTAATGCTTTGATTAGATGGTTACTAGAGATTTGAGATTGGTTAACGTGGTCTGAGGGGTTACTGCCTACTCAGCAAACATCCATTCCTGCTTGCTGCAGTGTGTAGTAAAATGTGTTTGTGTAAAATACACGTGGTGTAAAATAAGGTGTTGTCAAATAATTTTTCCTTCACTCTGATTGTCTGGTGATGATTACAAATGGGGATTGTTAGAAGTAGAAGAGGGAAATGCCAAATAGCTGGAAGGAGAAAAATGTCCCGCTGAGGAGGTTAAGTACTCGAATCTCTTGACAAAAACCCTGTGGAATCTGCTTCCTTAGAGATACTCAAAACTTGACTGGGCAGTCCTAAGCAACTTGACAGAGCTTTACATCTAGCCCTGCTTTGATAACGGGTTGGACTGCATGACCTCCAGATGTGCCTTCTAACCTAACCTCTGCTATGATTTACAGTCAACCATCTTTGTCTTGAATTAACTTCTGTTTCAATCACAGGAAAAGATGGAAATACTGTAGGCCAGACAATTTATAATAGAAAATGGATACTCAGTATAAATTTGTGGGTTTGTTTCCACTTGTACTATTTTAAAACTTAGTTTCCAGACTGACTTGTTTGAAATATATTTTTTAATGTGTTTATAGGCTGAGCTACTCTGTATTAACTCTAAAAAAGGAATTTATCGTGGAAAGCTTGACCCAGAGTTAATTTTAGAGGTGCTAGCAAATGCTGCTGTTATAAAGCCTCTTTTCTTGTTTATGGTAAGAACAGATCTTCTCTTTTCCTTGTCCTTACTATCTTGCCAAAACCAGAGGTCATTAGCAAGGTGAATCTCTGTTTTTTCAGTGCTGCTGTCAATGTAATTTTAGGAAATACATACAACTGCTGTACAAGTTTTCAGATGAAAACCTACGAATTTTTCAAATAGTTAAAGAAACAGTATTTTAGTCCACATTTTTCCCATTACTGTTATTGATGTTGTATGTATTTGGTATGAAGGATTATAATTTCTGTAGATTAGGAAGGGGTTTTCTAAAAGCTGAAATGGTTGCAACTAATACAAGTGTACATCCATTAGGGCTTAGGATGCTATGGCCCATATCTTAGCTGAGCGAACATTAGCAGTACTGAAACAATACAGGAAATATTCCTGTATAAAAAACCACCAACCTATTTAGTATATAATCGTGCAAAGCCCTTGGAAGTCAATAAATATACAATGCAGTCAAACTTAGATTTTCACCTATACTGGGTAATGCAAATGGAGACATACAGTGAGTTTTCCAGGCTTTCACTTTTATGTGAGGATCTCAAAAGTATTTAAAAAATGGAAAGATAAGTGAGGAGAAAAATTTGTGGTTTTTTCCCAAAAAAATGTATGTAATACAGTTATTTGAGGATTTCAAAATACAGTTCCAACCCATCAAAATCTTTGATAGAGGAGGCTGGTCACAGGTCCCTTGTAACTGGGCTGTCAAAAAACTGTGAACACTCATAAAATATAATTAGAAGCAATTTGCCCAACATCACAGTGCAGAGCTGGAAATAGAATTCCAGTCTTCTATTTAAAAATCCTAAGATAAACACTAGATTTACAGTGTTCCCTATCTTCTATACAATTTGGGATTTATTTTTTTTTTTGGCAGGCTAATAAAGTTTAGCATAACACTGTGAGTTTATGTGGCCGCCTTTCCCACCGTAGCATTCTTGGAACAATGTTATAATATGCTCACGTTAAAACGATTTTTCTAGCACTTTCTGATTCTGAAGTTCCCGCTTATACCTTGTACACCAGAAGCCTGATCTGTCTCAGATCTGTGCAAGCACGCACACAGCCACTCCCCCTATTACTAATATGTTTGAATTCTGGGCTTATTTCAAATTTCCAAGGTTTCTTTATTCTAGACATATTAGATTTCCCACTTACAAAAAACAGTGTGATGTTGGCTTACAATATATAGATCAGTGAGCTGAAGCAAGGAATCCCCATCCTGTTTCTGATGTGCAGCTGAACCTTGGAGAAGCCACCACTGTACAACCTTATTTTTATCTGATAATCGGAAAAATCGTACATACCTTCTTTTCTAAAAAAGCCTGGAGGCATACAGATTAAAAATACTGAATATTATATTATTAATAACATGCTTAGAAAAATCAACTGGATATCCATTACATACTAATCTTTCAAGGAGGACTGAAAACATGAAAATTCTGTAGAACTTACATTAACACTTAAAGAAACCACCCTTACAGTATGTAAACAATAACCAATAATCTTTATTTTCTTCCTGACTTAAGAGTTTGTTGCTATTCTTCAACAAAGTCTTTCTGTCACCTTGAGAATCATACAAAGAAAAGCAGGCAAGTCATACAAACCTTGAATGAAAGCAAGAATATACCGAAAGCACTGCAGCCATCAGAAAATTCACAGAGCACAGGGAAGGAGTAGCAGAGGAGGATGATGAATATAATAATGAACAGGGAAAGTTATAGTAAATTTAGGTAGAAGAGAAGAAGTCATAGCGTATATGCCTTGAGACTTTGAGTTTGGCAATTCATGGCTGGCTTGGATTTTAACATTAGTAAGAATTAAAGTTTTTTACAACCGAATAGTGAGTGTGAAAATGAAAAATTTATAACTATACCTAATTATGGCAAATATATTATTCTCATACTACAGCTTCTATTCTTGATAAAGAAAACTTACGTAGTCATTTTACAACTTGCAGAACAGAAATTGTTGTTGTTCTCAATGTTTTTTCACATGTTATCCCAAATTACAGAAAAAGGGAAAAATTTCCAAAATTTTATTTTGGATACTCCATCCTATATCAATATAAAGAAAGACCTGATGATTGTGACCCATCGCCTACTTGGGTGCTAAGGACTGAAATAAAATGTGATTCTGGATTTCTCTTAAAAATGTTAAGTCCACAAAAATATTTCTGAATATTTTACCATATAGAAATTTCGTAGAATTTCCAGGATTTTATCAGTGACCCGCAGAACTTCATGGATTGACATTAATACCAAGTCTTTTAATCCGGTACCTCCCTAAACAATTTACAGATTTAGTAGATGATCAGGTAGAGCAGAGAATAAATTTGTCAGAAGAGAAGCCTTACTGAGGACCTCGCAGCAGCCTTTGAATGCTTAAGAGAAAGTTACCAACCAAGAGTCTGATGCCAGACTCTCTACAGAGGGGCAGGAAAAGAGACTGAGAGGCAGCAATCAGAAATTGAGAAAGAGAGTTCCAGCTGGATCGAACGAAAACGTATTTCAGCATGATGATATTTAAGCATTAGAGCAGGTTTCCCAGAGAGACTGTGAGGTCTCAGAGGTTTTCAAGACCCAACCGGATAAAGCCATGAGCAGCCTGGCCTGAATTCAGTGTTGACCCGGCTTTGGGGAGGGAGGTTGCACTAGATGTGCCCCGGAGGTTCATTCCTGCCTGATGGGAGTCTCTGATTCAATTTGCAGCTAACCCTGGCACTGAATGCGATAACTTTTTAACAGGCAGCATGTGGCACTGCTTAAGAGTTTAAGACAGAAAGCGAGATTTAACTCTGATACACTCAAGCAAAATTTACCCAAGTAGTTATTCTCATTAGTCTCAACATTTTTGTGAACAAATTAACAAAGTTATAAAATTATATTTAGAAAATACAAGTATCAAGCAGAGTAGCAATAAGAGCTTTGAGTGGAAGCGCATACTGGATATTTACGGTGTTTTGTTTTTTTTCCTGAGAAAAGACCACAGGTACTGCAGGTTTTCCAGATGGATTAGAAAAATGCGTGCCTGGAGTTACTTCTATGAGGTGATTGACACAGGCTGCTTTTGGTTCAGGGAAACATGTTAAAATGCTGTTTCTTTTCATTAATGACATTTGATCAGCAACTCACTAGGGATATTACTGTTGGGGCTGTGGATGCCAACACTGTCTCACAGCAGTTATATGATCAGCAATGTTTCCACAAGTCACTCAGTCATTCCTGAGTCAGAAAGCAGCGCTACTCTCCAGTCAGAGCATAATATGCTTTGCCTTTCTTCATACTCTGAAACAAAAGCTAAGGATCCTTGTATTTCTGGTTCCAGTATAGTTCCTTCTTCAAAGCCTATCACCCTGAAGATCTTTCATACTTTCATACTTTTCATGTCTATCCCTGAACTAGCACAATGCCAGTTCAGCTCAGCGCATAATTAATCAGTATTGATTATATACACACTATATATGAGATTCCCATCAGCTTCAGATTGCAGAATACTCTTCCATTGCCATCTTACTTTCTATTGCCTTATCTAGTGTGTGCCACCATGGAGACATCTATATTTACAACTCCTTGTGATTTATTTATAAGAGCAGAACAAGGATCTCCACTCTTAACAATGAAGATCAGGCTATGGTGTTTTCCATTGAGACATTTCATGGAAAACCATCAGCCTCCTCACCCCTTCTGAGATCTGCCCCTCTTCTCAAGCTAGCGACTTGAGAAGAGTCTTCCTCTTTTTTCTCATCAGATTGTAGGAAGAACCCTTCTCCCTGTATTATGACTCACCCTTTCTGCATCCTCCTCCAAATCAATTAAAAAATGTGAATCAAAGGAAAAGACACTTTAGAACACATTTTTACGACTGTAAATGTGCATTTGGCAGGACATAACACTACACGGATCCCTTTACTTTGGCTTCATGCCATCAGAAGCCATCTAGCCACATCTGTGTGATGATATTTACAAACTGGCATAAAGTCTCATCAGGAAGTGATGTCATCAGTCTAAAAAATCACCCATTAATCAATGTTTTCTCACTTGGGGCCTTTGCGCCAAATGTTTTGGCCATGATTTTCCATAAGTAGAAGCAGGGCATTTTGCTCCCACATAAGAATAAGCCCGAAATTACTTCTGGATACATTTCAAATACAGTGCAACAGAAGTCTACATGCATCTTTCCACCAAACTCATTTATCTTTTGAGTCCTCTGAAAAAGAAGACAGGTTAAAGCCCGGCTAATATACAGACTGTCAAAAGAAGCATGTCATATTTGAAGTTCAGAACTGATATATGAATCAGCTCTGCCTTTTGCTTCTTCATATCTCTCAGATTCATGACTCATTCACTTACTTGAAGGATATCTGTCGGAATGTCTTTAGCCGTTATTTCACAGTCAGACTTTATTCTAGTCTTGCACAAATAGTGAGATTTCATGAGACTACTTTGCATACCTTCCAGTATTTTTCCTCAAACCTTTTTGAAGTCTTAGACAAATATGCATGGGATTGTGTTAAGGTCCTACATATCTGAGGATTTGTTTTTTCTACACAAAAAAAAGCGCTCCAAAAGCAGCAATCTTTTGGTGTTCAGTGCATAACTGCATTAAGCTCCACTTGTTGGCTGCTGGTCCTTTTATTTTAAAGGAGAAAATGCATGTCCTGTTATGCTAGCCAGAAAGAAAACAAAAATGGAGTACTTTGGAAGGGTAAGTAGATAAGCAGCTAGAAGGATCCTTTACTCCTTTCTGGCCTTTTCCCAGCTGTTATTGATATTGTCATTGTGCCTCTTCTGAAGCTGCTTGCATTGCCTGCTACCAGAGCCAGGACAGCAGATTAGACAGGAGGTTCCTCTACTATGATAAATCTCTCCAGTATGATAGATGTCTCCATATGTTTCATACTGAACTTACATTTAGGTGATAACAGAAGTCCCTTTTTTTTTTTTAAGTAGGCCACCTGTCCCTCATGCAATTGTGTCAGCTGCTTAGGTTTAAAAATAATTTTTGCTGAAAAAAAGTCTTCATGCTAATAGAATCCTAAAATGTAAGATAATGAGATAAAAATTATATTTCTCATAAACTTCAGTGGGGAGGGGTAAATCTTAGCAGTTTTGGATTGCTCATTCACATTCCAGTCTTACTTCCTTTTCCCACCATTTTTTTTCTCCTTTCCCAGCTGAATAAGATAAAATTCTCCTTCATAAAAAAGCACACACACACACAGACAAAAAGAGATCATCTAGCAACTCCTGTTCAGCTACAGCTAGTTTGTATTAAAATTTAGGGGCTTTTTGTTTTGCATTACTGGGGAAAAGCCCCATAAACTTCTTGTTGAAAACGACGGTTGCTAGCAGACTGGTAGCTAGATTGCTTTAGCATAACTATTCTGCTGCAGAAGGGCCTGCTGCAGACAATCCTAAGGCTGAGAAATGAAAGGAGGCTACGTGGGAAAGATGGGATCGGAGAAGTTAGAGAGGAAAACTGGTCAGGAGCAGGAAGAGAAGATAAAGTAGGTGAGGCTGAGTAGCAAAGAAAATGGGCTCTTTCAGCTGTCAGTTGACTTTGTGATAATTGTTACAGCTAAGCAGGCTTCTCTTAACTTTCATACATTTAATGTCATATCCAGAAATTCTTATGATGTTACAGAAAAGCCTTAATAAGCCTTTTCAGCTGCCTGGCACTATTCTTCTGATCTACTAGTTGTTTCCAAAAATGTCACCTCTTTTCCTAAAGAGGTTGAGAGGATTTCCCATGCTTCTGCCTGATGCAGTTTCCTAGAATCACCTTGATTTTCAAATTTGCAGAGACGATAAACTAGAATTTATGTTTATTGTTCCCGGAGCTCCCGTTTCCTCCCTGCACCCTCTGCCAAGCAAGTACCTGCACTCTCGCTGTCTCTGCCGAAGCCCTGTCTCCTACACGCAGAGCGCTGCTTCGAACGCTGCTGCTGTGCAGAGAAAGAGCTCTGAAGCTGCACTCCGTGACTTTGGATGCCAGTATTTTTAGATAGAAAATCAATGTTTGGCTTCAGTCGTAAGGGAAACTGGTTTAAAGAAACGGAACCGGTTCTCTTCTTTCACAGCTTCTAAAGCACCTCTGGCTTCAGGCAGTGCGAATGCTGACAGCGCCAGTAAAACCAAACACGCACACAGCCTCCCCCCTCCCCGCCCCGGGCGGCCCCGCGCTGGGCAGGCCGCC
>Ga0065711_1008524_pt1 | contig 14502 bp, 14 predicted proteins | sample Hoacrofraction12_FD_59098 | JGI IMG/M metagenome (GOLD analysis project Ga0065711, IMG submission 59098) | Hoatzin crop microbial communities from Cojedes, Venezuela - Epithelial fraction 12 v2 (version 2) | ecosystem: Host-associated > Birds > Digestive system > Esophagus > Crop | place...
CCGCCTGGACAAGTTCCTATGCAGCCTGCTGTAGGTGACCCTGCTTCGGCAGGAGGGTTGGACTAGATGACCCACAAAGGTCCCTTCCAACCCCTACTATTCTGTGATTCTGTGATTCTGCGATTTTCTTCTCAAGGTGCGCTTAGACCATGTAGCTTCATTTGTATCTGTAATCTGTAATGGATAATTGAACAGGTAAAAAGCAAAACACCTGAATATCAGCCCTTTTATGAACTAAGACCAGTGATACCCAAAAAAGCTATGTGAAACTGTGGCATGCTAGCAAGGATGAGGCACGATGTCCAGAAACAAAAGACCAAAATATGCTGACTTCAAACATTAACACCTCCCCAACCAAACAAACAAACAAGCAAACATAAGTGCTCGTGTTATCTTATTGATTTTTGCTTGAACAGTTTGGAAGTATAAGCATGACTTAGTAACAGCTAATTTTTGTTTTTACCAAAGTGTCTTGGTGGTCATTTATTAGGCTTTCAACACCTTCCTCAAGTGCTGGAAGGATCTGACAAGGCCGCTGAACTTGTCATCAGGTAAGATTTTTGCAGAGTCACCCTGATTCTGAACAAATCCAGACTTTATTGGACTGCGGATAAAGAACAGAACAAGACAGCTGTGTGAGAAACACAGTCTAGCTGACTGCTGTCACTTTTACGTATACAGGCTGCTTCTTCTCCTGAAGGCAAAGCTAATGTCTCCTCTTCCTTTGCTGCTGTAGGTAGATACTCAAAAGAAGCAGATGGGTCAAAAGAGTTCAATCTGTTTTACTGTCATAAACTTAAACAGTTGTTTTGGCTTTAGTAGAAGACTCATTATATTAACTCAAGAAGTAAGGAAAACTAGGAAAAAAATTATTAAATAAATTGTATTTTACTTTTGCAATTCATCTTGTCTCTGTAAGAGGTTGTGTGCCTCTAAATGCATTGAGAAAGTTTTAATTAGGTAACCAAAGTTGTGAGTTTATAGAATATACAGTATATAGTATTAATTGTTACTTATTGCTGTTAAGGGGCGATCCTATAGCAGCCTTCCAGTACCTGAAGGGAGCCTACAGGAAGGATGGAGAGGGACTTTTCACAAGAGTGTGTAGAGATAGGACAAGGGGGAAGGGCTGTAAACTAAAAGAGAGCAGATTTAGATTAGATATTAGGACAAAATTCTTCACCATGAGGGTTATGAAACACTGGAACAGGTTGCCCAGAGAAGCTGTGGATGCCCCCTCCCTGGAAGTGTTCAAGATCAGGTTGGTTGGAGCTCTGAGCAACTTAGTCTAGTGGAAGATGTCCCTGCTCATGGCAGGGGAGTTCGAACTAGATGTTCTTCAAGGTCTCTTCCAATCCTTACCATTATGTGATTCTATGATAGCTTTAACACAGCCGGATGACCTCTGCATGAGCTGGGAGACTGCAGGTTGTAACAAGAGACCCATTTCGGGTGCACATTTATACTCATCCTCTTCTTCCTTATGTATTTGCATCTGAGCCCTAGTCATATACTTGCAAAGATATGGAAGCCTAAGAACTTCTTTTTAAACATCTATAATTCCCATATCCTCCCCCACTAAAAAAAACCCAAATGAAAACTCAGGACAGTAAACTCGGGAGTCAGGCTACATAAAGTGAAACGGAGTCCCAGAGATGTGCAAATTCTTGTCCTACTGGAGTCAAACAGCAATTCGTGACTCATTTCAGTGATGCTAAGGTTTTGTCCAAGCATCACTCCCACAGGTGGGTACAGTGTCTTTGAACTCCCTAAAAAGCTGATAAATGCAGCTTACCTTACCTGAAGAAGTTATGCTCATTTAGAACAGCACAAACAGTAANNANTTGTGTGAGAGGAAAGCTGCTGAGCTGAACTAGATAACAAGGATGCTTCTTCCTTTGTTTGCGGAATATCTATTTTACAATTTGATTTTTTCACTGTTTTTTAGTTATAAAGTCTTCTTTGGATTAAGCACACTTCGTTTAATTTTATTAAGGTATAGAATTTAAAGTTGCTTAGTAGTTTTGATTCTTTTATTGCTCTTATGGCAGCTTTTTAGACCTTTGTGTTTTAAAGGTGTTTCAAGTAACATCTCAGCTAAGTTGTATCAAAATGTCATGGAACAGCTGGCATCCTTATTTCGTAGATGACTGACACTAAGGAACTCCGCAGATATGGGAAATGCCATTTTCCTGTTAAAAGAGCTATTGCTTTCACATCATTCAAGCTTTTATAATGCCAAAACACAGCATGTCATTTCTTTTGAGCAAGCAAGATTTATTTTCTCTACCATTTTATATTATTTTTTTCATGTGTTGTGTCATGCCATTGCTCTTAAAAAAAAAAATATAAAGAACTTTCTGGTGGATATTATAGATGACCTTTTTAAAATCACAAAAATTAATTATATCCAGAACAATAGTGCCAAAACACCTTTTTAATGGATAATCGCAAATTCAGAGAGGGCTGCACAGTTGCCTCAAACTACTTTACAAACATGGATGCAAATGAATGGGCTCCACATTTTCTGAGCAGAATTGAGAAGGCATTTCCAGGTTTCTGCTGTAGCAGTTCACCAAAGAATGTCCTAATTTTGTGAGAGCAATGTCAAAACTGAGCAAAGTCTTACTGTTCAGCTCCTACTGCTAAGTAAGCCAAGGAACAGAGACTTCATCACACTACAGAAAACTATGAAATTTAATCCTTTCTGGAGTCAGACATAGCCAGACAATAATTTTTAAATGTGATTATACTGGGTCTTTCTTTAAGACTGATCGTTTTCACATGCTCACAGCTTTCAGTAAGGCTTCCCGACAGCACAAATTCTCCATGTCTAGTGAGTTTTAATATTACTGACCTTCTTCCCTTTCTTCCTTCCATGGAATACTTTGACAAACAAAAATATTTGAAAAAAGCCCCAAGCTATGCTTTAAAAATCCTTTCAGTGTTACTACCACTACTGAATAAAATAGCAGTAGAAATACGTTCTTCGTAGTCGTGGATTTTCATCGTGTGATAAAACAAACATTCCATTTTCAGTTTACACATGAATTTCACAGGTGTTTTGGATTGGGTTGGCATAATGTTTCATACCTTCATACTCTGAAGTTTGAGACAATATTTTAATATTTGCATCAAGCATATTTAAAACTTCTGGGCTGGCACTTTTGAGAACATTTTTGTATATCATTTTAGACAGATAACTGTAGTTGTACATGGTCTGAAAAGAAAACTGAGTTACAGTAAAAGGGAAAAAAAAAAGAAGAAAATCTTTCTCATCTTCTGTCAGCTCTTTAAAGTAAGTTTATAACTTCCTTGCAGACCATCACGTATACAGTTGTCTGTGTCGGTTTTTATAGATTCTTCTGAAGGTCTGTGCAGTGGTTGACCCAAACCTTGTTCCCATTCAGTTTTTGTTAAAAATAAAATCACCTGTGAGACTCTTTCTTTCTATAATCTTTAAAGATCTGGATCATAAGTCATGTAGCAGTCAAAGGAAGTACATCTGTTCTATACCCTTGTAAGGTTCCAGGCCGGAGTGAGCAATTGTCACAAACATCTGTCTTGAGACACCGAGACAGAGAAGTGCAAATTAAGCAGTTTGCTATTTGGGAGATGACAGCTGTCTTTATGAGATTTAATCTCTGTGAAGATTTACCGTCTCTAAAATGTTTCTTAGACACTTTCGAAGAGAGATTAAAAGGTGGTTGTCTTGAGTTTGGAAATCATTATAGGTAAACCAATATTTCCTCATACCATACATGCATATACAACTTCGTAGTGTAAACATTACCTCAGATTAGTTTGGAAAACAGCATACAGTATATAAGTTATATTTCTAAATTATTTAATTGTTTTGAGAGTTTTCTCTTTTACAGGATTCTCTCACTGAAAAGACTACTTTTAAATTATTTGTGACCCAATAAAGACACATAATTGGGTAACATGTCTACGAATACTATGACAAAATGTGCCATTTTGATCTAATGACCTTGACTGTAAAGTCTGTGGGATGTTCCCTTTGATTGTAAAACCTCAAAGACCATGGGCCTGTCAAGGATCTTATGCTTTGCATATTCTTTCCTGTACTGTGAACAGATGGTATGCCCAAGCAAAAAAACCCCAACATTGCCACAAAATGTCTTCATCCATGATTATCGTGGAGAACTGGATAAATATAGCTGATCAAAACTATAAAGCAAAGAACTGCTTTTTAAAAAATAAATTCTCAGAATTATTAATTGAAGAGTGTCTCTCCTGATGGTTGGTCTCAGCAATGGTGAGAAGGTGGCTTAAAGCTACTCTCTGTATTCCTGGTTTTAGATATTCATTGACTTTATATGTTATATTCAGAAAGTCCAAACACAGATTTTCACATTCCTCAAGATATCTTTTCAATCTCCTCTATAACGATGTATCCTTAATGTAAAATATACATCTGACTGTAATACATTTCCCTTAAAAACATGGCATGTAAGTCCATGTATTTAAGCCAGAGTGCTACAAGAGTTGAAACACTGGATTTGAGACCAGTTTTGTGTATTAGCAAGAAGTGTGTGAGGGGGGTTGTTATTATTATTAATATTATTAATATTATTAATATTATTAATATTATTAATGTTATTATTATTGTTTTTTTTTCCAAAGACAAGGTACGCTAGAGGACTTAAAGCCAGTCACAATGGAAATATGTCTGGTGTATAATAGAAAATCTGGATCTAGAGTCTTTTTTTTCTGAATGATGTTTCACATAGCAAATTGGGATTAATATTTTCTGACTTGGCACTGCTTCTGCTTCCTGATTTTAAACATCTGATGCAAGTTTATTTTCATTTCATTTAGTAGCCCCAGAGCAAACTGAAATCTTACTGCTATTTATAAAGAGAGAAAGACAAGATAACCTGTCCAACAGAATAATACTAACATGCTATGAAATCCATAGAGACTCCTGCTTCCTGAGGAATAGGTATGGTCTAAGTATCCTGTTGCTAAAACCCTTTCTCTTGAATAAAATTGGTAGATGTGGTTTGAGCATTACAAAACTTTGGGAATGAACAGAGGCAATATTAGGCTCGCTGACATTAGAAATGATGAAATACTAGAATTGCCTTTGTCTGGGTAGATCTGAGCACTGCAGTAAAAATAAATGAATAAACACCAAGCAACTTCCTCAATTAATTTTTTTTTTTTTCCGAATTTCTGTTCGTAAGTTCTATTCAATAAAATGCTATTCATTTTCTTGATTCAATTGCCATGAAAACTCCTCCGGAAGACAGTTTTTGCTTTGGCTGTAATTAGCACAGATTTTGTTTTCTATGTTCGAGTCTCCATCACCCTTGAATAAAATCACCTTGAATCAAATCATCTTGTGACTCCACCAGTCTTGAGAGAAAAACCTCTCCAAGACTTGAGTAAAATCTGACCCTACAATTTCTTCCATTCCTTTGGAATAATCAGTAGTAACCTAGGCTTTATTTCTCAATAACTGCCTTTTAATTACTCTTTATATTTTTAGGGAAAATCTAATTCCACGGCTCAGAAACTGGATGCTTTCGTAGTTCAGTATAATACGTCAATCTTTCGTGGTTTTAACAAAACTTCCATTATTTTCTGCTCCATATATGTGTATGCTTTAGACCTATGCTTTAGACGTATTCTCATTTTCTGTTAAAACAGAGCCATGTAAAACTTGTTATTTAACCCTCATGGGAAGAAAGAAAAACATTTTCATGGCACTAGAATTCTTATTTTTCTCAGTATTTGCCTTCAGTTTCATCTAATTCACATTTGTTTCATAAGAATTTTGCAAGATCTCTATAACGATCCCAAGACAACCACTGATCAGTACCATTTTAGTCTGACCACTATCAGACAATGCCAGCAGCAAATACTCTATATAGAAATCAAACATCAGCCCATTATTGTAACCATACAGTAGGTGTGTTCATATATCAACCCAAGGTAAGCTAATCAGAAGAAAATCTTCCTTCTTATTCTGGCACTCGTGTACCCATACCTGCCAGCGGCACACTGTCAAAAGAGAAGCCAGGTGTCCTTCTACACTCATTACCAGTCTGTCAACCCTCATTCAATCCTTTCAGACTAGAGTATTTGACATCTGGATCTTCATTATGTCTTCTTTTTCTGGAGGGTTAGATTCCCTACTCATGCAAAAAGAATGCTGATCTATTGTAAGGGCCATCCACTTTGTTGTGTCCCAAATGAAGGCAATAGTAATATCTTCCTAGGTAATGCACTCAGTGTGCACTGTGGGGTTACTCAGAGGAACTTTTGCTAATCTCAGACTTGTGACAGAACTGAGTGTTATAGTTTTAGTTCAGAGGGAGGAACGGGACAGCAGGTTCCTTATGTGGAAAGCAGAGAAATGAAGGCTCTGGTAAAGACCTCTACTGTAGACTGGAAGGCTCCATTTGAAATCATTTGTCACACCAGTTTTGGTTTGACCACCATGTGGTATGCACCCAGACTTGATATTCACCTTAGTACCTATCACGCAGAACCTTGGCATAGACACAGGACATAAACATAAGAGGTTTGATCTATTCTGGTTTTGTTCTAACACAGTTGCCATCACAACCGGTCATGAAATGATGTATCAGCTCTGGGTGGTACAGGAGATAGTTCTAAAAGGATCTTGGAAAATGTGCAAGAAGGTATTCCCAGAATTCCCCCTATAGCTGTCAAATGAGATATAACTGTAATATGCATAGTACTTGCAAAAGACCTCAAGAATGGATACAGATGAGGTGTCTAGTGTCTTCACTGGAAACTCTTTGTCTTCAGGGAAGAGAGTCTTTTCTGAATCTGTACGAATTTAGCAATCCATCAGTCTTCTGGACATTTGATGTTTCCATCAAATCACTCTACCACTTTTTTTAATGGTAGGCTTCCTGAGAAAAAGAGTGCTTAAGCTAGCCAGTAGGTAGTAGACAGTTATCTAATATTTCTTAGGGATTTAATAATTGCAAACATGTTATAGATCTCTGTTAGAGACTGTGATTACAGACTCAAATCCTCTCATGGATTTAAATGAACTATATCACTATTTTACAATTTACAGATTTTTTATTTTATTTTAAAAGATTTTTTTTTGGTTTGTTTCTGTTTGCTTGTTGGTTTATTTTGCTAGAAGTTGTAGTACTCTATACCTTGTACATAATGATTGCTTTTATGTTGCTGGAGTTGAGATACTCATTCAGAAATTGAAAGAAACAGAGGACAATGAGTAGAATCTGGGACTCCTGCTTCCAAAGTAAATGGCTCACTCATAGAGACAGAAAATGTGCATGCTGAGAACAGAAATCCTAGAGAGTCCCCTTCGGTTTTCAAATGCCTAAATACTTAACAGGTTTTAATAATGCAACCTTTCATGATAGCAGAATAACACAAATGCTACTTAAACCCTTTGCTACATCTCAGCATAAGCCACTGTACTGGGTATTTATTGACTGTTGCAGTATCTGGCACTGGAGGGAGAATTACTGTTTACTGAAACTTAGTATCACTTTAAGATCCAGCATGAAACAGAAGACTGGATAATAGATTTTTACAAAATAGAAAGTTCTGTATGTAGTAAATACCATTTAAGTGGCACAAGAGATTCCATTATCAAAATGAAATAGAAAATAAAACAATACCTAAATGTTTCTCTCATTTAATGATACTTCACAAACAGCTGCAACAGACTTGGTTTTGTCTTAAAACTTGCTGTTTGGATTTTATGTGACATAAGTTGTAATATACTTTAAGTTAAACTTAACATAAAGTATTTTCTAAAAAATAGAACCAAAAAGAGAAGACTTTTGTGACCTGATCATGAATGTTCTTGCTATTACAAACTGCTTTAAATTAGTTGCGTGACCTAAGCTAGACCAGAATTTCACATTTAAATACATATATTTTAAAAAGTTAACTTGACTAGTATTACTTTTCACAGCAGCAGATCAGCATTTCCTAAATATTTCTTGCTAATACAAATCCCTTTGAGGTTCATCTATTTTTGAGGACAAATCCTTTTGAAGAAACATGTTCCTCCTTTCCCTCTCAAAACATAGGGTTACTGCTTAATTTCTCCAAGAAGCTATTCTAATTGTTGTCTACAACGGTACCATCAGCCTGGGAGCAGCTAACTGCCTTTAATTAATGGAAAATCTGGGTAATTAAAGCTACTTAGGTAGTATAAACACTTTGCAATTTTCTTTGAATCCTTCTGTGACTCCCTTGGGTATCATAACTCGCAGTCTGAAAACAGAGGGCTGGAGAAGCAGTTATGAAATTTACTCTTAAAGGCAGAAAATTCAATTCCTTGTTGACAGAAATGTATACATTCTTTATCATAGTCAATCCCAATGTTTATTATTATGATTGTTTATATAGTTGTAGTTATTGCCCATTGTGTCATGTTTGTACATTGCTGAGAACAAGTAATTTGTGTCCAAAAATGCTTAGAATACAAAACTTCTGTGATTAGTCCATAAATCTGTTTGCTTGTCTGTAGCAATTCTCTGTGGAGAAATCTCCAGAAGAGATACAGGCAGTTCAGGCTGCAGCAGGCAAGAGAACAGGATGAAGCAGGCATCGGATGGGGAAGACTTGAGGAAAACACATTATGCTTTCTTTTGCTACCCTAAGTATGAACGAAACAAAGACTATATAAGAGTGTCCCTAAAGTTAGGTTTTAGTTTGTAGACTAGATATCTACCTATGCTCTCCTAACTTTTTCAGCTGATACCTTCAGGGATGTCTGCTAGTGATAACAACATATGTATGTAAATACCTGAAAACTGTTTGGTTACTATGGGACTGTATATATGTAGTTAGATACTGATGTGTTTCTTTGTAAATGTTCAGTAAGAATGAGGTGTACAGATGACACCGCACTAGCAAGTGAAAATTAAAGGAATTTTAAATTTATTGTTAGAATAATCTTATGCATTTTTTTAAATCATATGTTAGAATGAAAATTAATTACATGTATGCTAACTCATCAGAAATGAAATCAGAAAGCAAAACTAAGTTCTATAACCAATAACTGTTTAGATGGTTAGTGACTCAAAGACTGATCTTTTCTTATCTGTTCAGTGGAAAACTTTGTTCAAAGAGGAAGCTCTTAGTAGAATGTGAGACAGGAATTTTCAGAGGCCTACTAACTTTAAAAAGATTAGAAATGTTGTAAACAGGATGTTGCAGACTTTCAGTTTCTTTGTTTCTTTTTTTAAATAGATTCCTCTGAATATTCAGTCATCTGCATAATAAGTACTTGAGGATAAAATATCTGTGAAGTGTGTCAAGCTTATTTCTAAAACCTTTCTTTCTGTTTGTATAGTCTGTCAGTGCTGCCCATTAGCTAAGCTCTTTTGTCTTTCTTCAACCTGCCTTGACTTGTAAATCAAAGCCTGTATTAGGTGGAATTCTTGAGTAAAGAGTCTAAATACATAAGACAGTCAAAGCCAACCATATAAAACACTGCTTTAATTTATCAAGAACACTCTATCTCACAAATCATCTCCTTAATTTAAAAAAAATAAAATTCATTATAACATGTAATTTAAGTATTGAAGAAAAAGTTAAAATATATGTTGCCATTCTGAGATTAGAAAAGTAGATGAAGTGGCAGAAAGAATTAAAATAGTGTGAATAAAGTCTACTCAGAAAGAGACAGATATAAAGTAGTTGTTTACAAACCTATAAATTTTACTACATTTTACTTTTCAGCAATGTGAACAGGTAAGATTTATGAGCAACCCTAATTTCTTAGACTAATGAAATCCTAAGGCAACCTGAAGAATAAAGTAATGAGAACTATAAGACTACTTCTCAAGTGTACTTAGCAATAAAAAGGAAAGTAAACACCTCTTAAAAATTTGCTAAATATAATTATTGTGTCAAATATATTGAATATAGTGTAGAAAAATGTTTAGGTGATTTAAAGTTGTTCTTTATTACTGTGATAATTAAAATGACCAACATTAACTCTGAACTTAGTTGCTTTATTTGATATTGAAAAAGAAACAGTAAATGCCAAAAGGTACTACTCTTGGCTGAATTTACTAAAAGTTAGATAATTCGGCATTTCATGACTGCTTACCATCATGCATGAACAAGTTTTGTAGCAAACAAATCACATGTACTGAACCTATGCAAGCTTGACCTTTAACAAAATATTATGTATTTCCAAGAAGACTGATCACCTGTGTCTGGTTCATAATGTCATTATATGTTGTAGACATCTATGCTTATAATCTGCAAGACACTTATCAATAAGAAACTCTATTTTGGTTGACAGGTCAACAACAAATTTATGCTATGCACTATGGTTAAAAAAAAAGGAAACAAACCTATCTGTCTGGTTAATGAATATCTAAATTGTCCCTGCAAGTTTTGTTTTGATTTGCAATAGCATGTTGGCCACTGTAGTTTAGTGAACTGATGTCATTCAACTGTATTGAACTGAACTGGGATTCTAGAACATCTGAAAAGATACAGATGACAATAAAGAACCCAAAAAACTAGACTGCCTTTCATTCAAACCTAAATCAATATACTTGTTAATAGCTAAGAAACCAGTTCTCAGAGAGAGATACAGTCTAGGCAAATGAGTTGTTCTCCTTGCTGCCTTAACTATACTGAAATGAGCATCTTTCAGCTGCCCTCAGGCCATTCAGTGCCTATGGTTATCCTCTGTTTAAGTTTGTGCATTGTATCCTATGCTCAGCTATTTCCGGTATACAAGTAGGCTTAGACATGACAGAACATTGAGAGGAGCTAATATATGCACAGTGGATCAAACCTTAGATTTCCACTAATGATGATGGGGTTTTTAACATACAGATCATCTAAGGAAGACACCTACATTTAGTTGTCTTAATTTGTCCTGATCTGCATCTGGAATTCATCTTTTTTTTTCGTTTGGTTCTTTGTTTTTTCTGTTGGCTTGGTCCACCGAAGGAAATACATGTCACTTACTGTCCCATTTTTTCCCTTGATTTCTTTCCAAAGCACTAATAGGCTAACAAGATATCTTGGCTAACAAAGGCAACCCATAGATGTAGCAATTTGTGTGGAAAATGGAGCAATGGGAAGTCAGTTCCTGGCCTGCAGGAGTTGGGTGCTGGTGGACAATCTGCGTCACCAAGGGAAGGAGCAAGAGCAGGAGATAAACAGCCTGCACAGCTCTAGAGATCACTGGAAAAAATATTGGCTGGATCTTCTCTTGAGACCCGGCATATACAAGAGAGGTCTCAATCCCTCACCTCTGCTGAAGGAAGTGTGTGCAGACTCTGGACTTCTCAGGTTGGGAAATGAAGACTTCCGTGATGGTGAAGGCTGTAAGCATGTAAGTCCTGGCACCAGAAGATGCTCCACCTGCAGATTTGCATCAAGAGAAGAGGGTCAGCACCCTACCAGTAGATGGGGGGCTGGGAGCTGTGTCTAGAAAAGCATCTCAGCCCACTGAGTCCAATCCTTGCAGCAGCAGGAGAAAGAGGATAACGTCAGTAGTGAGTGACTCCCTGTGACCAGGGACAGAGGGCCCCCATCTGCCTTCCTGACCTGTCATCTCAGGAGACTGCTTCTTGCTGGGTTTTGGATCCAGAGCATTGTGGAGAGGCTGTAGAGGGTTGTCCGGCCCTTGGACTATTACTCCTTACTACTTTTTCCACATGGGCATCAAAGGGACAGCAAGGGGAGACCTGGAGCATATTGAGAGTGACTACATGGCTCTGCAGGACATGGGCTTCTTGTCCATGAAGGGGAAGGGCTATCAGGTGAGTGAATGGATCCTGAGGGTCAATAACTGGTTGCGCAGATTGGGTGAAACATAGGGATTTGGCTTTTCGGACCACAGGGCGCTCTTTGAAGTGTGAGGACTGCTGGGAAGGGATGGTATCTGCCTCACCAAGTGGGGCAAAAGCATTGACATGGTGAGAAGAACTTTAAGCTAGGAGGGAGAGAAGTTGACCCATAATCAGTTGAGGCAGTTGATCTGTTGAGGCATCTTAGAAAGTGGAGGGTGCAAGTTGCAAGAATGAGAGAGCTCCTGAAAATAAAAAAAACTGGGCTGAAGGGGGCCCACCTCAATGTACACAAATAAGGAAGTGCCTGTAGAACATTTTGGGGAAATTTCTAACACCTTTTACTGGGAAATCAGCATGGCTGGGTGCCTTTGTGAATGACCAAGTACTAATGCACACACCATGGGAAATACACAGAGGAAATCAAAGATGCTTGTGTGCATTTGCAGGCATATAACCTCACTGGGATCACAGAGATGTGGTGGAATAGCTTACGTGACTGCAGTACTGTGATGGGTGGAAATAGTCGGAGAAGCCAAGGAGAGTGATTGCACTTCTCATGGGATAGCAGTGGAAATGCATGGAGCTCTGCCTGGAGACAGGTGATGAGCCAGCTGAGATTTTATGGGTCATGATTACAGGCAGACCAGTGTGGATGATGTTGCAATGGGTGTCTGCTACAGACTGCTCGATCTGGAAGAAGAAGAGGCCTTTTTCAGACAACTGGGACTTTAATCAACCTGATATCTGCTGGAAGAGCAACACTGAAGATCACAAGCAATCCAGGAGGTTTCTGGAACGCATTGGTGGTAACTTCTTCGTATATGCGATGGAGCAACCAGCAAAGGGAGGGGCTCTGCTGGAGCTGATAATTCGTATCTACGAACAAGAACTGGTTGGGGAATTGAAAGTTGGGGCAAACTTAGCAGTAGAGACCATGATATGATAAAGTTCAAGATTCTGAAGAATGAGGACAAGGAAAATAGCAAGATCCCAGCCCTGGACGTGAGGGGAGGCTAGGTTCCTTTTTAAAGGGACCTCAACAGTCTGGCTAATTGGGTTGACAGGCACCTTATGAAGATCAACAAAAGGAAATGCACCTGGGGAGGAATAATCCCATGACCTAGTACAGACTGGGGCCTGACTGGCTGGAAAGCATTTTTTCAGAAAAGGACCTGGGTGTGCTGGTGGACAAGTTGAATAAAAGCCAACTTGCAGCAAAGAGGGCCAACAGTTTTCTGGGCTGCATTAGTAAGAACATTGCCAACCAGTCAAGGGAGATAAGCCTTTTCTACTCAGCATTAGTGAGACACATTCAGTTCTGGGAGCAAATCCACAAAAAGGCAATGGAGCATCTGTCATACAACAGTGGGCTGAGAGAACTGGGACTGTTATGGCTGAAGAAGAAAAGGCTCAAGGGAGATTTGATCAATGTGTGTAAATACCTGGTTGGTGGAAAAAGGAAGGTGAAGCCAGACTCTTCTCAGCAATATCCAGTGACACGGTGAGCGGCAATGGGCACAAATATAAAGAAAGGAAATTCCACCTAAACATAATAAAAAACTTCTTGACTGTGAGAGTGGTTGAAAACTGGAATAGGTTGCACAGAGAGAATAGGGAGTTTCCATTCTTAGAAATATGGACATGGCCCGGAGAAACCTGCTTTAGGTGACATTGCTTTGAGCAGGAGGACTGGACTAGATGACCTCCAGATGTCTTTTTGGACCTCAACTGTTCTGTGGTTGAAAACAGTACACTATTTTAGCAGAAATGAAATATGTAGTTTGTTAAATCTCATGTTGATTTTGAACTGTCTTTTAGGAAGAACAAATATCTTTAACTGCTATGAATCATAGAATGTTAACTAAATTACCACTTATACTGCTATTTGTTTGGGGGTTTTGTGTCCTCTTTTTTTGGTGGTTTGATTTATTTGGTTGAAATATATAATGTCAGTCAATCCAAAGCAATGATATGTTAGTAAAGTATAATTATGTAAGTACTAATACAAATGCTTTTCTTGTGAAACATGGATGCTTGTAAAGGGGGGGTAGAAAAAAGAAAAAATCCACTACGTAACAGTACTATAAAATCTGACTTGTCTTAATATGAATACATATTTACTTATGCATTCCATCATTCAGTTTAAAGATTGAGAAATTATTAGCAATCCTTAGACTGTTATTTCTTCATGGTAGCTTCTATGTTGGAAACGTAAAATACAGATTTCAAAGGGTATTTGAACAAATAGGAGAGTTAAAGATAAGCCTGTATATAAAAAACGGTGAACAACTGTTGCCTTTTGATGTACACAGTTCCTGACCTTTCATATGTAGTAGAAAGGATTACATAATTAGGGCTTCTACAGGTATGTCAGCCGGAAAAATACGGTCAAAGAAAGTGTATCCCCGCTCATGAGCGAGACCGGCAAACAGGCAACAGCAGATGAGGAGAAAGCTGAGGTACTCAACAACATTTTTGCCTCATTCTTCCCTGGCAACCTCTCTCCTCACCCCTCCCGAGTCGATGAATGGCATGAAGGAGACCAGGAGGGGAAAATCCCTCCAGCTGTAAGTGAAGATCAGGTTTGGGACCTCCTGCAGAACCTAAACGTACAGAAGTCCATGGGACCTGATGAGATGCATTCCAGAGTCCTGAGGGAACTGGCTGACATAGTTGCCAAGCCACT
>Ga0065711_1043803_pt1 | contig 14502 bp, 8 predicted proteins | sample Hoacrofraction12_FD_59098 | JGI IMG/M metagenome (GOLD analysis project Ga0065711, IMG submission 59098) | Hoatzin crop microbial communities from Cojedes, Venezuela - Epithelial fraction 12 v2 (version 2) | ecosystem: Host-associated > Birds > Digestive system > Esophagus > Crop | place...
CTCACCATCCTCGTAGCCCTCCGCTGGACTCTCTCCAGTAGCTCCTCATCTTTCTTGAACTGGGGAGCCCAGAACTGGACACAGTACTCCAGATGCGGCCTCACTACGGCAGTGTAGAGGGGAAGGAGAACCTCCCTCGACCTGCTGGCCACACTCCTCCTAATGCACCCCAGGATCCCATTGGCCTTCTTGGCAGCCAGGGCACCGCTGCTGGCTCATGGTCAACCTGTCGTCCGCCAGAACATCCAGGTCCCTTTCTGCAGAGCTGCTCTCCAGCAGGTCCGCCCCAGCCTGTACTGGTGCGTGGGGTTGTTCCTCCCCAGGTGCAGGACCCTGCACTTGCCCTTTTTGAACCTCATCAGGTTCCTCTCTGCCCAACTCTCCAGCCTGTCCAGGTCTCGCTGAATGGCAGCACAGCCTTCTGGTGTATCTACCACTCCTCCCAGTTTTGTGTCATCAGCAAACTTGCAGAGGGTACATTCTAACTCTTCATCCAGGTCGTTGATGAAGCAGTTAAACAAGACTGGGCCTAGTACTGGCCCCTGAGGGACACCACTAGTTACCACCCTCCAACTAGACTCAGTGCTGCTGATGAGAACCCTCTGAGTTCTGCCATTCAGCCACTTCTCAATCCAACTCACCGACCACTCATCCAGCCCACACTTCCTGAGCTTCTTATTTGTAAGAACTTCACATTTAACTTCCAGAAGTAAATAGGAAAGAAAAAGATATCCAATTCATAGAAATGAATTTAAAAGAAATAAAATCCTGGGGCATATTTACACATTCTGACACCTTGCAGTTTCGTTTTTAATTCTGGAAAGGGAAGATGAGAAATTTGAAAAAATTAGTTCTACAGTAAAGATTTTCAGCGACGTAAGAGAGTAATAACAAGTTACTGTCCTTAGGAACTGGGCTATCAAACAACTGCTTGCAAGCATCTTGTATTTGAACATTCCCCTAAAGCAGAGGATATCTGAGTCCTAAGTGTGTTTGGGTAAATTTGTACTTAGAAAATGTCACTTTCTAAGAAGATACTACTACAAATATAAATTATGCCAAAAAAATGTACTCGTGGACAGTGGCACTTGCCTGCTAGAGAGTACTTTGACAGAGTTATTTTGATGGATATCCTATTTTACCTTAGTTGAAAAGTTGTTTTTTGTTCTTTGATGGTTAGCAAGAAAAGGGTGTTTTTTCCTTTTTTTGTGGATTTTTTTTAGATAATTGTGGGTTTTTTGATTTGCTTTTTTTTGTATTAAGTGCGATTCCTACAATCAAATTTTCGTTTGTCAGAAATCAAATGACTACTACTGACTTCAGGTGAGCTACTTTGCATTACAAAACCAGGTGGTATAATGCTTTATACCATATTGTAGACCTTTCTGTTAATAAATTGTAGTGAAACTAGAAACATGGTGCTGGAAGAGATGGGAAATGATCCTTTAGTCTGTGTTTTGGTTTGACCAAGTATCTCTGTAGTTTTTCTGATCTATGTCTATAAAATCCCTTTCTAAAAATCCTTTGAATAAGAAGAACTTGCAATCTGTGCAGATTTCATGTCCCATGGCACACAGGTTATCACTTCATGACTGGAAAGTTTTCTGCTTGTTCTTTGCCTCTTAGTAAATGATCCTGTCTCTTCTCCTGTGTGCTCAGGGCACAGAGAAAGCTTTAACATTCACCTTTTTTAAGACAATCTTTTATTTACTGGGAGGCTGTTATCATGTTGTCTTCTCCCTACATCTTTTCTTATTGTCTTTCACTTGTTTTCACTGCCTCGACTAAACTATGTGTAGTTCTTTGAATATAAGATATTTATTCACTGTCCTGTTCAATAATGAAGTGCTATCTATACTCTGAGTATTTTTTGCAGCTGCTATGCATCTACACTGTGGTGATTTTGCCTTGACTGTAAATCTTAACTCTGCAGAGAAGTGTATTACAGGGGACAAATGTCAAATCCCCTCACTATAGTGGAGTTTTATCACATTACTCACTAGGCCAGTTACAGTGTTAAGACAAAGAAACCAGTTTGGTTTGACATAATCTGTATTTGATGAATCAGAAACTGGCCTTTAGAATAAATCTCAGTGTTATCTTGGTGTTTCTAAACTAAGTGTTTTAGGGTCTTTTCATTGCTGATTTCATCACCTTCTATCACATTCCTTAGATGAACTTCTTTGAAAGTCCCTAACTCTTCCTTTTACCCTCATATCAAAACCCAAAAATAGCAACATCAAACTAGGTGCTCCGGTTGCACTGCTGCTACTCTTCATGTCTTCTCCTATTCTTCACATACATCAAAACTCATCTAATGGTTGCGAAATGTCTCCTACTAGTGCTTTAAGTATGTTAACAAGAACATTTCTGTGCAATAACTGCACCCACACAGATGTTTTTAAATTGCTGTGCATTATATGTATACTTTGACCTCCCTAAAATTTGAGCTGCTCTCTCAGGAGCTGCATTCCAGGTATGCCCTTGTACTCTGATGTATATTTACATTTAAAAGTGCCCACTGGTTTTGTCTTTCTGTCCTCTATCAGCTGCTGCTATTTCTATTACGCTCAACAGCTCATAAAAAATCAGATTTTCAAAGACTCTAAACTCTTTCACAGATCAAGATCCTGTTACAGGTACATCAAATACTCACATAAGAAACAAGCCGCTCCATGAAAATAAAAACGAACAAAAATATTTTCTTTAGATAATTTCCATTTCTTTTCATCATTAGTTCTTCTTCTTGTATTTTAGTGTGAGTCTATTTTTTTAGTAAAAAAGCATTATACAACTCAAAAAGAAGAGCTATAAGGCAGTTCTTATTTCTATGTAGAAGTCATGCTATTAGAGTTGAACTTTATGCCCTGCTCTTCTTACTTCAGCCCTCAGCACAAGAAGGACATGGACCTGTTGGAGTGGGTCCAGAGGAGGGCCATGAAGATGATCAGAGGGATGGAGAACGTCTCTGACGAGGAAAGACTGAGAGAGTTGAGGTTGTTCAGCCTGGAGAAGAGAAGGCAACGGGGACACCATATAGCAGCCTTTCAGTACCTGAAGGAGGCTTATGGGAAAGAAGGGAAAAATCCTCTGAAGAGGAGGCTGAGGGAGAGACCTTATTGCTCTCTATAACTACCTGAAAGGAGGTTGTAGTGAGGCAGCTGTTGGTCTTTTCTCCCTAGTAACTAGCGATAGGAAGAGAGGAAATGGCCTCAAGTTTCACCAGGGGAGGTTTAGATTGGATATTAGGAAAAATTCATTTACTGAAAGAGTGTTCAGGCATTGGAATAGGCTGCCCATGGAAGTGGTTGAGTCCCCATCCCTGGAGGTGTTCAAAAAAACTGTAGATATGGCACTTCGGGATATGGTTTAGTAGGCATGGTGGTGTTGAGTTGACAGTTGGACTCGATGGTCTTAGAGGTCTTTTCCAACCTTAATGATTCTATGATTCTATGATTCTTTTAATCTTTTTAACGAGGCCTGTAGTGATAGGAGAAGGAGTAATGCCTTTAAACTAAGGGAGTATAGATTTAGACTTAGACTAGATATAAGGAAGAAGTTTTTTTACAATGAAGGTGCTGAAACACTGGAATGGGTTGCCCACAGACGTAGTGGAGGCCCCATCCCTGGAAACATTCGAGGCCGGGTTGGACAGAGCTTTGAGCAACCTGATGTAGTTGAAGATGTCTCTTCTCACTGCAGGGCGGTTGGTCTAGATGACCTCTAAATTTCCCTTTCAACCCAAAGCATTCTAGGATTTTATGATTCTATGAAAATATCGTTACAGCTGTTGTGGAACTTCGCGCCTTTAAATTTCAGGTTATCTTCCAGTTATATGATTTCTTTTTTCCTAGTACTGTAAAAAATGAGACTGTATTTGGACAAAATGAAAAATAAGTTCAAAGCTCTTTAAAAATTACAAGTTTTATTTCCTATCAGAAAAGAAAATTGCAAAGCAGAGTATCTCCATAAATTAATCATATGCTTTAATTTTCCTTTTTGAGAAATATGGCATACTTTGAACTGTCATATATAAAGTATTTTTCTCCCAGGAAGATGTAATGCAGAACTAAGAAGAATCTTTTGGCTTTTAATCTTGATCCCTTAACATCTTAAGGAGCTCGATCATGTAATTATTAGATACATTTAGAATCAAACTGGTTTCTTCTTCCAATACACATAACAAATTCAACAATTAGGCTGAATTTTTTTTCATATTTTTCATAGCAAAAAAAAAAATTTTAATACATTTTGAACTGAACTCTGAAATTGTTTCAGTTGGTCCAAATATGTATTTTACCTTAAAATATTTTAACTCATATGCTTTTGCCCATTTTTTAAGGATACTACATTAAAGTTTATTGACATCATCTGATGAGTGTTTGTAAATACCTGTTTATTATTATCTTTAGATAACTATAATTATATTTAAATAATGACTTAAATATAGAAAATTATGAATTTTCAGTCTACTGAAGAAACCCCAAAATGTAGACTTTTGATTTATAAATAAATGGTAAATAAAGATAAAATCTGGAAAAACTGGAGATGTTTGCATAACCCAGCTCTTTCAGCAGCAGAAGTACTCTATCTAAATCTGGTAGCAAACCTTACTTGAGTGCTTTCTCCTCTTTAGCTTATCCATAGCAAAGGAAAATGGATTCCAGTGAAAGGTTTACTGTAATACACAACTGCGTACTCTTTCCCATAGAAATCTATGTCTTGTTCAGGGCCATTCTGGTTTTTTCCTCCAGAATGACTCAGACTGATATAATAAATGAGACTTTTGCTAGTAAAGCACCACTTCATTCGTCTGAGGAGCTAGAGTGTAGTGAATGACTGCTGGGAAGAGAAATGCAACCTCGTACCTAATGCTATTAAAGAACACTCCAGCGACAACTAAATTGTCTCGTAACCTCTTCCACAAAGTCATATTTTTCATAATAATTGTGTCTTCCTTCCTGAATGCCTCATTTGGAACACCTGGGATCTCTGAAGTGGAGGTGCTGAACACCTCCATAGGTGGAAGAAGAGAGGGATGAAAACACGGCAGCCCCCCAGCATTTAATTTTAGGGAGAAAAAAATGGGACAAACACAAATGCAAAAGCAAAACACAACTGACCCACCTTACCGACCTTGATCTGTCAAAGAGGCACTGACACCAGGAAACATTCACTAGAAAAAAAAACTACTATTCAAGTGGATCATCACCAACATTTTGGGCATTGGGTAAATCGATCTAAAAAATCCATATTCCCAGGCTGTCTGTGCTCTCTAGCCCTGAAGGTCACTCAGGAAAGGCAACAGACCTTGTGTATGCAGTAAATGATTCCTGGGGGCACACAGCCCCACCCCTCAATGTCAGTAACTATCTGAAAATGCACATGTTGATTACATTATATTTACCAATAATGACATGAACTTGGAAGGGAAAATATTAATTTTAAAATACTAAGAGACAGTTTCCTTCCTTTTTAAAACAAAAAGAACCTCTTTGTGAAAGGATTTTCTTCATGAATAAACAAAATGTTTGTTTCTTCTTTGAATACTGAACAATTAAAAAAATCAAAAACCTATATGCATCATCTATTAGTTTTACTGTAACTTCTACATGATTTTTCACATGGCATTGCATTCTGCCATGTCATTTTTTCATAGTCTTTGAAAATTTCCTTATCTTTCCACTATGATTCAGAAAGTACTGTCAAAGAGAACTGAAAGGCTTGCAAAGAGAAATGAATGAATGTATAAAAATCAAAAGTTTGTTCCATGAGCTACTGTAAACACACATAACCCCTTTCAGAATGACCATGCCTTTTCTCTCCTATGAAAAGTTATCACACCGAAGCACTGATGGATGATAATCCACATTCAGATCTATGCACACCCTGAGTTTTCTTTTTAGCTCCCTGGGGCTCAGATAGCACATGAACGGGTGGGCTAACATTTTTGAAGGTTTGTAAAATACTCAGAAAAATACTAGCCTTCAGATGCCAGTTGGGATTTAAACACAAAAAGACCTGAGCAAGGTCATGAGAGTGGGTGCTTTCTGCAATATTATCATTTTAGATCCAATGGAGAGGAAAACACAGTTGAACTTAAAGCTGTGTATTTATCTGTGGCTCTTTCTTCATACAGTGAGCTCTGCTCACTAAGAGAAAGGGAAGACTGCATGACACAGATAATCAAAAGATAATTTGTGTATTCTTTGAAAGTTCCTAAAGTGTCAATTTTCTATTTTCTGCATGTATCTCAGCAACCCACCTTGCTAATTTTAAATGATATTACTTCATTTCCTTGCAAACTAGTAAGAAATTTAGACCTTGAATACAGCTGTCAGTTCTTCACCCTCCACTATGTCCGCCATTCTATCTTCTCACCGTTCCTCTTTTATCTTTTCCACCTACTCTTTTTCCACCTCCTCATGTTTTGATTTCACCATCAACAAATACTGCCTGTGAGCAACTGTTCAAGAGTTCAACATTCATACAACTTCTTTAGTTTATTGTTGTTAGAGTATGAATAGACTGATAGCACCTTGTCTAGAACAGGGAATGTTAAGTGCACATTTATTTTAATTTCTAAATATATGTAATTTCAGAAGTACTTATTTCATAATCTACAAATTTGCTAGGTTTAGTGTGTAAACAAAAGAATTTCTTCAAAATGCAGGAAACAGCAATGTATTATTTCAAAGTGTTTCTGTTTCTTTTTTGTCTCCTTGTACCTTTGTATTTTTCTTCAAATTGTCCATAGGCTTAATTTCTCTGAGCTCAGGATAGTCCAGAAATTCATGCAGTTTGAGGAGAGCAGCAGCATTAGCAGTGATTTCCAGAACAACTAAGGCAGATCAGAGCACATGCAAGTGACTCTTTGGGGCAGAGAAAAAAGAAAAAGGAAATATATGTGTTTAAAATTACAATGAACTGCATTCAATTGGTTCTTATTTTGGCTAGAAGAGTATATTAATTGCTATCAAAGAGACAAGTGAAGCTTGTAGGAACTGAGCCTTATTCTTTCCTTTGAGCCAACATGTAAAGACAAATACCTTAAGCAACCTTTGAGTAACCGCAATGTTTTTTCTTATATAAGATTTCCTTTGCATACAGAGGATAAAACTCAGAATTAAGAAGTTTGCCTCAGAGTTTTTAATGGATATAATAAAATGCAGTTTCTGGCAAAATGCACTATTTTCTAACTGTATTGACTTGTTACCAGCCATACTGAGCTTCAGCCTTTCCATTGACTTGCTTTATGGGAGGTATGAATTACGCTAACAAGGTGCTGGTCCCACAGTGATGAAATGAGGCCAGTGTTTGAGAAGCAGAAGGAAATACAACAATGATTTTGCCACCATTGTTTTTTGTTAACACAACGGGAAGTGTTTACATCTGTGTGGCAGCTGTCCTTTCATTTCATTTAAGCTGACACGGACACCTACCATGTAGCATCATCCTTCCATCATCCTAATCCAATACTAGGAAGCTAGAAAGGAGCTGTGAGAAACGTGGGAGCATACTTTGTCACATAAATACATGGCACACCAATGCATCAGATCCATGTGTATAGTCCTGCTCTCGCACCTCCACAAATGTATGGTAGGACTTGGAGAAGTTTAGAAGAAGGGCAGCAAGTAAGAGACACAGGATGGTACTCAAGAAGAGTTAATAAAATAGGACTCTGCCAGTCAGGAGAAGAGATGAGAAGAAATCTTACGCACATTTATAAAACCTGTATCACAGGGAGTGAGGAGAAAAACTGTTTAGCGCCTCTCTCAGTAAGAAAATGAGAGAGAATCACACTTAATAAGCAAGTGGTGTGTTCAAAACCAACAGAAGTATATGACCTGTGGCACAACTTGGGTAAGTTTGGGACTCCCTGCTGCATGATATGGTTGACATAAAATGTATGTGGCTTCAGAAAGAGAGCAGGGAAATTAACGGAAACATAGCCCTCTGAGGCTATTCTACATACACAGCCGCCTATGTATGAACCAAAAATCACTGAAGGCTTGGAAAGTATTTTGGGGAAATGTTGTTTCATGTTTTCATAATTTCTTTATACTTACCTCAATATCAGCTGTGTCCAATGGTCTTCAGCAATATCAGTGTGAGAATCCTGCTAGCCTTCTATGGCTTTTTTACATTTTTACAGTTTTACCTGCTCTTTTTTTTTGTAGGTTGCTGTTTACTTCGTCACCAATCTTCTTGCTGATGATCAGAAAAACAGTCATCTGTTAGCTGCTGCTTCTGATTGGAATTAGCTTTCTTTATGGCAGTGTTTGAAGCTCAGTTGGATGAAGTTCTTTAGCTTAATAATTTTTTTACTGGAAAGAACACTGAAGACACTAAGCCAATATGCTAGTGTGCATGAAATTTGTATTATTGGTGAGGGATATAGAATGTGAAAATATTAAAATGTTATAGTAATATTTTTAAAAATAATGTTCTAACAAAAAATTGTGGGTTTTGTTTTCAAAAAGTATTCAAAGTTTTTATAAAGAAAATGAAAATCAAATATGAAAATTATATGTTGTGTAAAATTAAGAGTTTTTTTTTTCAGCAACAAAACTACAAGATCATTTTTTCCCACAGTTGTCTATAAGATCTTACCCAGACCAGAAAATTTAAGAATTGAGTTTCCATTTTCTATCGTCCTAACCAATCAATACAGAAAAGATTTTTTTCCTTAACTGTCTTTTCCCTCTACCGTAGATAACTGCCAGCAAACTCTGTTGTGTTTTCTCACTGTGTATGCCATTCCTTCAGCAACATTTATTTTACTTTAGAGTGATTCCAGCAATTCCATGAATATAGAATTATAGAATCATAGAATGGTTTTGGATTTTCATCAAAGTATTTAAAGCAATAACTAATGTGGTCTCCTAAGCTTACCGGATTTTTTTCAAAGGTTAGCCAGGAGCTGATGATGGCTGGGACTAGATACATCCATATTTCAAACTAAGGACCTACATTTGGCATCACATTATGTCTTCTGTACGTAGGTCAGTTGACCGCAGTGATTGTAGCATGAAGTGTAAAGAAGAACTTATCTTTAGTTATGGGTACCTGGAAAGAAGAATTTACAGTAAAAGTTCATTAAAAGGATAAAATCTAAGTACGATATGCTGGAAACAGGCTGTCATTGCTGCTAGGGAAGTTGACTGATGCATAGCCTCTGCTGAGAGCTCTGGTTATTTCTGGCTTAATTTCTGGTTCCAGTCCCAAATGGGCAGACTCCAAACAAATGTGTCAACTAGATGTTTAGACGAAACTTCAGCTTTGCCTTTACGCAAGCTTCTGCACTGACTTTATCAGCAGAAAGAAAATACAGACTGCACTGTATTACTTCTTGCATCTGAATAAGGGGAAGACAAAGGTATATAAAGGTCTTATGGCTGAGCACCTAGCTGTGGTTCCTTGCTTCAACACTCTTACTGATCTGGTTCATAAAAAAAGTCTTTCAGCTTCCCAGCCTCTTTATGAATATAAGATTGAGTTTTATGTTTTCTGACTTAGAGTATGAAAACCATAGCTTGCCTTAGCGTGTCCTAGCATGTATAGTACAAAAACCATAGCATGTCATAAGTTGTTTCATTGGATCTAAGTTTTGGATCCTTCACTTTACTTGAACTGCAAACTGCCTTTTACTGTATTTTTGGTATAGTCACATTAGTTTTAATGCCTCAGTCAAATGTGTGCTGCCTATTTTCGGCAGTTGGATTGTCTAGGTGTGTCAATTGCTTAATATTCAAGAAGTTATAAACAGTGATTATTAGGGTCTGGTACTTAAAAAAACCCCAACAGGTTAAAGTACAAAGCATTAAAATTATCACAGACTTAATTTTTTTACCATCTAGTTGCAATAATAGAGACTATATGATTCAAACTTCACAAAATTTGAAAGGAGATTTGCAGACATCTATGTGACAGATCACAACTCACTTTCTTAGAGGAAAATGAAGGAATGAAGGAATGAAAAATTCATCTTTACATGCATACTTGTGTATACATATTTGTGTGTGTGTGTGTGCACGTGCATGCATGTAAATATGAATGTATATGAAAAAAATTCCCCTGTCATCAGGTTTGAAATGTTAATATAGATGTGAAGAAACGATCTTCACCAAATAGAATAAAAAGAGAAGGACTCTTAGAATAAAAGTGTACCTACCTATCAAGGCCACAAAATATTTGCGATGGCTAGCAAAACTTCTTGCTGATTCCTGCAACAGGGAAAGGTGCCTGGGTCAGCATGGAGGGCTGCCTGCAGCCCTGATGGGGCTGGTGGTCGAAGGGCTGCGTGGCTGCTGTCCCCTCACACAGATTTCACTGTCCCAGCCTATGACTCTGCATCCGTAACAGGGTTATGAAGCTCTGATGACATCTTTCTGGGGATTGCTATGAATGCTTAGTGCAACTGCCACTGGTCATAGGTGGTCTGTAGGCAGGAGGACTTAATAACTTTGTTATTGGTAACAGTAGTGCACTTTTTGCAGCATTTTATCATGTGTTTTTTTGACTGTAGTTTTCTTGCAACTTTTACATTTTGCTTACTACCAGATTGTAAGTTCTTCATGAAGGGTGGCAGAACAGGCCTTCAGGTAAATGTTCAGCTGTGGAAGAAAGAGTAGGAATAAGATCAATCAGCCTTCAGCAGTGAAGGTCAACACTGCTGTTTCCCCAGCACCGGGCACAACCCTCAGGCCAGGAGCTGGTCATGGAGGAGGGATTTAACTCTGCCTCTCTGTACCAGGGGTTCAAACTCAAAGGGATAGTGGTGTATGCTCTCTGCTCAACTGCAGAGCTTGATGCCATCGTTGTAGTCTTACATACCTCAGACTTCCTTGTGTCTTGCAGTACGTGGCAGGTGACACCTATTATCAAGGGATACACATCCTTGCAGACTCACCTCTCCTCACAGTGCTCTGCAGCTCTCCTAACCTTTGCTGAATAAAAAAATAAATTCTGCTGTGAAAATGGGATGGATCCTTAGTTGAAGTACCTCATGTATTTAAATGAAAACATCATGGTTACTTATTATCAGTAAAATAATAACTACAGACATATGTATTCTCTTACAACCCTGGAAGATGTTTGTAAGATGTGTTTATTTTCATTGACAGACAAGAGAAAAGAAACTTCTTTAGAAGATTAGATGCAATTCTATGAGCTTTTTTTCTTTTCAGTCGTGTTTTTTCTCTAGATTATCTCATTTCCCTGAATCCCATGGTCATGTGAGTTATCGTTACAATGGGTCATGTCAGTAACATCCTTTATTTTAGCGTTTAAAAAAGTCTTGTTACCATGGCAACTGCCATATCATCTCTTTAAAATAACATGCACAATATAGAATTTGATCTTTTGCACTGTAGAATGTTCAAGGGAATATGTTCAGTGTTAAGCACATTCATTTTTTCCAAATTTTAATGAGATTTGAATTATCTTTTTAGCTATTTGTCTATTTGCCTTTTTTTTTTCTTAAATACTTTTATAAAGAAAACAAATGAGTGCACCAACACCTACATCCATCCCTACTGACCCCTTCAGGTAGCGACAGAACTGACAGTACATGTTATTTTCCATGCAGATACTATAAAAGTTATATCAATGATTTCTTTCAGTCACTGCATTCCGCTTACTCCATTTCCTTCAAATAGCGAAGAAAATAGAGTCATTAAGCTAAGGCAGACAGAAAGGTTTTCCCTCAGCTCACATTTATCTAAATTATTTTATCCAAAAGTTCATAAATTTTAAGACCAGAAGTGACTATTGTGATTATGTAGTCTGGAGTCTTGCACAGAAATTTCACCCAACAGTCACTCAGCAAGCCACAAACACCTTGCTGAACTTTTAGGAAAGTGTCCTTGCTAACCACCTCTGTGCAGCAAAGGCAAGCAAACATCCAGACTGGGATCAGCTTTTATTGCTGCCAAGGTGAAGGAAAAATACAGATCCCATATTTTGCATGCTTTGCCTTGTCCTGGACCTTCTCTGGCCTGGCCTTCAGAGTAATATGGAGCAAAGTGGGTTGTGATCATGTGTTTCAGCTTCTGAGGGGCACACAAAGCTTTCTGGCTTCTGAGTGTCCTGTGGATAGAGGTTGGCAATGCCTCATCAACAACAAAAACAACACCAAAACATTTTTTTCTCTCAAAAATTTAGTTTTTTAAAAGTGCACTAAATAAAAATAAAAAGTCAAGCAAAGCATTTTGGTCAATAATTTATGATTGTCCCGTTCCTGTTCCTGGAGTTGCCAGTGGTACAACCACTCCCTCCCAGTTCTTTTGCCCAATTCTGTTTGCCCTTAAACCTCAGTGATCTCGTATCAGTTGTTCAGCTACCTGTTATGCCTTTCAAAACCTCTGCAGACTGTACAAGTCATTTAGAAATTAACCTACTAAGCAGGTGCTGGTATTTTTAAACTAGTAAGATTTATCAAGACAGCAAAGACATATTTCTCTAGTAGTATATAATCCTTTTATTTCTTAGTTGAGTCATAAAGCTAGCAACAATATTTGCCAAGCCTGCATAAAGTAATGAGCACTTTAATGCAAATGATTGTGGTCAGACTTCAAATGAGACTTTGCTGGCATAGCAAATATTAGAAAAAATATTTCAGTGAAAGCGTCTGTCCTGATATTTCATAGAAAATTGAAAATCCAGGAATTTTTCTATAAACTGTTTTGGAATATTTATTCCTATCTGTGAGAATTTTTTTTCTTTCCTCTCATTTTTACTAAAGGATTTTGAAAAGAAATGGGATTTACTTTAACAAATTTGCATTATTAACATTATTTACATGCATGACACACAAAAATTGATCTTGAATCTTCTTCTTCTGAGAGCTAGCATAAGTCTGCTGAATGCAGTGAAGCTACACAGTTGGAGCTCCATGGTAAATGAGAAGAAATCCAGCTGTTCCTATCAAATTTGATAACACTGTGGGGTTTTTTGTACATTTTAAATGCTTACTTCTATAGATTTTAATTGTTTTTATTTATTAGAGAAGACTTTATTGCTTCGAGCCTGGGTTTTCTAAACCTGACTGAAGTAATTAAGGGTGATCTTAACACTAGTAAGAAATACACATCTTTCAGAACTATTTTGCTAGGCTGCATGAATAGTTATAGCAATTTTGAGGTAATTTATACCATAAAAAAAAAGCCAAACATGACACTCAGGTAATTCGTGCTTGAACAAATTGACTATTCCAATTGTTTCAAGTAATGAAACAAGAGAGAGAAAATGCATTGTACTGGAAGTGTGGGAGGAGACAAGCAAATCCCTAATAAATGAAATTACTGGAACAAGCCAAGTCACATTGCTTCTCTCCAGATTGTTGAAAAAGGTATTGCACATCTGACATTAACAAACTTTTCTGAACTTCCCAGGAGGCAGGACCAATTTTGTACTAAGAAGCAAAAAATGCAGTCTGAGATCATCCAGGTTTGTAAAGTTTTCTGAGAAGTGTTTTTTCAGGTGTCTTTTTTCAGGCGTAGGCACTGTTGGACCCCTACAATAACCAGCTTAAACTCCACTAGTTTCAAATTCCATAAAAATGAACAGATCTTAAATGGACTGCTTTAATCCCAATAAAAGATCATGCTCACAAAGTTTTTACTCCCCTAGTCCACAAAGATGAAAATTTTAATTTTGCTAAATAAACAACAAAATTATAATTATATTATTTTTTTCCAATGTGGAAGAAGGCATTGCTTTAATTTCAGACTTGCTGGGGATAAGGGGTTATCAAATCACATTTGTGTTTGCAAAATCATATATTTTAAAATAACACTTTTTCTGGAGTTGCATTTTTAGAAGTAAACATCTCATTTGTCTGCTCTATGCATCTCCCCCATGAGAGCTATAGACAACACGGGAAGAGTCCACTCATTGGTGTCAACATTTAGAGCAGGGCGGCAGTAAACAAAAAGGCAGATGCTCTCTGTTAACCCTCACAGAATCACAGAATCACAGAATGGTAGGGGTTGGAAGGGACCTCTGTAGGTCATCTGGTCCAGCCCACCTGCCGAAGCAGAGTCACTTAGAGTAGGCTGCACAGGACCGTGTCCAGACGGGTCTTGAATATCTCCAGAGAAGGAGACTCCACAACCTCCCTGGGCAACTTGTTCCAGTGTTCCCTCGCCCTCAGAGTGAATAAGTTCTTCCCAATGTTCAGACGGAACTTCCTATGCTTCAGTTTGTTCCCATTGCCCCTTGTCCTGTCGCTGGGCACTACTGAAAAGAGTTTGGCCCCATCCTCCTGACACCCACCCTGCAGATATTTGTAAGCACTTTTTACGTCCCCTCACAGCCTTCTCTTCCTCAAGCTAAGCAAGCCCAGCTCCCTCAGCCTTTCTTCCTAAGAGAGGTTCTCCAGTCCCCTCACCATCCTCGTAGCCCTCTGCTGGACTCTCTCCAGTAGCTCCTCATCTTTCTTGAAGTGGGGAGCCCAGAACTGGACAGAGTACTCCAGATGGGGCCTCACTAGGGCAGAGT
>Ga0065711_1008096_pt1 | contig 14501 bp, 9 predicted proteins | sample Hoacrofraction12_FD_59098 | JGI IMG/M metagenome (GOLD analysis project Ga0065711, IMG submission 59098) | Hoatzin crop microbial communities from Cojedes, Venezuela - Epithelial fraction 12 v2 (version 2) | ecosystem: Host-associated > Birds > Digestive system > Esophagus > Crop | place...
ACCCCATTGACTGAGTTGCCAGTGACTATAATGAAATCTTAAACACTCAGTGCAAGGGGAAACATGTAAATGCAGATGTCTTTACTTGTCAGTTTGATTACAAACATCCAGCAGAGAAATGAATTTCAAGACACTGAAGAAAGCCAGCTTTCCCTGGTAGGACCTTGTATGTGTCCAAGTCTTCCCCGGAGCTATCTGGACTTACTTCTCTAGCAGAACAGCCTATAAATACAGAAAGACCTTTGCTGCAATGGCAAGACACTGTTCTGTGGTGTGGTGTACTCTAGACCACAAGGAAAACTATAATAGGAGGAGTTTAGCCGTACGGTGATTCTGCCAAAGGAAAGATGCTCAAGGTCAAAGATTTTTCAATGCTACAAGAAAGACAGTATGAACGTTTCAGAGCAAGTGGAAGAGACATCTCGGGGTGGGGGGGGGAACAAAAAAAACACAAAAAACACCACAAACCAAGAGCAGGCCAGAAAGCTATAGAATTGTAGAAAGATTTAGGATGGAAGACTTCTCAAAGTCTTTAGTCCAACTTCCTGCTCAAAGCAGTGCTAACTCCGATGTGAGATGAAGTTGCTCAGGGCTTTGTCCAACTGAGTTCTCAAAATCTCCGATGGAAATTCTATGTCTCTGAGCCACTGGTTCTGTGCTGTACCATTCCTAGGTTCCTCATAGCATCACTGAAACCACTGCTTGAAGGTCAAAGAATCTCACAAACCTGAAGCAAAGAAATGGACTGATGGAGGGAAGGATTGTAGAGTGCTCGTTTCTCAAGAAGGATTTTTCTGAGTGGATGCATCTGAGCTGTCTTTGCTACAGGTATTTACTTTCCCCAAATCACCATGTTGTTTGAGATTAAATACTGCTTACCTGACCTCCAGCAGCAATTGGCTGCCTCTGTGGCACACCTTGGAGAACCAAAAGACCATCATTGCTTTACAAACTTTTTAGAATGACAACTTCCACCATGCAACTAGATGGCTTGAAATGTCTGTCCANAATAGTTTTAAATCCACCTCTTTTCACGGATTTTTAAAGAAGTGGAGGAGGAATGCAGAAGGATTTTACATATATCATTGAAGAGTATTGACCACCAGAAGTGACTGCTACAGTCACAGGAGGATTGTAGGCTATGCAAAAGGAGTTTCCCAGCTGTATCCAGAGGAGTGTCCATGTAAAACAACAAATAGTGCAGAATGTGAAAATAAATTCGGCATTTCAAAAACCAGAAAGCCCTTGGCCTTTTTTTTTGCTTACTAGAAGTATGTAAATACAGGAATAAAGATGATAGCATCTGTAGAGGCAGGAAAAGCATAGGTGATCCATATCAGTCATAGCAGTTATTCAGTTGTTACTGCAAATTAAGTGTGGCTTTTCACCTATTACAAAAATGAACCATCTCACTGGGACATGATCTTTTTCCCCCTCTTGCACGCATAAGACCATTAAAGACAGTTTAAAAGTGTATGTTTTTCTTTATGGTTTCTCTAGGACCATGGCAATATCAAATGATTTAACAGTTTCTAAAACTCTTCATCACCACTTGGGCAAAAGGAGCATCGTCCATTGTCTGACCAACAATTTCCAAGGCAGCAACAAAGCAGCAGTATGAATATGTGAGAAACAGATCAACAGTGGCAGCTGAAAGTGCTTGTGTTCTTTGTGAAAGAAACTAACCTATTTGCAAGTTAAAGGAAAATGAGAACTAATCATTGCTTCCAGCCGACTGTCCTTTCACGTAGGAGATGTATATAGCATACTTTTCTGTATTAAATCATCATTTGATCCTTAGGATTGTGTAATAAAAGTTTTCAAACACTTAGCCTCATCTGCCAAAACAGGTTTTAAATTACAGGTGATATTTTATTTTGTCAGTCAGGAGTCCGTGGAAATGTTGAGGCATGCCACCAGGAGATAATTAAATGTTTTCCAGCTATTTGAAGATGAGGATTATTCAATTGTCATTTTCAAGTTCTTTGAGGCTGATGAAGGTACAGATGTCAGAAAGTCATTCAAAATGATCACGAACAGCTTCTTCCACAGTGTGCTAAAAAATCCACAATAGAGTCTTGCAATGAAGTAAATCTGATCTTGTATGTGCTGGTTTACTAAGATATTAACTTAACATTTACTTTAATAAAATCTGACTGTTTTAAATGGAAATTTTAAAAAGTTTCAATCCCAATGCTAATTAAAATTAACATTTTTAATTTCATAAAAGTTAATATTGGATTATTCAGTCCGTTTTTTTAAGACATTAACTTTCTAAACATTATCAAAGGACTGAAACTCAGTCATACTGAAGACCAAAACTGAGTAAATGCTACTAAACATTACTGAAGGGCTGAAACTCCGTAATAGCCTGGTCAGGCATTGTTTGGATGAGTACAGGTTCAGCTGAGTGCATGTGCACGCTCTGGGAACTTTTAGTAAGAAATAGTTTCAGGGTCTATCTTCATTCTATTCTTCTCAAACTCTTACAATTTAAAGGATTTATTATGCTCTCTGTTACCTCAACTACAGAATTTACAGAACATTTTCTTTCTCTAAAGCCTTCTGTGAAACAGAAGCCAGGAGCTCTTCTGTCCACTCTGTCTGCACTTCTGCAGAAACTCCAAAGATATGTGAACGAGTCTTAGGAGATATTTGTAAACATCTACTGAAATTCCTTAATGCTGACAAATAGTTTTTTCAAACAGTAAATTAGGATTAAATTCTGTATCTGAGAACAACAGAGACTTATGTACAAAAATATCCAAAGAGCTAAAAAGAGTCTCTTAAAAAGTCCCTTGACATCAAGCACTAACCCTTGTTTTTCACAGCTTCATGCTGATTGCCAGCCAAGGAACATGGTCAGCCTAGCAAACTCTGCTCTCGGACAAAAATCGACAAACCAAGGGTGTGAACTTCCTTCTACTTTTCAATCCGTGACAAACTGCTCAGGAAAGATGAGGATAAAGCGTATTTTGTAGCAAAAGGGCCCAAACTGCAGAGCTCCCATTCCTCTGCGCTCCCTGGTCACCGCCCTGTGTCCTTGGCTTAATTTGAGATGCGTACTCCAAGGGCTACAGCACCAAGCGAGACTTTATACTGTAAACCAAAGACTACCTTGTACCTCGCTTCAGCAGGCTGGTCCGTCCTTCCAGGCTGCAGTTCCAGCGCTCGCTGCGAAACTGGTACTGGCACTCCATGATCCCAAGCCGGATGGCATCCCGCAAGGTCTCTGCCAAGCCAGGCTCCCTCCGGCAAAGCCTCTTCTGCTTGCGGGACAGCTTCAGCAAGTCACATTGCTTCACATGGACCTTCCCCTGGGCAGAGTTTGTGGAGGGTCCCAGGGATGGGAAGTGGGTCAGAGCTTCTTTCCCGGTCAAGCTGAAAGGAAGTAGAAAAAGCAGTGAGTTATGGAAGACGGCAGTCATGGTAGAGAAAAGGCGATCGGAGGGAAGGATATTCAGAAAGCTGCTGGTCAGGGTACATTACCAGCTCAGAAGATTAATCAATACAGATTGATTAGATCTAGTATCCCATCTCCACCACACACCAAGGCAAAGTAGCAGACTGTGAGGAGAAAGAAGAAACGCGTGTGTGTTGTCACCAGCAACCACGGGTGGGAAGGTTTCTCAACTTCATGAAGAGGACAAGTTTACAACCCTGCAGTTTTGTTTCCTTCATAGTACATTCACCATCACATACAGAGATTTGCTTTACTCTGTGGTGCTGCAGGTCACTGTATGTCACAGTCTGTGCTAACTCCAGAAAGCATTAACCGCGTCCTTTCAGGGTTTTGTGTCCACTGGTGCCATACCACTAGACATCGCCAGGGAAGACCAACAGGGAGACATTATCAACGAACACCTTTTTAGAGCAAGCATGACTTCTGCTGGAAAACATTTTCTTTCTGAAAAAATAAAGGAAAGGTCAACCAAAAATGTATTGCCAAATGCAACAGCAGTGCACTTGCATGTGTGTATATGTGATTCATCTGAAAAATGGCACAAAGTTTTGAGACAAACGGTTTCACTTTTCATGGCAAGACAGCATTTCTCTTGCAAAATTTATCTCCCTTAGTATCTTTAGGATGCTTGAAAAGACAGAAGTTATTTTACATTGGTACAAGGTTTGAGGGCTGCAAACAAACTGGGAAGAGTCATGCATTTGCACAACAGTGATCAGGATTGCCACTCCTGATTGCCAAACATGTGAGAATCACACAGTGCATCAACCCCTACCCTGAAAAATACCAAAACCAGACAGACAAATGGAAACCTCCTAAACCTTTATTTGGACGCAGCCCCGACGTTAACATTTTCAGACTATGCCTCCCCTTCTCCAAACCCCGTTGTTTTCCTTGCAAGTCCACAGGTGGTTCAACATCGACAAAGAGAAGAGCCAGTTGGTTCTTGCTCCTCTCCCCAGCCAGGTGAACTGGGCTACGCTGCTCCGCAAAGTGAGTGTGGGAGTCAGACGAGCAAAGCTGGATGGGGAGGGATGCAATCAGCAGCAATCTCTTCAGCACGTCTACAAAGACTGTCTGGCTGCTGGCACCCCACCAGCGGTGCAGCGACTCTCCATCGCCTTCCCTGCCCAGCTCAGTGCTTGAGCAAGCTGAGCCAGACGGGGACGGGCACCAGTTAGTAGCTCGGTACAAAGCCAAACAAGCAATTCCTCACAGCAGTGTAGGAAGTGAGATTCTTCACCTCTGCACCGTTATCAGGTTCCTAGTAAAAGCATGGCTCTTTCACAGCTGAATTATCTGACCAGGTCTCAGTGGTCGTGTTTCCAGGTGTGTGCTTCTGCATAGCACATGCCAGTCTGTGCTGGCAGAGAGACACGGGAAAAGTCTGTGCCAGGAACATGGCAAGCATCCACGCTGCCTACCACACTCCAGTTCACAAGTAAAGAATTTTAACTGGTGGAGGTGACCGAAATGAAAACTTACCTGGCTCACAAAAGACAGACATTTCTAACACTCCACTGTTCAAGTAAGACCATAATCTTATAAGGGATATAATCTTCATTATGGAGGACACAAGTCAAGCACTACAGCTGCGATTTTAGTCCTTCACATACCTTATAGACATCTATTTCTGAGCTAGTTGTCTGGATCTCTGTAGTCAATCCAGACTACCAAGACATGGGTGTTATAGCACAATTCAGCTGACCTAACGCCACAGCACTTCTGCATTTGTTCTCACAGTAGCTGACACCCTCCAGGTGCACTCACATAGTTGTGATTAAGCACAAGTGGTATTAACTAACACATGGAAATCATCCAGGGACCTGCAAACTAACCAAGAACCAAGGAATCATTGTGAATCACACAGCAAGTATTAAACTTTTGAAACCAAGTGGGTGAGAAAAATCTCTTAATCCTGTTGTCACTGCTGAAGTAGGGGACAGAAACACGAGATGTTCCAGTGAGAGCCAAGAGATAAACAGGCAATACTGGAAACAGAGACAGATATTTGGGGTCAGGTTCAACCCAAGAAACTGGAATTACCACAACTTGAGGGGCTTCAGAGAGCAATCAGACTGCACAGTTCAAAGACCTATCTGTCCCCAAACACCACACAGAGAAGGCAACAAGAGCTGGTGCACAAGGGACATGGCAGTCCTGAGCTGGAGGAACAGGAGTGAGGCACACATGATCGTCCCAAGTGAGTGAGACCAGCACATAATGAGCAAGCTTAACCACTTTGGCTGACTCACTGTGGTGCTTAAAAACCAATATACATGTTCATTGGAGTTATATTTCCCTGGATGCATAAGCACATGCTCTGCACAAGCTCTGAAGCTCAAGAAGATCAAGATATGCCAACTCCAGCAGGGGCAGGGAGAGACTTAGATGTCAACAAAAGTCTGACTTCTTAGGGATGTTCAGACTGTACCTAGGTCACTGAGACAATGATGGGTTCAGGAAAATGTGTTGCTATTATGTCAGTTGGAGGAGGAACAGCACTCACTCAGAAAGTCACAGACCTGGACTTTGCTTGGCAGTGGGAATCCAGCACTCGCATCCCAGGAAAGCAAACTCATCAACAAGTTAAATGTCAGATGTGGTTGTTCACCATTTACCATGCCCTATGCAGCAAATTTTCCAAAGTTCAGAGCACAGAGAGAAGAAATAAGAAGTGAACAGACACTGGAAAGAAGATTTTCAGAGCCTCATATAACAACTCTGAAATTACTCACTGCTGGAAAGCCACATATGCAATTTTACTGAACTCCTGTATACCAACCTACTGATTGTCCACATACCAACAGAACTACCACCCATGCCAAACATCCTAACTCCCAAAAATCCTTTCTCAGAACAAAAAGAGCTCCCCTTCTGCCAGTCTCCATCCTCATTTTAGTGTCCTCCATCCCAGCAAAACCAGCATTCATCCCTTGTCAGATATTTTTGAGACAGCAGTAGTAGCTTCAGTGACTATTTAGACTAGTCATCTCCTTTCTATGAAAGAAGGGACCAGCTCTCAGCCCTTCCTTCTCATGGAGGCTTCAGAAGCAGCCAGAGCTGTAGTGTAGAGGCTTGGTGGCTCTGTTTCCAAAGGAGTCCAATAGTATGACCTCAACTGGAAAGGAAACAGACGATTGCAAAGATAGCTGCTCACTTTTTGTTCTTGTGATTATATATGCTCATTCCAAGAGGCTAGGATATTGGCCTAAAATCCATGAATCCCTTTTCCTGAGCAAAAGATACAGCAGATAGTCCTTCAGTCTACTGGTCAACAGCAAAACACCACCCAGAGGATGGAAGCTAAACCCAGAAAATCTGACCTTAAGCAGACACAATTTAACTAAGGGCTATTAAGCTCCCACAGGTTTGTCAGGGGCTTTCATGCATTTCCTCAAGTAGCAACTGTAAAGTCAAGATTGTGTGCTCTTCTGTAGCTCACTGGATATCAAAATATTCACATCAGAGTGCTGACTCAGGAAGGAAAATGTGATGTAAAAGCTATTGCTTAAAACTGCATGAGTGTAAAAGAGAGAAAAGGTAGCAAACAGATCTTCAAATTCTTATGAGATGTGATGATCTACACAGCACAGGAGAGACCCGTACTGGGCAAGTTGGTAGAAACTCTTAAGAACAGAGTAGTGGGCATAGGTTAATTATAGAACAGTGAAGAGTCAACACGACTTCTGTAGAAAGTAGTCGTGCCTCATAAACCCACTAGAGGTCTTTGAAGGAGTCACTGAACAGAAAGACAAGGATAAGCCCAATGCTAAAGTCTGCTTTAGCAAAGTGAAGTTGATAGATTTCCAAAATAGTTTGTGTAAGAAGATTACTAGGTAGACTGGATTTTTTGTACAATTTTTTGTACAATTTCCCCTAGGAGAAAAAGGAATACTAGGAGAACGCAGGGTTGTAAAATCATGACTAACCTACAAGTGAGTAAAGAAAGATTATTCCTACCTCTACACAAGAATCAGGGGGAATTATATTAACTTATATATCAGTAGACTAAAAATAAATGAAATGGGGTATAGAGGCTGTAGTTAAACTTGCAGCCTTTCTTAATGCAGGACACTAGGGATGCTAAACGATACATGCACCCATACAAAACCATGGAAGAAAAATTCATAAGGGACCATTAAATACAAAGACACTTCGACACAGGAAATTCTTGAGCTGCAGACTGTCAGAAGCTGGAGAGTATTCTGAGAGAACATCACTACCTGCTATGCTACTCCTTTTTATGCTTTTGCCTTCATGATCATTACTACCCAATGCTGAAACCAGGTTGTGAAGCTGCACGAACCTTTGGTCTGACCCAGGACAGCTGTTCCTACAATCTTGGACAGGGATTATCTCAAGGATGTCCTATGACCCACCAGTGGCCAATGAGATCTGGGACAAGGTGGCATTGCCATTCTCAAGACCCTGAAGGATGTTGGATGTTAATATTTGTGCAAAACTCAAGTAGGAGAATGATAGGCACCATAAAAAAAAAACCAACCTTTGAGGAATTTGATTCCATTTTCAGAGCAATCTCAATAGTGCACAGCAAATATAGCCTGGGACCACACACAGAGCAAAGACACCAAGTCTAATTCATCTTTTACACTACGCAAAGCAAAAGCTTCATGGGAAAAACACTTTCCAAAATTGGATCCAGCAATCGTTTAAATTCTGACAGAGGTAATACAGCGTCCAACACAGATAGATGGTTGACCAGCCATCTTTTTTTATTTTTTAAATCCTAAATTTGCAACACACAAAGTAGCTTGATTTTCCTCCAGAAATGGAGTATGGAAATAACCAGATGGAAATAATGCATTGAAGAGTAAGCAAAATAAGCAGTAAACTGGTTAATCTAAGACATGTGACTAAAGCTACCTGGAATATACCTGTCTGCGAAAGTCTCCCTCCTGTGAACTAGCATGCTCGTTACCCGCTTGTGAATGTCAGCATGAAAAAATTATACTGCTATGCTTGGAGGCTCCTACAGAGATGGGGATTCATTGCATAAGACTGACGCAAAGACACAAGTCTCAAAACTAGTGTCTCACATAACTTTCAAAACAGATAAGAGGGCAGAGAAATTAAAGGAGCTGCCCAAGATCATGCAGTTGACCAGTGGCACAGCTGGGAGCAGAAGCCACTCTCAGAGTCGTAAGTCACAGCTAAGATTACCCATATGAAAAAAGGCTTGCAGGCTCTGACTATATTAACTATAACTGTGTTTTATTATGGTAAAACTAACAGAGGATCAGATCAGATCAAGATCACAGTACGAGAACATTCTTACAAGATTAAATATAAAATATGCAGATATTTGCAGTTAGGCAAACTGCACATGGTTTTTAAATGATTTAGAGAGTATCATCTACAGATCATACGGCTGAAAAAGTCAACTCTTTGAATTAATGCACACCTGCTAGCAATCTGAAAGAACAATAAGGATCTCAAACTTTTATTTCTCTCTACTTTTCTGTCTAAGCACTTTACTACATTCATCTATTTCCTTTAATCTCCTTCCAGCCAAATTCCAGCTGCTTAAGAGACTTTTAATGAGAGCCTGTTCCTGTGCAATGCCCAATGTCCTCTGAATCTGAAAGGTCTTAAAAACCCCTAAAAATATGCCTTTTCTACCTCTCTCAAGTAAGGAGAAAAATCAAAGAGAGCCACAACAGTATTCCATATCTGATTTCACAGGCCTTTCATGTTCCACAGAAATATCTACACCCCACAGGTAGCTGCAATAAGCATTCAGGAAAGGCTAAGAGAATATGGGACAATGACAGATCAAATCAAGGCCTCTATGGTGCACAACGGGTCCTCAGCTTTCCTCTCTCCCTGGCAGCTCAGTGGAATGGAGTTTTAATCTTTTCAGAAGCAACACTATTTAATCCTCGATATTTGTCACTAGCAGCAGTGTGGTACTGTCTTGACTACACGGGATGGTCTCCCACGCTTTGTACCACCCACTGTCTACAGAGCAGGTGGCAGAAATCCCCAGAGCAGCATCGCAGGATAAACTATTGATCTCAAAGGTTTTTTGATTTTTCTCTGTCAGAGTTGCCATTTCAGACCCTCTGGCAGGTGTTTTTATACCTGTTCTCCTCCAGGTTTTCTGTCAAGCTTTCCTTACGAAGAAAAAGAGCTTGAATTAAAAACTCAGGTGAGGTTTAAGGGAGGTTTTGAGTTGGAATCCTTGGAAATGGGTTTTTCTGCTTGCTGCAAACCCTTTTGGGGAACAGCAACAGATGATGTGTCCGGATACAGACTCAATTTTTAAAAAGAATTCTCCACAGGGAACAGCATATAAAAGTCTTACATCGGAAGAGCTGGCTGCTTTGGGATGAGAGGTGTGTGCAACCTGGTGTGAGGATTTAGCTGGGAATCGCTGCAATTAGTGCCTATGCACTGATTGACTTGGGTCACTCTAACAGCACTGGGTTCTTTAGCCTTATCTGATCTGGGCTCCCACAGTCTGGACAGACTTGGTTTAAATCCTTCCACCTCTCAACTCAATCATATGAAACATCTCCTCATAGCTCTTGCTTTCAGGGGCGGTGCAGTCCCTGCTGCTGACCGTCCGACCCAGGCCAGCAGGCCAGTCAATCATTACATGGGAGATCAGATTTTCAGTCCAACTCTGGACTGGCCACATTCCCCTGGAGCGCTCCCTACATGAAACATTCAACACCCAGTGGGATGATTTCTCAGAAAATGTGATGCCCTGAGATAATGACTAAAAAGAATCTGGGAACTAAAGATAATCAAAAAGCATCTGTGAAAAGCCCTTACTTATTCAATGCATCTGCAGTCACACACCATCTCTGCTGTGGCAATCACTACAGGCTCCATCTACCAACTCCATCTTTTCAAGTCTCAGCTGACAGTTGGCTTCCCTCTCCATTTGTGCTCTCTTTCTGCTAATCTTCTCTTTTTAAATATCCCAGTATTCTGTGTGACCGTGCAAAAAAAGATGCTGTAGCCCTCCTGATACACTGTACTTTGAGGAATGGTTTTGCAGCCTGTAAGTAATATGAGTATTTAATTTATCAGCTCAACAGAAAGAGAAGTATCCTCAGAAATCTCTCCAGAAGCACTCAGGACTCGACAGAAGACCCCCTATTTGTAGTAGATTTGGTCCATTAGATTTATCAGGGAAACGCTGCAGTAACAAGCAGTTATCAAAGAAAATGCAGGAATGTAGGTAACTGGGCTAACTGGATGAAAACCAAAGATTATCCGACATCACTAGAAGGATACAGGGGAGATGAAGACAGACAGCATTTTTGAAGGTACTTATATTTACATTAAGATGTCGTTTGACATACTATGCTATTTTCAAAACGATACAAGCCCAAACTTCAATAGACCTGCAAGTCACGTTGTTTTCACTCTCAAAGGGCCCAAAAAATCCTCCCATCGTGACATTAACAACAGTCGTGCCACTGACTTTGATGGGAGCAGAATTAGCAGTAAATGCAGAAGACACAGGTAGGCTGAATTAAGAGGAGCTGCAAATCAAGACAGGACATCATGCAAAATTGCAGGAAGCCTGGCGCCTCTATACCTACCACAGGTATTTCAGGACAGATTATAAAGAAATGCTCCAGCAGATCCGGCTGCCCACAGAGCACAGGCCAAACTGGCCCATGAATGAGACGTGTTGCAGCCTGCTCCCTGGAGGTCTCTCCAGGAGAAGGCTTTAATCAAGTTTGTTTCTTCTGCCTACCCAAGAACACCCTACCCAACAACATCCTACCTGAGGTGGGTCTCTTCGGAATTCTGGCCTGACCTAATTCTAGGAAAAGACTCTCTTAGACCCTGTAAGGAGTCCTTTGCCCTCCAACACCTCCCAAACTACTTTTCACATTGTGAAACGCAGCCCCTAAAAAGGCAACAGGAGGCTGAGAGTTCTTGGTGGCATTTAGAGAGACTCCCACGAACCCAAGGAGTTGGACATCCTGAAAGAAAAAGCACGGCTAAGACGAGGGGAGCATACCTGACAGGAGGCTGCGGCATGGGGGAGGACTGAAGAAGCAAAGGTGGAAACAAAACAAGTACGAAGGAAGGTGAGAGGTGTACAGTGTCTGTGTACAAGGGAGACGGCCACTCCTGGATTCCTGCATCTAATGAGCCAGGAAAACCCAACGTAACCTGAACAACAGCCGGACCACATTTCATACAGAGCTGATTTTCTCCTCCTCTCTTAAAAGTAGGCTGTAATTTACCTCTCTGAGGACCCAGCACTGGCAGTTCAAGGTCTGTTCCAGCACAGCCAGTGCATGGACACCACACAGCCCAACAACACCAGATACTGGGAATGTGATCTTCTGAGATCTGCCCACAGCTGCCATTATTTATCCATTGTAAGCCTGTGCTCACTCTGGCCATCCTTTGTTTTGTATATTTAGAGGTGATCTTCATCTTTCCCGGGCCCTTGCACCATTTTTGCTGGACTACCCTGTACACTTCTTGCCTTCCCTTTGTCCTGATGGAATCAAACTTGGTATTTTCTTCGCCGCTGTCAGCCAGCAATACTTCGCCTTTGCCAAATCCACTGTACACAGCAGAAAGGGCTCAGGTCCTCTCTGTGCAGATAGACACCTAAAAGCCTCCTTCACTTTTTATTACATCTTTGCAAGGTTTTGCCAATGAAGTGTTTGGAAAGCAAAGATCTGGCTCACGGGCCCAAGTCTCCGCTATTTGGCAAAACTCAGAGTTAGACCACTGAACCAGGGTCTAAGGGCCCCTCCAATTCAGTAGCAGTTTGGATGTGACATTATTTTTCTCCCAAACTGCACCACATCAGGCATTCACATCAAGACTTCTAAAATATTCAAGTTCCTCTCTAGTCTATCAACTCCATTTTATATTTGAAAGCACTCCTGTATCACATTATTAATCACCACCAGACACTCGCTAAGTTCTTAGACTTTAGTTTCTTTCCCGTATTCCTTCTTACGACTCTTAAATGAAGAGGTGAGAGTATGCAGGACAGGTCAGTGTCAAGCCTCTTAAGGAAAAAAATGTTAAAAAGTGAATCTACAGCCACAAATCCTAAGGTATGCGTCGTCAAAAGGCGGCACATCCAGATTTCGTATGCCCGGAAAGCAGCTTTTACGAAACAGATCGTTGTCACAAAATGAAGAAGCATTCAAATTGCTTTAACAAATCCAGCTTGAGCAATAGTCTGTAACTGCTTTGACTTGGGTATCTGGAAGGGAAGCACAGACACATTCACCTCCACCGAGTACACCCATGTGCGCGTATCCCTGTCACTGCAAAGCCAAACACTCGCTGCAGCCCAGCTCCTGGATAGAGCATGGGTGTGCGCACGTTGTGAAGGACCAAGAAAGGCAGAGTCCTCCCTTGTCAGCAGGGGCCTAGGTATGTGTTAGGCTAAACAATACAATTAATAAACTTAAAATCCAGCTGTTTTAAGGAAGCTTTCCAGCAGAAATGAAATACCAGTCATTGTCGTAGGTAAGCGGTGCCAAGCCAGCAGCCACCTGCAAGCCAATGTAGGAAGAAGTGTCAGGCATGCGATGGGAGGATCGGTAGAGAGGGACCAAGACCCCCCACGAGTGGAAGTCAGCACAGATCTGGCCCCAGCGTTATGGTCACTCACAGCAGTGACTGAAGGTATTGCTGTTTGTGTCTCCTGCGCTCCCCGTGATATGTGCACTAACAGCTCTGGTTACCGCAAGAGAGTCTGAAAACCTGTCTGAGAAGCAGCTTACTCAGACAACAAAACAAAACGCTTTTCATGGGAAACTCTGCATTGACCCAACCTGTTAAAAACCCATCTTCACCTTTAACCCAAGAAAACAAAAACGCGAGGGGCGGACGCGCACATGGGGACAATCGTGCCCAAGTGACCCTGCGCACTGTCCCAGGCGGAGGCACCAGCACCGTCTCCCTGTGCCCCAGGGCACCCTCCATCCCTGGGCTGCCCTCGAGCCCGCACTGCCCCGGGGAGCCCCGCAGCAGCCCCGTGTCACCCGCACCTCCCCGCTGAGCCCTGGGCCCCCCTGCCAGCCCCCTTCTCCCGCCACCTTCCCTCCAGGGAAGCAGCCTGGAGAGAGGTATCAATGCCAGCAGCCGTCCGGGGTGAATGTCACGTCCTGAACAGAAACGGAGAGTAGTTCAAGGAGTAGAAGAACTCCAGGTTTTCTCCCAGTTCCTCCCAGCTCAGAGCATCTTCCACCCCGCTTCCCCGTCCCGCTCCCGCACAAGTTGATCCTTCCCTGGTCCCCCTTCTCCGGGGTGCCCGGGAGCATGGCGGGGGCTCCTGCCGACACCCAGCACCTTCGTCCCCTTCTCCCACCCCCTCCCCCGGCGACAGGGCCCCGGCCGGTGGCAGCGGTCCGGTGGCTGCGGGGATGCGCCGAGCTGGGACGCCCTCCCGCACCGCACCGCGCTCCGAGGGGCTCCGGGCCGCTGCGCCCCGGCCAGGACCCTCCGAGGGCCGGGGGACCCCGCAGAGACTCCGCGCCTCCTCTCAGCAGAGCACCCGCGGAGAATCCGCGCTCCCCCCCGGGGGTCCCCAGCGCTGTTCCCGGACCCTGCGCGCTCCCCCCCGGGGGTCTCCAGCGCTGTCCCCCAGACCCTGCGCACTACCCCTGGGGGTCCCCAGCCCTGTCCCCCCGGACCCTGCGCGCTCCCCCCCGGGGGTCCCCAGCTCTGTCCCCCCACACCCTGAGCACTCCTCCCCGGGGGTCCCCAGCCTTGTCCCCCCAGACCCTGCGCACTCCCCCCCGGGGGTCCCCACCGCTGTCCCCCAGACCCTGCGCACTCCCTCCCGGGGGTCCCCAGCCCTGTCCCCCCGGATCCTGCGCTCTCTCCCCCGGGGGTCCCCGGAGCTGTCCCCGGACCCTGCGCGCTCCCCCCGGGGGTCCCCAGCCCTGTCCCCCCGGACCCCGCTCGCCCCCCAGCCCGGGGTGCCCCGGCGCGGAGGCGGTGCCAGGGGCCGAGCCCCGCGGGCGGTGCTGACCCGAAGTAGGCGGCGGCGGGCGGCGGCGGCGGGAGG
>Ga0065711_1043801_pt1 | contig 14501 bp, 9 predicted proteins | sample Hoacrofraction12_FD_59098 | JGI IMG/M metagenome (GOLD analysis project Ga0065711, IMG submission 59098) | Hoatzin crop microbial communities from Cojedes, Venezuela - Epithelial fraction 12 v2 (version 2) | ecosystem: Host-associated > Birds > Digestive system > Esophagus > Crop | place...
CCTGTCGTCCACCAGGACACCCAGGTCCCTCTCCACAGAGCTGCTCTCCAGCAGGTCCACCCCAAGCCTGTACTGATGCATGGGGTTGTCCCTCCCCAGGTGCAGGACCCCGCATTTGCCTTTGTTGAACCTCATCAGGTTCCTCTCTGCCCATCTTTCCAGCCTGCGCATCTGGCTTTTGTTTATAGCTCCAGCCTTGCCTTACTGATCTTGGGCAGGTTATTTCATCCCTGTGTGCACCAGCTCACGCACATAGAAGAGAAAAGCATCTTAGAAACCACCAAGAGCTGCTGCAAGGCCAACCTTGCTGCTGCTTCTCATGCACTTTAAAATCTTCAGATCCCAGCAGAGAAAATGAAGTTGCAAGGCTGAAAAACTTCTGTCCATACCATGCCAGAACAGTTTAACTCACAACACCTTCCTTACACTGGGCAGCATCAGTTAACGGCTTCATTATTTGCCTGGCTACCGAAAGACTGACAGACCACATAGACTTCTCTCAGGACCAAGGGTGTGGCTCACTTGATGAGGGCAACCCAAAGCAGTCGCAGTGATGTCAAGGGTATGGAAAGAAGCCGAGCTTGCTGGCTACTGAAGCTGTTTCTGTTGTCACTTCAGAGGATATTAAAATGAACTAAACCATGAAAGCGTCAAGGAAATCCAGTTAATACTCATTTTCTTCCCTTAAGTACTACTGAAAGTGTCATGTCAACAAAGCACAGATAAAATATCCACTAGATAAGAAACCAGAAGAAAGAGGGTCATTTTAAACATGTTTGCATTGGCACTGATGCCTAAAGGGAAACAGAGCGCGAGATTTGGGGCAGTGCTCCACACTGTTACAACTCTCAAATGCAAAGAGCTGCTTCTGGCTCTCACTCAATTTAAACACCACCAGCCAGTCTCAGTTCCCGTGCTTTGAAGTTCAGTCAAGTCTTGGGTGCGGAGGGCAGAATCTAGATCCCCTGGAGGCTGAGGGCTGAAGAGCAATGCTGGTGAGGGCAGAACGGCTGGTCCCTCTTGATCTCTAGTCTACTTGGAGAAGAGAGGCAGAAAGACACAAATGGCTTTCAGAATACTCTCACCTTCCACTAAAATGACCAGGAATTTGTATTAATCCAAAAGAATTTTCCCTTAGGCTGCAAGGTCTGTGACGGAGCTCTCTGTCACCAGATTTGAAACCAGCTGAAAGCACCAGCTCTAAATAGTTGCATTTCCTTCTTCTCTTGCTCACTTAAAATGCTGAAGAGGTATCAATGCAGCTGTGTAATTAAAGGTGGAAAACGGGAGAAATAAATTGCCTCTCCCATCCTACTGCAACAGGATGTCTCCATGCAAGGCAGGCTGTAAGAGCCCTGGAGAGAAGAAGATGGAGACCTTCATTCACCATGGCAAACAGACTAGATCCACTTTCTGTCAGATACATATAGTTTGTTTCCCTGCAACAAACTACTTAGCATATAATTTTTAATACAGGCAGTGGAAAGGACAGAAGGACACAGCGTGAAGACTCACACACTGTGCACAGAGCCCATCTTCCCTAAATCCTAGTCTGTGCTCAGTGCACCGTAACACCATGGTTCCAACCTAACGGCAGATACAGCAGACTACACATCTTACATCACTTCTCTTCCCCCAAAAGGAAAGACTTTATATTGTCCACACTCATTTTGCTTAGGTCCTTCTGACTACCAAAATCCCTCGATAGGGTTGGGGATGCGGAAAGCCATTCTGATAGCAAGGAGAAGACACAGTGTTTCAGGCACCTCATCAAAAAGGCCCTTAGAAACTACATTGCTTTATTCCTGCTGAACACCAGCATGCCATGCACACACACACACAAAGACCCCCCCATCTAATGTCACTCATTTGAAAGGAATAAATCATAACTAGCAAAGGCATGCAACTAAATATATATCTGGCTTTCACCAATACATTACACAGGTAATTATTACACCTCAGTAAACACGACTTTCAAGAGAAGATCACTGAAATTATGCCTCCTAGGAAATGCATTCCACAGCACAGTTTGCAGCTAGATTAATCCCAAAACATAACTAGCAATTTATTTATACATGGGTCAACAGTGATCCATATGCTATTCTGAAATGACACATTTTTAAAAGAGATTTTAAGATCAGAAAAGCAAGTAGGATCAGTTTATACTCCCTGCAGCTACAGTGCACCATCAGTGTTCCAGACCAGTCAGTTTGGACCACTAATTTAAAAATTCGGGCAGGTTTGGTTGAATCAAATATAACTACATGAAAATATGGGATTTCATATGAAAATGAAGCCTTGATTCAAAATCCAAAGTCCAAAGAATCAGCGGACAGTTTCTTCAGGGCTTCACTGTTGCAAATGTTAAGAACTATCAAACAGTGTCACCCAGTGGTAAAGGGCTTCCTACAGACAGGAACAGAGTACAAAAAGTCAGGGGGAGAAGGGGGAAGACTGACCTAAATCCACGGTTATATACAAATCCACCAAACTCTAGAGCAAACAAACTAAGTCCCACACCTTTTTAGCAGAAAGTCTTTCTTCTAAGTCTTTCCATTTCCGAAAACATCAGCATCAGAGGACAGTGATTCGTCAAATATAAAAGGTTTAACACTAAAGAGGTGTATTTCTGAGGGAGAGGGGGAAATCCAGAGAAGCCTGCAGCCTCTTACTAATTGGGATAGTGGAAACATTTCAAGCATCTGACTTGAGATGCTTAAAAGGAGACTGGCAAATCTTGGATACACTTCAACTCTTAGTTCAGAGGACTTCATCAAGATTCTCTCAGGGAAGAGAGAAACATGTCAACAGTGGTTGTTTCTGCACTTGTTCTGTATTTTGTTCCTTAAGATGTGGTGAGCGAGGTGAGAGAGTAACACGGGATCCAATGAGGCCAAGCAAGAACTAGGAGCAAAAGCGTGGAGGTCATGCTCCCTGAACAGAAACACGCTTCTGGGTGCTATGATGCTGACAATGATGATGGAGGATCCTGGTAAATATTCAATTGTGCAGAAGTCTAAGCCAGATACAAGCCAAAAAGGGTAAAATGACCTTTGATATATGTGACAAAATTTTGGAGCAAGAGAAGGGGCCAGTTACTTGGCACCCGCGTAAACATGACTGGCGAACACAGCTTCCTTATTTATAAAGAAAATAGGATGTTAAAAGCAAATGGAAGAGCAACATCTAAGAACTGGAGAACATGCCCTATACTGAGGCCGTTCTAAGAGCTCTGCTCATTTGATTTTTAAAAGTGAAGACGAAGAGCAGCCTGATTGTCCTGTAAGCAACAAGCACAACAATAGTTTGAGACATTTCAATGACTGGAGATTAAGGCTAGAAAACAAATTCCTAAAATAAGGCACACACTTTTAAAGTAAGGGGAATAAAATGCTAGATTTACTAAAAGATTTGTAGTAGGAAATCAGAAACGGTTCAATTGGCATGGAGAGACCAAATTACAGGAACGTAATTATGCCTTCTAGTTTTACAAATTTATAAATCTACAAATGCAACTAATAAGTGTTTTCAAGGGGGTCTGAAGATGAAAATCTCTGCAATAATCAGGTAATTATGCATTCAGTAGCTACAGCAGCAAAAAAAGAGACCAAGCGAGCTAAGTATTTCATATGGTGCCTAAGTTACACCAGTGCTGTAAATCCCAGAGCCCTGCCAACCAGAGAGTAGCGGGGCTGGTGACCCTCCAGATCTTGCTTCGTGCCACGTCCCACTCCTCAGGGCACACCAGCATCCCGCCTGGAGATACGCACGGAAGGATCTCTGCGCTGTCACGCCTCCCCTCCCCTCCCGGTGCTTCTGAATGACAACTGAAAAGGAAGTCTACCACCCATAAAAGAAGCCCATTTTCAACAAATTTAAAAACACAGACATAATGAAAACCACACAGTCCACTGCAGCTTGCCAGCTTCCTAAATATATTCATAGGCAGTTATGTAAAAGTTAAGCACTTCTTCAGACCGGGCAGACATATATCAATTACCTGCGAACCCAACAACTCGAGTTCCCTTTTTTAAGGAAGAAACCCCTTTTCTAGGAAAGGCCGGGGGGAGGGTGGAAGGACAAAAAAAAAATCTGCACCAGTAAACATTGCTTTTTTCCTTCTCTCTGGTGGTAAACGGCTCAGAGCAGGCATCCAGCCTCTGTTTTCATTTCTTAACACAAGGAGTGTCTTTTCTTCAAAACAGAGAAAAGGAAACAAAGAGAAATAATTTTCTTAAACCTATTGCTACTCCAAGCTAACACACTCCCAGCTTACTGACAGGAAAGAAATAAAACCTTCACCTCAAGGAGTTAGTCTTGGCTCAGGCAACTACATTCACATTCCAGTCTGCACTGTGTTCACAAAGAGACACCTTCCCTTGCCCAGACCTGTTTTACCCCCTCTCAGGTGGCAGAGATGTATTTTAGGTATGTGACTCCTCACTGCAACTCGAAGTCAAAAAGGACACCACTACAAAGGCAGGGAAGACCTGAAGGAAAAGCCAAAAATAAGGAGACCAGTAAAACTGATGACGTGATCTGCCAGAAATGAGGTGAAGCAAGAAATTAAAGGTTGTTCCACACCCTACTCATGATCTTAACCAAAGACACGGTGCCCTAATGGGTTTAAAAGGAATGAGTGGGTCTAAGAATGTGTGTCAGCCAGAAGAAGCCGCCTGGAAATGTATGCTGCAGGAGGCAGAGCATGCACCACACGGGTTTAAGAACAGCCAAGCCTGATATATGTGAACTGCAACAGTGACCCACAGGAGCCCTGCAAAGAACACGACATACCACAAGCCATGTAGTGGAACATCATCTTCTCACTGATGGAAGAAAAGAGAGTTCTGAAAAACAAGAATTTATAGAAAATAAAAACTGAAAAAAAAATGTCGATGCCTCATCAAATCTGTCAAAGCTGGTGACTTTTTACATGCTCTTTATGAGCAGCTACAATCAGCTTCTACTGCAGCCTCATACATCAGGAAGCTCTGACACCAGGGCAGGGCTGAGTATCAGTCAGCACGCTGCACATCAAAGGAGAACACAGCCTGCCTCGCTGCTCAGACGGAAGAGCGTTGTTTTCGAAACAAACATGCCTCCATCTGAACAGTATATGGATGTGTTGCTCACACAACTGAGTTGCCTTTGGCCTTTTAGCCTCCCTGAAATTAGGAACCCAGAATGTCAACACCTAAAACAAAAGCAGTCATACAAGCTTAGCAAGTACACAGGGGAGATGAATCTTATACTCTGGCAGAAGAAATTAAGCTGTGTATGGTGACATGGGACTGCTTCTAGGATGTTTTCTATGACATCATCTTTTTTTGGTTTTCTCAGAAAGACTTCAAGAGGATCAGGGAGAAACAGTCTCCCACTCCCTAATTCCTCCAGAAAGGAATTGCTCAACAAATTCCAAGTAGTTAACAAATAAAACCATGAAACCAGAGGGATGACCCCAGTCTTTCCACAAAGAGATTGTTTGTTAAGCTTGTGAGTGGGTGGCAGGAAAGCAATTTCCTACAATTGTTACCTTTCTGCTTGACAGACCACCTGGAGGAAAGTCTCAGACTGTCCTTTCTCAGCAGCACTCATGAAGGGGGTCAGCCATGCCACTGGAGTTAGCAGGACTGCTCAGCTCTGCACCTCACATCCTTCTCCGAGGCTTTTGAGAGGAGGGCTCACTTGCTTTATGTGCTACAGAAGTGGAATCAAACTGGATATAAACATGAACTGGAAGAACTCCTAAGTATGTAAGTTGAACAAACAAAAATACTCAGTAGTCCTAAGACACACTACAGGGATCTCCATCAAACTGTTAAAACAAACCACCTGCATCCCAAAGTCACAGGCTAGTTCACAATAGTCTCACAAAGGAAAATAAAATGTGCATATTCTTGTCTCTTCATGCTCTATAATGAGAAAAACCTTAAAGAAGCCAAAAACCAATGGGCTGCAGAACAAGCATCACGCAGAGCCAAGAGCTGAAAGTGTTTGTCGTTAGATGCCCGCAGCCGAGGAACAAAAGCAGTATTAGGTCACAGCTTGGCTCTTGCTAGTCAAGGTTCAAGAAAGCAGTGTACAGAGCTTCCTGAGAACGCCATTTGTCATTCACATATAGACAACCAGACAGCCGCGTCTCTGAAAGCGGGTCAGCCTGAAAAGGGTTTGGAAAAAAGCCTTCTCACAAGCCTTGGAGCCCTCTTATTAACACCATTTCACAGGTGACTCAGCTTGCTTCACAACAGGCTGGCTGAAAAGCTGTCCCCTAGCTTCCCTTTTAACAGCAGCAGCTTAATTAATACCATGAATACCTATTGATACACAATCATAACTGCCAATTGCCAGCTGCACCTCTTCACATCTGAAGCCAGCCCTGTTCTTTGTCCCTCTGCTGAGCAAGACTTCCCCTTTCTGTCCCTTGAGGGACTCTTAGCACCTGCTGGGCCTGCAACCAAAGAGGGAAACTTTCAGGCCAGCAAACTTCATGTGTTGGCAATAAAATGTATGTTAAGGACCCCTTAAAAATGTCACCATACGCTGTCCCCAGCAGGGTATCATCTTACTGTCTCAGATATTTGTAGAAGGAAGGAAGAAATGGCAAGAGGTGTTTCTATGGTCCTTTTCTGCTCTCCTTCAATAGCTAAATGGCTACTAAAAAAAAAAACAAAAACAAAACAAAAATACAGGAGAATTGTAATTAAAATTCCAACAAGCCTATACGACCCCCATGTTTTTCAAAAAGCACACCTCTGTTTTGCAAGCAGAAGATACTCCAACAAACGGTCACGGGTGAATACTCGGCACTCCAGTGAACACATCGCGCCGTGTCACATCCAGCCAGCGCTGCCTTTCGTGTTTCCTATCACCAAATTAATTACTAGTTTTCTCCATGACTGCGTAAACTACAAAGACACTATGGACTTATTAGAAGGAAAGGAACTGTCTTTGTGATCAAGGGTGAAAGGGGAATTGGTATTTGTGTAGGCATCTCATGCATTCTTAATTCCTCGAGTTGTGCCTCACTACAAGAAAGGTGGTCTCCAACTGTAAGCCCTATTTTTACCAGTAAAGGGAGTCAGAAGCCCCTGTCCTTTACTGTAAATTCTTGACCTGTTACTAGTCCCATAAATCTGAGTAAAAGAAACCAACCTTCCGCAACACTTTCAAACATTTTAACCCAAGTTGCTCAAGTTCCTACATCCATCACAGCTTGTCCATCGTCTTACAACACAATCAGTTTCTCAACCTGCTTGCTTAACAAGTCGTGGAGAATTCCAGGTTGCCAAAGCAGAAAATTGACATCTGCTTCTTTTTATTTTAATTAGAAAAATCGTGTTTTGCCATGTTTCACTGAGGAATTGTGTTTTAAAACGGCAAAAAAAATTACTAAGCAAGAGGAATTCATCAAAATATAAAGTAGGACCTGTTCATTACAATGAGCTTAGTCACAACAGAGGCTCGTTCACTCATCAGGAAAGCTGCCCTGTAATTACAGCAAGGAACTGAGTCGTGACAGAAGAGAGAGGCTCTATTCTCAGCTCTACCAAAAATTGGATTTGTGATGCTGAGCAAGTTGCTGAGGCCTAAATTAATCTGGAACAGGCTGTGGTTGTCAGCAGAAGCCAATGTGTCGGATACCAAATGCTGAGAGAGAAAGACAGGCTTTTTTGGAGGAGCAGATCAGTAAGAAACATCATAAATTACGACAATGCTATGCTTCGTTCTATTATAGGCAGTTTTTGTCAAAACTTTTGGAGCCATTTCACGTTAAGCGCTCTTTTTTTAGGATTGAACAAATGCTTGCTTTAGAATCAAGAGGCAAAATCCAAATAAGTAATTTGCTGAATGAAATTTAGAAAATGAAATTGATTATGTTTAAAATAAGCTAAAAAGTTATGGATTAACAGATACACAGAAGAAAATTCAGAAAAGATGTTACAGTTAGTAACACAGAGGCTGTGAACTTCTTGGTGCTGCAAAGGAAACTTCAGGGATTTACGAGTCTTATGCCTGAAGGACGGATGCCATTTTCACCCCAAGCCTATTTTTATGAATTTCTTCCTTCCCAAGTTATTACCAAAGTCCCTAGTGTTTTCTTTTTTGTTGTTTGTCTATGGATTTATCATCTCAACAACAAAAAAGACACATTAAACATATGCTTTTATTAGCTGCGCTAGTAAATATGCTCTCAGAAATGACTCCAAGACGCAGATCCACATTGAAAAGCCAGAATGAAAGCTGGGAGCCTGAGGGCTTTCCTATCCCACTGGTGAATACAGCACGTTCTTCTCAAGCATGTTAGCAACCACACAGAGACCCATTTATCAAAATCCGTTCTCTTTAAAACAGCATGTTCTCCTCAACAGTCTCAGTGCTCAGCAGGGCGCAAATACTGCATCTTCAGACACTACATCAATGTGAGTTTACCATATACATTAACGTTTAAGATTACAGCAAATGTTTGCTACAGTTAAGTCTCGTTTCATCAAGAGAATGTTAATAGTCATCCTTTAATGTGAATGTTAACAAGTCAGCCTTGGCTTTTTTCGTATCGTCGAGACACATGTTATAAACATAGGATTCACAGAGTCACAGAATGTTAGGGGTTGGAAGGGACCTCTGTGGGTCATCTAGTCCAACCCCCCCTGCCGAAGCAGGGTCACCTACAGCAAGCTGCACAGGACCTTGTCCAGGCGGGTCTTGAATGTCTCCAGAGAAGGAGAATCCACAACCTCCCTGGGCAGCCTGTGCCAGGGCTCCATCACCCTCAGAGGGAAGAATCTTCCTCATGTTCAGACAGAACTTCCTATGCTTCAGTTTGTGCCCGTTGCCCCTTGTCCTGTCGCTGGGCACCACTGGAAAGAGTCTGGCCCTGTCCTCCTGACACCCACCCTTCAGATATTTGCAGCCATTTGTAAGGTCCCCTCTCAGCCTTCTCTTCTTCAGGCTGAACAAGCCCAGCTCCCTCAGCCTTTTCTCGTAGGAGATGCTCCAGTCCCCTCACCATCCTCGTAGCCCTCTGCTGGGCTCTCTCCAGTAGCTCCTCATCTTTCTTGAACTGGGGAACCCAGAACTGGACAGAGTACTCCAGATGCGGCCTCACTAGGGCAGAGTAGAGGGGGAGGAGAACCTCCCTTGACCTGCTGGCCACACTCTTCTTAATGTTCCTACCCACTACACCAAACCCAGCAGCCTGCCTGCACAGAGGATGTTGTCCCACCTGATTTAATATTGATCCCAATAAAATGATCAGAAAAGCTGCACAGAAACACAGCAAAAGCAGCATTTTTACTGCCAGACAGCAACAAGATCTGTTTTCAGTTTCGAAATGCATTTAGTTACAAAAGCAAAGAGGCTATCAAAAGTCATCCTGGAGCCTTCCTCCACAGATATGTCACTAATATTTCTCATTCTCTCACCTACACCTTTCCATCACTGCTGAGAGCAACATCGCAGGTACCAATGGCACCAAACTACAACTGGTAAATGTTTGAACATGGCCAGAGTGTGAACATGGTGCTGGCTCAACCAGACTTGCGTCTTAAGGACCTTTCTGGGAGATGACGGCTTGCTCCAGCCAGTCCCAAATCAGCGGTATTTGAGAAACTCTACAGCTGTGATCAGCTCATGCCACACCTGCAGGAGCAAACAGGCCCTGCAAAGAAACAAAACCCCCCGAAGAGAAAGACCCAGTTATCTGGGATCACGCAGCTTCTGCCGGTGCAACGTCCTCGTGAAAATCAGCACACGGGTCTATCTGCATCAGTATCAAGCAAATTATTCCAGACTGGGAGCAGCTGTGCCAGCATAAACACAGTCAGCTAGCATGGACAATTGCAGCACTTCAACCCTACAGACAAAGCAGTACAACTTGTAGGAAAAGGTCAGAATCCCAGTAACATTTAACATCAGACTCAGAAGTGCAGGTGGAAAAGTGAAGTATCTCTATTAAGGATATTGTCAAAAAAAAAATCCCAGCTCCTTCACCTTTCATGATATATTCAGGCAATGAGGAAGGAGTTCCAAAAGGCTGAAATGACAAGAATTCAGTCATTATTATTTGAGTTTTATTAGAGCTCATGTTAGACATTTAATTTACAAACAGCAATTAGAACCAAAATCAGAGCAACCTCACTGTCCACACACACACCTCAGCGAGTCATTACGCTCCACAAGCTTCCAGTCTACATGGAGGGCTGAATCATGATCCCCATTCTATAGCCTGTATCTTCCTGGAAGCTAATGGCCTTTGGGGCTTACAAAATAGGAGGACTTCTGGAAACTTTACCTATGACTGCCCTCAGCCACTGCTGCGTCCCTTCAGAGAGACATGACCCTCAGCTTGTCTTTCACACAAAGGCAACATCCCGCTCACATTTTCGGTAACTGTTTAGTCTAGATTTTTCAGATAAAAAAAGATGTCCGTTGCCACCCTCAAGCCCCAAAGCTCGCCTTGCCAGCGCTACTAACCTGTTTGCTGCGAAGTCAGGCTGGATGAGATGCAGTGTTATGCCTCTCTGAGTGGGGTGACAGCCACCTGCATGAGAGTCCACCAACATGGCATCACCTTGTAGGCAGCTAAGCTAACAACTCCACAGTTTTGGGTTAAACACCCTCTTTCAAGAGCCATTTCCCTCTCACAAGCACAGCTAATTAAACATACACCTCAGGGCCTGGTGGAACAAACAAGTCTTTGTGGTTATACAGGGGTACAGATGTTCATTCAGGAAGTATATGTCTGCAAATTAATTTTGATCCGCATCTTACTGCGCTCGGTGTTTTCCTATGGCTTCTATTCAACATAAACACTTACTACCATTGAAAACCTAGTGCTTCCAGGAAAACAATGTTTAATTAAATTCACACAGGGATTAAAAAAATGACAATAAGGCCATTACATTTGAAGTCAATGGATGAACTTTGCAAGCCAGGAGCAGTGGGTTTACTAGAGTGCATGCCAGCAAATGTGCCTGTCCACCATCAAAAGTCCCCGCCTCCCTAGCAGGGAGATTAACAACTTTGTTAGTCATTTCCAGTAGAGTCAAAATGGAAAAGTTTGAAGAGGCTAGAACACAGGCTCTTATCGGGGAAAAGAGATTCATGCACAATTTCAGAGTTCTTTAATCTCCTCTGGGGGGTATTTTCATTGCTAGAGGGTGCTGACATCCATCATAGAGAAAACCTCTGAACATGTCTTCATCCCGAAGAAACTCCCATGGGACAGCTGTGTTACTGCAACAAGTGACTTGAGAGGCAGGAGGAGACAGTATGCTAAATGAGTAAGGCAGACAGGGAACGCCAAGGCAACGAGAATTTAATCCAAATTCTCATGTGTCCTTCTCCCCTTCTTTGCATCAGATAAATCAACATATTTCATCCGTAAACACCTTCTATTTATCTTACCCAAGACCTCAGCTATTAACTTAAGACATCAACCACTTACTTCTGTCTGACTTAACACCTTTTATATATCCCACTCTAACCCTTGTTTATATCATTATGGTTATTTTCTAATTATAAACAATGGCGTGATTAAAACATACATATTTATAGAAGCATCCATGTCACCTACCTTTAGGCCTTTAACTGCTGTAGCTAAAAATGGGAAAGCAAGCTCCTTATAGCATTAACATGGTTATCCAGAGGACAAATCAAAGCAGCTATGCTGAGCACTAATGTCAAATATCATCGCTTTCAAGCAGTTTCCAGAGACACTTGCCTTCCTCCACTAGGATTATGAGAAGTCCAGGGTGCCTAGACTCCCAAACTGCTTTTTAATAGCAGTGGGAAAGGCCCCTTCAAAAATCAGAATAGTTAGAAACTCCAGATCAAATTTCATAAACTGCAGTAAAACTGAACAAATCAAACCTGTCACTGCTTTCTACAGTATCTCCAGTACGCCAGTTACTTCCGGCTTCACATACTGTATAATGTAAAACCATGGAAAATACTCAGTTTAATCATTTCCTGTATTATTCACTGCATTGTCTGCAATACCTTGTGGATTAATTATCTAGATAACAAAATGACTGCAAGTGCCATTAATGTTGTTGGTCTGCAGCAGTCATCTAAAGAACCAGAGCAACGTGCTCCTGTGATCTACGGCGTGAGGGAAGCTGAACTGCAGAACCACCCCTCCTAACTGCTACACACAAAAACCCCCTTCCTCCCCATGCAGGAAGGTGACTAAACCACTATACAACTGTGGAAAGCCCCAGTGACTGGGAAAACTGAAGAGAGCAAAGGGCTTTCGTACCTGGAAGCCAAACTATTCAAAAGAATGGAGAAGGGTCACCAGACCCAATAGATCTGAGTCTTCTTCATCTGAAATCCAATGCAGAGCTAGAACTTCTTATCAATCACTATATTAACTTACTATGTCGTAAATGCTATATGGTGAAAGCTATTTTTCAGTCCTGTACATAGAATCCCAAAGACTAGTTCAACACCATCAGCGGTTCAGCTCACTGCGGAGCCCAGTGGATCCCCACTACTGGTGGCCCAGAGGATGCCCGCCCATCCCCTGCCACCTTCCCAAGCACCCAAAGTTGGCCAGAAACGCTCAGCTCCTTGTATGGAAGTGACTAGCGAAACACCAGGAGCAGGGCACGAGTGGAAGAAAACCACTGTCACTAAGTGGGACGATTCACTTCATCTAACAGTGAGTGCTAAAAGACACATACCCAGGCTAAGCTAGTCCTCTGGGCTAGTCTAAGTCAATCTAGACTTGTTCTGCAGAGGGGGGAAAAACAAAACAAAAACAAAACAGAACAGAACAGCACCTTCAGGTAATAACCTGTTAGAGTAGGTCCAGAAGAAGGCCACAAGAGGCTGGAACACCTCTCCTATGAAGAAAGGCTGAGAGAGTTGGGGCTATTCAGCCTGGAAAAGAGAAGGCTCCAGGGAGACCTCATTGCGGCCTTTTAATATATATAAAGGGAGGTTATAAGCAAGATGGTGACCAACTTTTTACAAGAGTCTGCAGTGACAGGACAAGGAGCAATGGCTTTAAACTGAAAGAGGGTAGTTTTAGATTGGATATAAGGGAGAAATTCTTTACTGTTAGGGTGGTGAGGCACCTGCCCAGGTTGTCCAGAGAAGCTGTGGCTGCCCCCTGCCTGGAAGTGCTGAAAGCCAGGGCTTTGAGCAGCCTGGTGTAGTGGAAGGTGTCCCCTGCCCATGGCAGGGGGTTTAGACTAGATGAACTTTAAAGGTCCCTTCCAACCCAAACTCTTCTGTGATTCTACGACTGATCACACTTACATTAGGATGGGACAAATATGTTTTTGAAGGTGCTTGTACTGATGAACAAAAGCAGACTAACGTTGAGAAAGACACTGTACCCAAGGTGACAGAGCCCTCCTGGGGCCAGGACACCACACGAGTGACGGAAGCCCTCGAGCAGAGTTGCTGCTGTCCCTAACCACAGATGTGGCCATGTACCAGCCCGGGGCTCAGCCTGCAGAGCTGGAAACAGCTCATTTCTGCGCACCCTAGTTAAGCAAGAGGCACGGATTTCTGTTTGAAGGCAATATAAACTGCACCACTGGAGATACCAATGGAAATATTTCTGTTATTTCCAGACCACCAAACACAAGTAGCACTTACTGGCTTACTACTCTGGTTTCCAATTTGAGAAATGCCTCTAATGGAAGCGCTTTCTTGAACACGTACCAAATGCCACTGAACATAAATGTGCCTAAACTGCATCTCCAACAGAGCTCTGTCTTTAAACTAACTTTGAACATGTTCTAACCTAAAAATGGAGAAGGGGAGGGAAGAAGAAAAAAAAAAAAAAAGAGCAAGGTCTCTTTTGTGGCATTTTTCTTTCTGTGAACACAGGAGGAAATAGGTGTTGCTACAAGCAGAAAGGAAGACGGATTTACATCTCCCAGTTTCAAAACAAAGTGCTATCAGCAAAAATATTAGATTATTGATGCACAGAGAGGGGAAGTTGCAAAGCTGCTCCACATTTCAAGAAGCTGTGAGGCTATTCACTCAGTACTGTAGCTGGGGAAAATAAAAATATTCTTTGAGTAGGATTTAGTAATTCAATAACAAAAGTCAAATAGATTAAATGCTGCATCTGTTGTTGTAATTAAATTAACAAAGTACTGATAGAATCATGCATGTTTTCCCCTTGTGTACCATACCCTGGGCAAAGATGTAGCTGTACATATTTCCTGTGTCATAAATTAAAACACAAGCCAAATTCACCCTTCCTGTAACGCTATTAAAAATCAAGGAAAATTACTCTAGGGATAAATCTGGCCCAGAGATATTTTTCAACAAAGATGAGTTTCAGAATAAATTCTACCAAAATAGGTCTGTGTGGAAATGCTTGAAACATTTTCACTGTCTTTCCCAGAGCACTTGTTTAAAAATATATTGGTAAAGATAGTTCCCACTATTAAATAGGCAGAAAAATTGAAGACTGTTTTAGAATACTGTGTTTCCAGGTGATCAACCTGATATTTTTACAGTTTGGACTGGGGGGG
>Ga0065711_1043804_pt1 | contig 14501 bp, 12 predicted proteins | sample Hoacrofraction12_FD_59098 | JGI IMG/M metagenome (GOLD analysis project Ga0065711, IMG submission 59098) | Hoatzin crop microbial communities from Cojedes, Venezuela - Epithelial fraction 12 v2 (version 2) | ecosystem: Host-associated > Birds > Digestive system > Esophagus > Crop | place...
TTTTTTTTTTTTTTTTTTTTTTTTTTTTTTTTTTGTGTGTGTCCTTCATCCAGGTCTGTGAAATGCTATGGATATTGCTGACTTGCTGCTAGACCTTTCTTGGGCAAACATCCAGTCCCAAAGTGAAGCTGATCTCAAGCTCATATTCACTGAAGAACATATGGGAAATGTCAGCACTTCAAAATAAGAAATCACGGTGTCTTTCTCCATTTTAAGCTTAACCGCTGTCTAGAAGACATCCTCCTAATGTTCCCAGTGTTGTTTAGATTTTGTAACCAAGCCAAGTATTTTAGTTGTCACTCTGCTGTTAAATGCCACTCGCAGCCATAAGTAAGGTTCTTGCCCACGATTAAAGGGCCCTTTGTTTTAAGGAATATTTATATCTGCAAGCGTCTGGGGTTCCTACGAGCCAGTTACAGAGAGCAAAGCAAAAACCCTGCGGTTGCACAAAACCAAAACCGTCCAGAAAGCTGCATTTACAAAATTGTTGCTACCATGGAATTTTTACTCGTTTTAAAGAGATTAGTTAGGGCAGGCTGGCCTTATATTTTTTTTTATTTATTTTTTTTTAAGAAAACTTGCTGTTAGGTGCTGGCTGCCTTAGCCGGTCGGGACAGTTTCCTGAGAGGAGAAACCCAGGCAGGTGACTCCGAAACAACGAACAAACCCCATGGCACTGCCATGCCCCATCGGCACGGGCTGTTCCGCCCACACAAACGCCTCCCTAGCACTAACGTGCAGGGTTTTACAACAGAAAGCAAAAACGACATTATTTAGGATTAGCGTCCAAGGGCTTCTCAGGTTTTTATCCATCGGGTTTAAGATAGGGTGGACTCTGGACTCTTTCCACATTCATTTCGCCAGAGCTCAGGGAGGCTGGGGATGCTCGACCGGTGCCGGGCCAGCATACCAGCAGGTAGAAGCGCTTGCTTTTACAGAGGTTACTAACTGAATTTCAGTAATATTTATCCCTGAAACTTTTGGCACCAGATACAAATTCCACCATCCTCAGTTGGCCCTTTCAGATGCCTTGCGAGGCTTGGTGCTATTTCCCTTCCAGAGATTTTGCTTGTTTGTACATAAAACAATTCCTTGGCACGTACCCAGGGGAGTTTACGGAGCTCCCGGCACCATCTCCTTTGTTGGCCTGTTCAAGCGGGGTTTAAGCAGCCACGGCTGCAGGAACCAACCGAGCAGAGACCTCGGCAGGGTCCAGAAATGCGAAGACTCCCCACAGCCCCATGGGTGGGAAGGTGGGGGGAGCCCGGCTGCGGCACCTGGCTGGGCTGGGAGCCCCACGCCGTCCCTCCCGGGTGCCGCGGCTCTGGGGACACGTCCGGGGGACGGCACGGCAGCGGCATCGCCTGTGCTGGGCACGGCTCGCACCGCAGACCACCGGCAGCCATCGGCGGGGTGGGGGGTGGGAAACACACGCTATTAAAACACTGCTCCCAGTACTGAAATTTAGCTTAAACAGAGACACAGAGCTGCACTCCAGTCTGGATGATGCGCAGGTGACGTGGGTTTAATGGATATGGGCATTCCACAGACAGCGCCTGCACCACGCATTACTGCGCCCGTGGCCATTATCCCTTTTTCTTTTTAAGCAGCATATAAAACAGTCACATAACGCTTGCGTAAATGTCGCAAAGGATAGTTAGGACTCTTCGCGGCAACCACGTCTTATCTGCTGCCGTTCTTGAAAAACACCTCAGCTTCTCCCTGCTATGGCATTCACCACTCCCTGCCTGCTCGGACGTGACACCTTCTCTGGCTTCGTCAAAAACAAGAGAGAATGAATGGGTGATCGGGAATGACAGGCCTCAACGAAGTTTGTAACTAGAGCTTGAAGGCTGCCACATGACCACAAAGTAAAAGTCGTGAATTGTGTTAAAGAATCAACACTTTCTATCCATTAATTAACTGAAATAAGGTCACGAATTACCACCTGCCTCATTATTAATACTCTTTTTCTCATCTGGCAACTAGGCTTTTATTTATGGAATCACAGAATCACAGAAACATTAAGGTTGGAAAAGACATCTAAGGTCATCAAGTCCAATCATCCACCCATCACCACCATGCCTGCTAAACCATGTCCCAAAGTGCCACATCTACACCTTTTCTGAACACCTCCAGGGATGGTGACTCCACCACCTCCCTAGGCAGCCTGTGCCAATGCCTGGCCACTCTTTCAGTAAAGAAATTTTCCCTGATATCCAATCTAAACCTCCTCTGACACAACTTGAGGCCATTGCCTCTCGTCCTATTGCTAGTTACCTGGAAGAAGAGACCAACACCTGCCTCACTACAACCTCCTTTCAGGTAGCTGTAGAGAGCAATAAGGTCCCCCCTCAGCCTCCTCTTCTCCAGACTCCCCAGCTCCCTCAGCCGCTCCTCGTAAGACTTGTTCCCCAGACCCCTCACCAGCCTCGTTGCCCTTCTCTGGACACGTTCCAGCCCCTCAATGTCCTCCTTGTAGTGAGGGGCCCAAAACTGAACACAGTACTCGAGGTGCGGCCTCACCAGTGCCGAGTACAGGGGCACGATCACCTCCCTACTGCTGCTGGCCACGCCATTCCTGATACCAGCCAGGATGCTGTTGGCCTTCTTGGCCACCTGGGCACACTGCTGGCTCATGTCCAGCCGGCTATCAACTGGTCCTTTTCTGCCGGGCAGCTCTGCAGCCACTACTCCCCAAGCCTGTAGCATGGCATGGGGTTGTTGTGACCAAAGTGCAGGACCCGGCATTTGGCCTGGTTGAACCTCATACGATTGACCTTCACCCATCGATCCAGCCTGTCCAGATCCCTCTGTAGAGCCTTCCTGCCCTCAAGCAGATCGACACTCCCGCCCCACCCTGGTGTCATCTGCATTTAGTCACCTTGATGCAAGGCTGTGGAGTGCACGCTTTATCTGGGCACTTCAGATAAAAGCCCTAGCAGAAAGGCTGCTCTGAAATACTCAATATTGTCCAGCCAGTGCTGGTGGGACAAGCAGTGAGCAGAGCTGCTGGGAGGACCCCATGCCACAGGGGCCGTGCACGCTCCCAGGACCCCCAGCAATCACAGAATTAGGGTAAGGGTTCTTCCAGCAGCTACGGAACCAGGGCATGGCAGCAACAAACAGGGGGTAGCAGCTCAAGGGCTGAAGTTTTAAAGGTGAAGAGTACGGATGCGCAGATTCTTGCTATGTCCTGAGACTCCTCCCCGCCACTTTTGGGTAGGTTCTGTATTAACCACTTGTTACTGGTTACAACAGCAAAGCACAAAGCAGTACCCGTCCCGCGTATCTGGCACGATACACTGGAGGCAATGCCACAGTTTAACAATTACTGCTGGTGTAAAGGGAATGTAACTCAGGACAGAGCTGTCGATGACAGGCATGCAATTGGTAATGAATGGCCCTGCCCCATGGAGGGACCACACACAGTAACGATGAGATGGCCATGTCTGAAGGAGCACCTGGACGAAGGCGACAATGAGAGGTGAATCTCGAGCATGGCAGGGCAACCTCAACCTTCCCTTCTTTTATAGGCCAGAGAACGATACCCCTTTGCATCTCCCACCCGTCTTCCTCCTTCATCAATGTTCTCTAGATGCAATTCTTCAAAACAGCTTTTGACAGAACAAGAGGAAAACGTCACAGCAGTTAATGTGCTCCTCAATACAACCCTGTTTGAAGCAATGCACTTTTAGGAATTACAAGATTAATTACTTCAAATTCCCTAAACTCCTGTATCATGCCAAAAAACGCATCTATAGTAGTCATCCTACAACGGGCTTCTTGGCCGTGCTTGGCTCAATGAAGACCTGAAGGTTTGTGCTCAGAAGAAAACATGTAAAATACATTTAAAACACATTGAAAATACTGTTTTACTGAAAGTTATTGCTACGACCAAGAAGAAGCAGCAGCATATTTGCAACTAAAAGCCTGAAGACCTCTAAGGTCTTGATAAAGAAATGCTGAGATCCCAGAGGGGTCCTCTGAAGGTCAGCGTGACAGAAACAACCGGAGACACAGGGAGGGAAGACAGCTTGCCTCGACATAGTGGCAAGGTCTGGAAAAACACTCCAAGCCCATCCGCACAGTTCCCCGCTGCAGGTTGTATGCTTGCCTATTTACAATTAAATGACATTTAGCTAAAATCTGTCCAGAGCCTGTTACAGCATCCGCTTCCACAGGTGCCTGCAGCACTGGTGAATGCAGGGGGATCTGTGTGCCGGAGGCTTCAGCCTGCCGGGCCCCAGGCATGCCAGGGCCCCTCTAACAGCCTGCAAAAACCTCACTCTCAGCATCTGCATCTTGTTCCTCGAAACGCCTCGTGACCACAGGTACAGCACATTCCTAAAACACCATACAGCAGACTGCCTTTCTAGGTATCCACTATACAGCATTACGTTTTGGAGGGAGGAGGCAGGGAACAGAATCAGAGCTCTCTTCAGTGCTAACAATAAGGGAGTTTTTCCAAAGCTGCACATATTTCAAGCCAGTGCCACAATACCAAAACGCGCCCTTCTTGCAACTGTTATTGAAATCCACAAACTCTAAAGGACTTCTTTTGAAAAGCACGCTCATCCCACACAACACACGTCTGCAGATGTGCTGGAGCCCACTCGTGACCGTACCAGACTACCCGGTAAATTCAAGTTTGCAACCATAAGGCCGGGGCAGAATCTGACCCCCTCTCCCTGTCGGTTACAATAAAAAGAGCAATAGAAAACACATCAGTAGCATACCAATGATGTTAAAAATACATACCAGTATATCCAGGCAGGCTGCTTTCAGTAGAGTTATCTGGTCTGCAATGGTCAAACTCGTAAAGCCTGGCAATCGCTTTGCAAATTCCACTATTTTAATAATGCACTTTGTTGCAAGTTCACTGAATTTGTCCCAAAGCCCGAGGTCCAGTCGAACCCGGTGATCTGCGCTGGAGTTCTGGAAAGACAGATGGAAGGCACCATAAATCAACAACGTCCCTTTCAGTAAATGGTTTTCAAGCGAAAGAAACAACAACCGAGTATTCCTTCCAGAAGTACTTTCTATTAACATTCCAGGCATTTTCTGCAGCTTGCTGTTGGGATGATGCTGGTTTTAAACTTGGATTAATTGCCTGAAAATTCCTTGGATATTTCTCTGTTACTTACGATTGCAGAGGCCATCTGTACAAGGAATACAAATGAACTTAAACATTTCCAAATGCCACTACCATTATTCTTCCTTGCCATTATATAATAAGTGCATTGAGAGAGACAATTTACAGTTGTACCCCAGAAAACATAAATGAACAGTGGAACAAGAAGATCAGGTCCTCATCTGGAAAAAGCAGCACAATATTTGGAACGTAGTTTCACATACTTAAGTTCTTAGCAAATTAGTTCTACTTAATTTATCTGCTCTGTTGCTCTGCAAGAGTTTTACAGCTTTCTCAAGCTACAGTCGCCCATGAATTAAAGAGCATTTCTCTACACAACGTTAGGAAAAACACCATATGCGCTGACGAATGCTATATGCTCCTTTGGCGACGCATCCAACATATATCCTACCGTTTGAAGTGTTACAAGGACATTCCAGTTGCATCTTCCAGAGACTGTTTCCATATATTCACTTATGTTAACCAGAACGTCTGTAACTTGCTGGGATGCATAGCAAATCTGTGTCAAGCTTGTGATTAAACTCATGTTTTCACACATTCAGAATAACCACTTAACCCCTGAAGAAGTTAAACGTGGCAGCCAAGAACCAGCAGACTCAAAAGTTCCTGCGCTCTGTTTGACGCTAGGCCAAGAAAAGGTGGTGGCATGGGGAGACCTGATGAGTTGCTTCCAACCCACCCGTGACTCCTGTGGGGCGACGAGAAACGGGTAACGACAGAGCTCTGAAATACGTGGGGCCTCCCTCCTGTCTCCCCAGCAGCCAGCCCATTCACATTTTGTCAGCACTTCGTGCTCTGCGCGATGCAGCCAGTGTGATGGTCCCCACCACCACCTCATGAACCACCAGGTTCAGTGTGCGTTGATCTGGGCGACCTCCTCTTCATCGCAAGAGGAATTTTACCTGTAAAAACACGCTGGTAATGAACTCGCAAAAGGTACTGAGCTGCAACCACACAAAACCAAAGGCAGAATTTCTCTCTTCCACGTCTCATCTGAGCTTGTTGGCTAATCAAGAAAGAGAGAGGCATCTCCAAAAAAAGGCCCCCCCACTCCAGACAGGTAATTAGCAAGGGAAAATCCTCTCAGAGGTGGCTTTCTCCCCAGCTGCAGAGGAAGCCGATGTGATTAGCTGCCTTAGTCTCAGCTGGTTGAAGTTAAAATGTTAAATTACCTTTAAAATTAAAACTAAATGAGAGAAGTCTCAACCTAAAAGTCCAACAGGAATGGCAGACAAACAGCCATCGAAAAGCATTCAGTTTACACAGATCGCACTTTCTCGGAGGAAACACCTCTAGTGACGCTGCCGCCATCGCTGCTGACGGCGACGACGTCCACCTCCTTGGAAACCTTTGAAGCCATCAGCTTTCTTCGGTTCACGGGAAGGACACAGGGCCTGAAGGCATCAATGAGGGGATGCAGGGCAAGCTCAGCTTGGCTGCGATGCTCTGACACCCAATCCTGGGGCTGCCTTCGCTGACGCCATTACCACCGCCAGTCACGAAGGGGAAAGTCCCGACAAGTCCCAAGGGTGCCACCAGCCCAACATTCACCCTCACTTGCAACAGGGTGGAGCTTCGAGCCCATAATATTTATATTAGGCCCTTACAGTGAAAAATAAATGCTAACCATGCTGAACAGTTTGAAGGTGCATAGGTGCTCTTTCCCACTCCTCCTCTTTTTACGGGATAAAAAATTAACGGCATCATTTCTATTTGAATTTTTATTCTGGTAACTTCCTCGATTTTGTTTTCTTTTTTTAAATGACATAAGAAAATATAGGGTAAAATGTCTTTATAATCCTAAGCCTAAAGAATTGCCTTCAAAATGGTCCAAAACTAATGGGTTAACAGTCATTGTAATGCCCTTTGAAACATTTCTTTCGGCGACTGGAGTATGCATCCTTCAGATTTATTTTATTTCATCCTCAAGGACCTTGGTGAAATACAGTACATTGGAGGAAAAATAAGATCAAGATGTGCAGTCATTCAGGCTGTAATTAAATTTAATAGGCAGTTTATCCAGTTCATAGAAAGATGGCATAGAGGAGAGCTACACAAAGCAGAGCCTAAAGGAGGAAATCATTTTACAATAGGGTATCCATCTGGAAAAAAAGACGTTGCATGAAACCAGCAAGTGTGAACGAAATCTTCATCAGTATCATATGAGGTTACTTTGTCATGCTGCAGTACCGGCAACGGGAAGTTTGACATGTCTTCTATTAAGAGTAATGCACGGCCGTCTTAACAAATGTAAATCTAACTCACTATTATGCAAACTGAAGAGAAGGGGCAGTTAATAAAATACAAAATAACCGGGTGTTTTATTACGCCGGGTGCCAGATTCCTCAGTGCTGGAGCTAATGTGGTTTACGCATTATCTTCGAGATGCTACAAATGGAAAGACTTTTAACATTTTATTTGGTAATGAATGTCGCTGTAAGCATCACGGAACGTAGCTGGATTTTTAGCAGCATTTCTGAATATGTAAAACCAAAACTGACTCAATATCAATGTATAGGTTGAACAATAAAACACAGGGTTAATAAAACGCACATTAGAAACAGAAACTCTGATTAAATTTGCCTGGGGATCTCCTCTAACCATGCTGTGAAAAAGATGCAGATGCTATGACTTTTCCTGAATATTCTACTGCAGCAGTTTTTTGGGTGTCTTTTCCAGGAGCAGCCTGCATGTTTTTCAGGCCTTTGCACCAGCGCACATATGGTGGAACAATACTGTAATACACCCTGGTGACATCTTTATCAGTGGAAAAGCCCAACCTTGCTATGAAATCCAATTAAACAGCCATTTTTGCCACATAAATTGATCCCTTTTTTTCCATCATTTTTGTTTTTTTCATTGCAGACTGCTCTATCTCCACATTAACGATACGAGATGAGGTACTCGCAGAAACATACACAGTAGCAGAATCCCCACCGTCTTTAAAATTCACTTTACAAAGGAAACAAGGCTCACAGGGGCACTCTGCCCTAATCAGGAACACTTGCTATGCCTCTTTAGTAAAAGCTGCAATGCACTCCAGCTCCGGCGAGTTCATCGAGGATCACAGCACATGTCTCTGCTCAGTCCCAGCATCACGACATAGATATACATATAAAACCCTATATATATATATATATATATATATATATATAGTCCCCTGCAATGGCACAGAACAATAGCTGTGTAACTCCCAATCCCAGGACTTGCAAAGGACAAAATGCCGCCGAGACGCAAAACCTCTCGGCTTCCAGCCAGCTCAGAGCAACCCGGGAGAACCCGCAGCAAGGGTCCGCAGAGTCAAAATTATTTTCTGTTTTATCCTCCCTTTATCACAAGGCTGGATGTAACACAGCTGTAGACTTACAACTAATACTAGTCTCAAGGGGAAAGCAGTATAGTTACACTCAATTATACTATAAAGTATGACATCTCCAGAGAAATTACTAAGGCACTCTCTCTTACCTGGATGACAGTAATAAACCAGATATATTTATGATGGACTTTTGAAATCCATTACGTTTAAACAGCTTGCTGATTCTCATCATCGGCAGAACTGTACTTGCCACTGCACACCAAATGCAACTGTTAAGTCAAATGACCCAGGGAATTTAATACGAGTGCTATTCTCCCATTATTTTAAGTAGACTTTTATTAACTATGCAAAGCATGGTAATTGTTACAGATAGGGACACTTTTTCTTTTTAAAGAGCAGATGGATATAAAAAAACATAACTGAAAATGCTCCTTCAAAACCGTTTCTGAAGAGGTAAAAATACACAATGGGGGAAAAAAATCACCACGTAACCTTTCCCTCTGGGAAACGCAGGCTGCAGCGCTCAAGAGCAAGAGGAGCCAGATATGCAAGCAAAATGTCTGAACAGATTTTTTTATGACTGCATCTCTGCAAGGTCTTCTTTCACTCCATTCTCTTACACTTAAAATTCTTTGCTCTTTTTAGCAACAAACAAAATCATGTCTTAAATCAGTCTGGATGATCAGATAACTGAAGGACAACAGGGTCTATGCTTGCAGAACCATTTCTTCCATCCGCCGCCTCAGTACCCAAGCGCAAAGCTCATGAAATTCAAGTGAATCCACATCGATTCAACACGCTCACTTCTCACCTCTCGTGTAAAGAATTAAATAAAAAACTCTAAGGTTACGAAAGCAATCTGAATGCTCGCAGTGTGAGTGCGCCATGCTTCGTGACTGCTAACCTGCAGAACCAGGCACAACAGCAGGACTGGTGGCCATCTTCCACCCGTACTGGCTTGTTACTGTCAAGAAAAGTAGAGCAGCGTAGGCTTCTAGCTCCCCTTAGACCCAGCATTTACTAAAAGGGCTATGTGCTCCTCGTTTTTGACTTCTGGTCTCTATTTCAAGTGTCTCCAAAGGAAAGACTATTGCCTGAGCCCTGCTGCTTGATCAGCAGCTGGTGGTGTTGATCCTCCCGGACCCTCCGCCGCCGCAGAAAGGCTTCTCCCTTGCTGCAGGGCTGACGGACAGCTGGAGATGAAGTTGACCCTTACTCCAGCCCCAGCGGTAAGCTGTCCCTTCCACAGCTGGGCAGAGACAGTGTTCATAAAAATGAGCTCTTAACACTGAATTCCCACCTAAAAAGCTGGAGTGGTCACCAGACCTCAGCTAGATGAGAGATTTAAATACTCCGCATTTCACACAGAGACTACGAGAATGGAGTAAGAAAACAGTCTGTATTTAGCACCACCACCATCAGTTTCGACACAGCTGTTGAAGGAAGCTGTATCGCTCTCAAAGATTCAAGGTAAGCCAAAAAGAACTCTTGGAGTATAATATTGTTATTGCAACTTGTCTAGTACCAAACCATGACAAAGTGGCAGGGACTTCAGCCACGTGCAGCTCACTGCTGTGGACTTCCAACAGACCAATGATAAGACCAAGAAATCGCTTTCCCCAAGCTGTCTGATCTGGCCTGAGATACGAGTGACTGATATCTCAGAGAGAGAGTGGTCAGGTCATGGTTACTTGGGACCCACAGACAGATCAGGTTCATCTGTTCGTTCCTTAGATTCAGGTGCTCTCGGTAAGGGCTCTGAAATTCCATCAGGGACATAAACTCACCGTGGGAGTCAGCAGGAACTCAAGGATGAAGGCATCAGTGGTGGCTGTGATATGCAACAAGACCCTCTCCAATTTTATCCTCTTGTGTAATTTCAAGAGTTAAAATATTAATGACATGTAAGCATCCAATACATAATGCAAGTGTACAGGTGACCAGGTTTACCTTTCAGCCCTCCAGGATCACTGGCAATTACCAGTACGAAGTACCCTCACACCAGCTGCCGTGCGCTCTTCTAACTCGGAGGTGACACAGATGGACGCACCAACACATTCGCGCTGAGAGGGACACCGACGGACTGCCATCCCGGGATGGCCAGGCCATTCCCAAGGCAGCCCGGGAGCCATAAACTCCGGCATGCACACCAGCCCGGCCACGCATCCCAACTGCAGACACACAACCACCTCTTCTACAAGGCATAAACTCACTGTCTTTGAACTGGGAAGACTTTCTTCACACTTGCTCAGAAGCGCTTTTGGATCTGCAGAAGCGTGAAAACCTGTTTGGAAGATTTTCTTCACTCCAAGACGAGGATGCAACCGCGCGTGCTGAGGGGTGGGGTGGAGGGCTTTAACCCAGGAGTTTCCTTGAAAGGACGCGCTACTACGGACCCCACCGCCTCCAGCTTCGCCGTCAGTCGTGTCACCAGCGGGCTGCTTTTGAGCCCCCAACCCGGCACGCTGCGCTAGTCCCCGGGGCTCTGCCTGCGCTTGCCTGCGGTCCTTACCAGCACACCTACACCGACTGTTCTGACTCCATCTCACCCGAGCAGGGCGAGCTCCAGAGAAGCATGCAGAGGAGAGGCGCCTTGCCTGGTACTAACCATTTCACGTGGGTCTCAAAATTGAATGTGAAAAATGTTTGTGAAAATACTTCCAGCCACTTGCTTTTTTCTAACATCGCACCGTATGTGCTTGCTTTTCTTGCACTTAAATACCAAGCCTTACACCTAGACCTGAGAGTTTTGAACCTTGCACTTTGTAAACAGATGAGTACACCATAAAACAGCACCCTGCTCGCTAAAACAGTGAATATTGATGCCACAGAGGGATTTGCCTAGATCACTCTGAGAAGTTTAACGTTTCAGTAGCAGAGCACTGACCCAAAACAGAGAGCAATCCAGTGACAGAGGTATTTCACTGGGCCTCTGGGGCTTGGTCCCCAAGCTCCAGCTGGGGCTGGAGGACAGGGACCATGGAGGCAGGTGTCTTCTCGCCCCAGCCACGCCACTCCTGAGCTCCTGGTCTCGGCAGTGAGAACGCACGCTCAACTACTTCAGGGCCTTCTGCACGTGTCTCTGAAACAGCCGCTAATGCCACAACTGGCAGCAAGACCAGACCCACCAAAGTCATTCCTCTACCGACAAGACTCTAAACACAACCTAAGGGTTATTTTTTAGCATCTCTCTTATTACTGCATTTGCAAATTTGGCATTGAGTTTTCTCCCTGAAATCACTAAGTATCACTGACCTTCCCTGTATTTAGCAACATCCATATGTATGGAAAAAAATTATTTCCCTGACTCATCCTCTGGAGAAATCCCCACAGTACTGAATCTCTTGTTGGAGGGGCTGATTTTTCATTTCTAAAAGCAGCAAAAGGTTTTGCTGCTTTGTGGTATTTTGGTAGACTGAAAGAAGGAATAAATTGAAAATTATTATTTTGGAAACTGGCTTATTTAGACATTTCATATTTTCCTTGACCTCAGTAGCTTTGGGACCGTCACCAGTAATCCAGCAGCATTTAAGAACTCTCTGCACCTGCGAAGCTGTAATCCACTGACGCACAAGCAGAGATCACGTCGTTGGAAGCCAACAGATTTCTAATGAATGATGGCATGTAATTGACTCAGGCACTGCAAGCTTGTCTCTTGGCTGGATTAATCCTTCAGACAGCCTCTCACAATACCGCTAAGTAATGCTTACCGTTTAGGGCAATTTCTCTTCTTCAGCACCCATTTGCATACGCATCTGTGTTTTTTGATGGCTAAGGAGGTGCAAGGAGTGCATCCACTTCTGCATCTACTTAAAACATCTGAAACCTCCAGTGCAAAACTCACATCACCCAAGCACATCCAGAACATATGTGTTGCAAGCCATACATACCGTAGTGTATTTTCCCAGCTGGCAGAGCGAAGGGAAGGTTTCCTGGTGAGCTTTTCGGATCTTCTCAGTGAGATCATCCAACTCTGCTGTCATTTCATAATTTTCTGTGGACTCCTGCTTTGGAGGTTCCTTCTTCTTTTTGTTCCTGTCATTTCTGACAGCTAAAGAAAAAGCAGCGACACAGATCACATGTGGTTATGTAGACTGTTCCATGTTGCTTTTGCTGCTCTACTTCAAAGCACTGCAAAACGCTTTTATTTTAAACAGATTATTTTAAGCGGAGATAAAAATATAATATGCACAGAGAATACTAATGCAAGCTTAGTTACTTAACCATAAGAATTAAATGTAATGGGTAATGATGAAACCAAAGTTCCACAGGGGCTTGTTGTGGACATGCCATCACACTCCCACAGTGTCTACCTTCCAAGAAAGTCTACTGCAACTTCACATGCACTGTAAGTGCCTCAGTAACTTTGTGAGGTGGAATTTTTTCCTTTTTCCTTACAGCTGTGCATGGTGAATGGCGAAGTCCACTGCAGTGATGCAGTCAGCATTTTATTGGACGTGAACAAGATTAAAAAAAGACAGCAACTGCCTCTCTTCTGAGATTTCTCGGAATGGAAGATAACAAAACCCACACTAATAAAAACTCCACCAAGCAAAACTTATTTAGAAGGAAAGTTAAGTGTGAAAACAGTAAATGAAAGAAGATGAAATGCATTAAACTCAAGATCTGAAGATCAAAGGAGAAGCACAAACACTTGAAAGAGTAAAAATGGCAGTGAAGCTATCTAAAGTTGCTTGCCATCTGCTCCTGCGCTCAGAGCAGCCTTCTACCTTCCCCCGGCCGTGGGGGATTACTGGAAATATGCATTGTGCAGCGCTCGTGCTGTAATTGATTTCCCACATATTTGTGTTTTGTAATAAAACATGACAGCTGCTCCATCACCACGCTACTCTTTGTTCTTCTGATGAAAATAGCTTAATTTTACAAAACGTGCCCAGGAGATAAGTCTCTGTCCGCAGTATTGCCAGTACTTGTGAATTTGATCAAGAGGCTTGTTTTTAGCTAAATCTAACATCTTAAGCACAACCAGATGCATAAAGCTTTGCAACAAAGCCAAGCAAAATCAATCCCTCTCCCCAAAGACTCTGTGTCAATATTAAACACTCTGAAGACTAAATGTTATTGGACAAATAAAACCAATCCTAACTTTCACTTGTGTTCAAAACCTCCTGATATTTCAAACAAAGCTCTGAACTCTGAGGGTGTGGCCGGTGGGTTTGCCACACATGGGGATGGCCAGGGATTTTGGATGGCCAAACATCTGCTGATTCTCATTTGTACCATCCTTCCCCAGAGAGCGCATCTATCTGTGCCGTAGGGAGGGAAGCACAGTGAAATGGGCAGATGCCCGGAGTCACCTCCATGCCAGCTCTATTCCCCCTTGGGTCCATCTCCACGTCTTCTGTGGTTGCCTCCTACAGGCCTGTGACCCGCAAATGATTGCAAAGAGCAGACAAATGGTGAGCGTTTCAGCAGGACGAGGAGCTTTCGATCCAGTCTCACCTACAGCATCTGTTCAAGAACAAGTGACACGCAGTCGGATTCATTTTCCTCTAGGTGTCATTTCTGAGAGAAAATGAAGAGTGACATGGGAAAATGGTGGGGTGGGAAGGCAGCAGAGTCGGGGGCATCTACAAAAACCATGTAATATATGTAATAGAAAACAAGGGGTAGATCAGCGCATATTGTTGCTCCTTTACGAGGTGATCAGGCACATATTCCGTGTGGCGAACGGTTCTGGTTTTCTCACAAAAGGTTTCACTTTGCAACTGAGAGGACTCTGACCCAGATCCACCAGATATTTTAAGGATGAACTTGACTTTAACTGCGTGAACAGGCCCGCACTGAAGTCATTTATGTGCTTTGCTGGATCAGGGCTGGGACGCTGAGCACCCCATCGGATTAAAGCCTAACCTCGAACACCATCAATTCTAGAGTCTGGAGTAACAGAGACCTAAAGGAGGCCAAGAAAGGCAGACAGAAAAGGTACCTTCTTGTGAAGGTTCAGTGCTACCAGTGTGGCCAGGTTTAGGGGAGGTTTGGATCCCGCCCCCCCCCCCTTCCTTTTAC
>Ga0065711_1043806_pt1 | contig 14501 bp, 5 predicted proteins | sample Hoacrofraction12_FD_59098 | JGI IMG/M metagenome (GOLD analysis project Ga0065711, IMG submission 59098) | Hoatzin crop microbial communities from Cojedes, Venezuela - Epithelial fraction 12 v2 (version 2) | ecosystem: Host-associated > Birds > Digestive system > Esophagus > Crop | place...
ACCCCCCCTCCCTTATTTGAAGTGTTTCCAATTCAGGCCACGAAGTAATTAAGGGCACTGGATTTAACATTGACTGTAACAGGACTATCCATCCAAATTTGACTTACATTACCTAATTTTTATTTTTCCCTGCAGAGCATTTACAAGGCCAGGCAGGTGTATTATCTCTGCATACCATTCATTATCAAGCATGACTGGAACAGGTGGCAACATACTGATGTGTGTTTAATGGAACAGACGTTCGAATGCATATTTCAAAACTGGGCAAATTATTTCCTTTGTAAAGCTGTCAAATCATGAGCAGTGACAATTTCAGGAGTATGCTACCTCATCCCAAACTTCATCTTACTTTCATGTCTAACATCTGCCAACAGGTATTTTATTTTTCAGATTTTTGCAGTCTTCACTAATGCCTGCTGTCCACACTTGGAAAAACGACATGCGTAGTCTCGGTATGTAACTTTCTGAATCCACAGCATGTGGCCCTGCCTGGACAGAATGACCCTGCGTGACTGTCACTTTAGCCTTCTGGACCTTTCAATCTACCAACATTTGAAGCCAGCTGTAGTTGTATTTCTCCTAACTGGGGTCCCACACAGTTCTTGTGTCCTCTTCAGAAAGGTGTCATTCTTCTAGTTGCATGCCTTTGTTCTCCTAAGACAGAGATGGAAAATAACAAAGGTTTGCACAAGAAGTGGAGGCTTATTAACACTCTTGACGTTAGATGTGTTTGATGTTTAACCCAAATGTCGGTGGCCCAGTTCTCTACATAATCAAATGACGTGTGCACCTCCAGTGTGGAACATCAAAGGGAAATGCCCAAAGCACTGTTTGGTAGGTGGTATAAATGCTCCTTCAAGATTTCCACGCTCACAGTTTTTTAGATTTCACTCAGTGCTAGTGATGCCCAAGTTGCTAATCCTTTAGACCCGGATGCAATTTTCAGTTACTTCAGCAGCACCAAGCTAAGACCCTCAGAGAGTCTTACTGGATTCAGAAGAATTATTCAAGCTTGTGTAACACAAATGTTGATCTCCTTTCTTAAAACAAGCACAATTAATTTTTGTCCATTTAAATTTTCAGTCCTTCGTGGGTCTGAGAGTCGTAAGGGAAAACACTCTTCAAAGGAGCCCACTTTCACAGGAAGGGATGCTCAACAGGCTGTACGCCTTATGGAGATCACACTGAAGTCAATGACCACCTGTCTACCTTAATGTTACAGCCAACAGCAAGTCTCTGGCTGACTTGAAACCACATATAAGGTGGATTACTTTATTATCACCATTTTAGAGGCACACGAATTTTTTAATTTAACTGAAAACCAAAAATAGGATAAATTATAAATATTATATAAGTCAGTTTTCATAACTGCAATATTCAGAGCTGTTTAAATGAGCCAAAGTATTTGTAGTAACTGACTTAATTCTTGAAACCAGGGGATATTTTTAAAAATAAAATATAATTAAACGTAGCTGGAAGATGTATATTTAGCCAGTATCAGATATTTCAGAAATACAGTTATTTTTAATTCTATGTTTTAAGTACTTCTTGATTCCTTTGAACTTTATTGTCAAATAATAGGAAGTTAATTAAGCTATTTCCTTCAGAATCTGGTCACAGAGTGAACTGAAATAATGAAAGTTACAAAACAATATCCATTGACATGAACTCCTCACAGCTCTGAAATCTTAATGCCACAGAATATTTGCAATACTTTCAACTATCTTTAATTCTTCCCTTCACTTGTGACTTTTGTTTTGCCAAATCTTGCTCCCATCCAACCAGAATAGTCACTAAACGTATTCACAAGCTGACAGGTGTCAAAAGAAATGTCACACCAGAGTACAAATTGATTTTACTCTGCCTGAAACTGATGGAGGGAGTGGGAACACGAGGCATTTTGAGCAGTATGAGCCAAGAAAGAAGACTGCTTCTCCAGAAGAATCAGTGACCACTGGGCAAGTTGGATAACACATGGACCAAACACTCCAAATTCATAAAGGAAAAGGCTCTGAATGACAGAGATTTTATTAAACGATAATGGAGGCAGCCCCTTCTTTCAATTTTGTAAGCTGGAAATAAGTAAAGGCAAAAGAGATTTTGTTCGGTGCAAATACTGGACAACTGTTTCACGCGGGTGTGCTACGATTTCCAGCTATCTATCTGCCTGAAGGAGCCTAATCCGGGCAGGCTGACAGCATTTAGCACCTATTTCCCCTACAGCTGTCACTCATCAAAACTTTTGATCTTTAATTTCATGTCTAAACACAAGTACTCTCAACTGGTTCAAGACATTCAGCTCTCATGCTTTGGAGTACTCTCAAAAATGTTCATAAATAGACAAAACATCAAATAAATGCAGCAGAAGGATAACCCAGAAAGAGAAATGCTTGGTCAGAGCCCCTTTTTCACACGCTGCATGTCCAACGTAACATCAACTGCTTCCTTGAATTTCTTCCGGATTCAGGAGTGGTGCAGAGATAGTGATACCATGAGAAGTCAATAGCTAAGAAGATTTGGAAGTATGTGAAAAAAAATTCGTAGAATTGTTTATATCAGCTTCAACATTAATAAGGAAATTGACCTATTAATAAATGGCAACCAACTTTAATTATCTGACTGGTGACTTCAGTGATCTGGTTATTCACAGATATAAAGAAGAAGAAAAAGAAAGAGGTTGAGAGTTAATGAGCTACTTCTGTGCAGCTTCTTGATAATCTTGGGAAACTCAAAAGAAATTGGGAGGAAAAATCATTTAGTTCATTTCTTTCTCTTCACAGTTACTTGGCAATGCTCTGGACACAATCAGTATTTGCATGATGTCCACACCTCAAGTTTCATGCAGACCATGAGAGCCCCTCCTTAGAAAATCACTCAATCTTTTAGACAATTTTCTTTCGCTAGCTTTCATGGGCTTCACTCAAAGTAGAGTCTCCATTTTGCCTGACAAAGACTGGACTGAATACCATCAGTTACTGGAAGTTTATTCAGCAACCAAATTATGCCAGCAAACACCCATGCAGTAATTCTTTAATCCTGACTCAGTAATTTTATTCTCTAGGAAGGTCACGATTATAAGCAGGTGACTATAATTTGTGTGCTTTATTTTCTCCATGGCTAATTCATTAGCTACGATGACCACCTGGATTTACTGCACTTCAAACAAACTGGGGATTAGATTGTTCCTGGGAAGTGCAGGTCTGACCCCATGTGCTCACAGAGATGATTTGTTGCACTGTTGGCTGCCCAAATGTTGCTGGCAACTTGCTTACTGCAAGTTGTTTGTCTCAGTTACTTGATCACAATGTACCTGCCAGGTGATAAACTGATTTAAATGGGCATATTGCATGACTCTGCAGTATCTGCAAGTCTCTCCAGAAAAAAATGAATACACAGCGCACCACCTCTCACCCTCAAGAAAAAGACTCAACAAGACCCCAAACACCCAAACAGCCAAAAGGCAAAGTCAACCATGAACGACCCAGTCAAAAAGGCATAAGATGAGAGCTATTGATCTACCTCAGGCTGGAGAACCCAAGGCAAGGATGTACCATCCTGACCAACAGCATGCCATAAAATTCACTGCCCATACGGCACAGCAAAGAAACTTTGTGTCTGCCCACCCTTATTTTCAAGCAAATGGGTATACAGGAGCACTCAAATGGTTCTGTAAACCAAGCAGCCTATAAAGTGGGGTAGGAATATACATCAGTCAAATAAACCTGGCTTATGCGCAATGGGGAGGAGAGTCTGGACTGTCTGGTCCAGAAAGTCATACAAAGCAAAAATCTTGGTTCTTCATGGCAATGTCATTGGCTGTGAAGTATTGTCACTTGGTCTCAAAGAGCCTTCTTAGCTTCACTCAGAAACACTGTCTTCACAAGGGTCATGTCTGGTGCAAGGTATGAGTAGGTGTTTTTGGGGAAGGGTAGCAGTGCGATGCTGAATGATGGCTGGAACCTCCCCTCTGCTGCCTTGCCTTCATCCAAAGCCTGTGCTGTCCAGCTGGGGCTTCTGTTAACATGACCACTTCTCCCTGGCTTTGCTGCTTCCCTTACAAACAGGGGCCATAAATACTAAGAGCATTCAGCTCACATAGATAAAACCTAAATTCAAAGAGCAAAGTCTGTTAGACTGAATAAAACCGGAGGCTGTCTCAGCACATAAGCGCAGCTGTACCTTTGCCCAATTTACAGTACATTTTGAAATGTGCTTAAATAACAGCCTTTTTCACTGCAGTCAGTTAAAATGGTCATTAGAGTACTCTGCATCAGCTTTCCTTGATGCTCTCATGAGCCTGAATAGTAGCAATTTATTACCCACGGGGCCATGCAGCTTCAATCTCCAGTGGCACAATGAGTTTTCTTTCATTACTATAGATACATTTTGGTATGTTCGTTCACCTTCCCTGAAGACAGCAAGACTGCCCCGCTGAGAATTAAGTACGCAAATGTTCCACGCTGTATGATGCACCTACCAATTTTTCTCCTGCTATTTTGCAGCATTTAGAAACAGACCAAACAATTTTCTGAAACGTGACAGTTTTTGCAAGGGTTGGTGTGCACCTTCACTACACCTTCATGCCCCCAACAAGCTCAGTAACATGAAGGATCTGGTTACGTCTTTCCTAGTTGAAGCAAAACCAAAAAGGACGCTCTGGAAAGCAAGCACCTCTTACGTTCTCGGGGTGAGACAAGGGTCAACAATGCAACAGAGCAATTTCTTACCCAAGTGATACATGTCTTTTGATGTCATTGGTGACTCAGACTTCCTTAAAAGCAAGGCTAGATGGTCTCTGCAGTCTCGTAGGCAAGCCAAGTGCTGGTATGACATGTTTTTCTGAGTCATCCACTTTTCTTTGAAAATTCTGCCTACATTTGAACTGTTTGTTTAGGACATATCCTGACTGTAGACAAAATGTAAACAAATTTATTTTTCTTTAGTCAGTCTGTTCCATAACCAAAATCTTATTGGTCCATTTTTAAGCCTTTTAAGCAAAATAAAGAGAATATAACATGAGGTTCACCAATAGCATTCCCAAAGATCCCCAGATTCTTCCAAAAAGTCAGTGAATACGCAAGTGATTTCTAAAAAGGCAAAACACTATTACTAAACCATTGTAATTCATTGGAGTTTTATTCTTCTAGGACTGAGAGGTGACTGAATAATGAGTCAGTCATAAAGTTTGTGGCCTGTGCTAAAATCAGACAGGGATGAGTTGCCTGTTCTAATGTACTCATTAGGGACAGAGTAAGTACATCCCGGTATGCTTGAATAGAACAATTATTTTCTGCTGCAATTGAAATGAATTATCAAATGCCAGGTGAAAAGCTCTGTTCTGAGTCATCATTCATCAGGAAAGATTTGTTCACAGAATTATAGAAGTTTGCAAGATCAAACGTTTATATAGGAATGCATTCTTTGTGCCAGCAATTGACACTTACAGCTCTTTCATATACCTGAATGAAGTTTGCTTCCATCTTTGCTACCAGCACTTGGAATACACTTTAAATTACCATTATCAAGATATAAGTGTGGTACTGCTGCATTCACTGGTATTTACTTCACCTTTTTAGAATTCTGCTGAGTGGTAACATCATGCAAAACCAGTGGGCTTTGCAGTGTGTAACTGCTGGGAACCTCAGCCAGTGCATCTTGAGGAACTCAGAAGGGAACCCATGGGCAAGACACCATCCACAGCCAAGTGCAGACCTGTCTGAGGTAGGCTAGGAAATCCTGAGGGATGAAAAACTATCTACTTCTGTTCAACGGTTAAAGTGACCTTGCCCAGCCAAATGGCCATGAGGTCTCTGCTCATTCCTTAAAGGTCATAGTGCAAGCTGCAGTATGTGTGGTGTCGGAAAACAAAATTAAACTCACCCTACTACAGGGCACTTATTTTCAAATGACAAAAAGAAACAGCAAAAGCAGGTTAAAACTTAATCATATAAAATTTAGCATCTTTCTGTTGGATTCCTTCTTATTTAGCTAAAGACAAAGCTGGTATTACTGCTGAACTTATAAGCTTTATTAAGTAAATTAAACTGAAAGATAAGAAGCTATGGAAAGTCAAATTAAAAAAAAGAGGGTTACATTATACTAATAGAATTAAATCCTGGGATTTAACATGTGCAGTTTAAAATTTTATCAAGTACAAATAATCAAACCCGTTAATTCATTTCTTCTAGGCACAAAATGGCAATTGTGCCAAAATTATATCCTTGGTACATAGTACATGCACTATCAGAACTAAAATGGTGGATCGCTTTGCACGATTTCTTGCCTGCGAGGAATGCGAGGCATGCATGTCCAGGTCACAGGTTTGCACTCCCTAGAAAATATCTTTGACTGAGAGATCTTTCAATGCCTAGTAAATAAACCTTATATTAAAAGCACGTACACATCCTACAGCTCTCCTGCTAATGCTTTCAAGTCATATACACAATTGTTAACTGTTTCAGGTAAAACCAGGTGGGTATTCTAGTCAATCTGGCGCACAACTTCAGTGGCCTCTCTGTACCTGTGCCTTGACCCTCTCCTGTGAGCCTGCTGGGACGCTCTGCCTCCGGCTCTGGCAGTGCCCCGCGAGTCTTCGCCTTGCTGTCTCAGGCTCTTCCTGGATTTCCTACCATAACGTGGCCACCTTTTTGCATGCTTTGCTTTACGCTGCCTCAAATGCTGCTTCGGTGGCTGGTTCACTCTCGCTTTTGCAGTGCCCTTATAATTGCCCCAGAATTTTTCTTTGACATGAAAGACTCAGTGGCTGGGCACTACTTTGTTGCTACAAGTCTTCATTTAGAAAACAGTTTTGGGGGCCAGGTGTTCAGTCTGTTCTCCACAGCTGAGGGTCCCTCACTTAGCACGCTGGCATGGTCTCCCCAGGCAGCTCTCTCAGCTCTGCTGTAACATGATGAAATGAGGAAGAGCAGAAGGGGGAGAAGAAAAGAAAAGCATCAGGTTTCCCTCCTTGTTTTGTAACGATTTTCCCAACTCCCTCTTTCTCAGTCTAGTAAGGACTAGTTCTCATCAGAAAAGCCTGAATCCTTGAAAATACCCTGGAATTTAAAGAAGATAATGAATAAATATATACATTAAAATGGTAAAGGTACAAAGGCAGTTTCAGAAATTTTGGGGAGAAAACAAAGGGAAGTAAAAGGGCAAGGAACTAAGGAAGCTCTTCCCCCAAAACCACTTTCCTGTCCTGCTTACTCCTCTGGTTGCCATTTGTGGGAATAAGAATCACTTGTGGCTTAAAATGGTCGTCATCCTTATGTAATGCCAGACTTTCTGGTTGAAAACTACAGCTGTGATTCAGACTGAGGATTAATACCTCAACAACTGATAAACTAATAAATGACACCTTCAAAAGAAAGCTGTACTATGCAGCTTCAAAGTAATCCTGATCAGATTCAGGGCAGTTATGCGGTACCAAAAGCCAGAATAATTTCCTGAAATTTTCTTTTAACTCTGTGTAGGACAGCGCAGGGCGTTTGAATAAGGGAAATCTCTCTCCGTTCAGGCTCACGAAAGAAGAGCTGAGCCCATCTGTAAGATGATGTTACCATCTGCTGGGCTTGGGGAGGAATGCAGCAGAGCCAGGCGAATCCCGCCAGCTTTGGCTTTAGTGAGCACCCAGTCGCCCACCAGCATCCCTTGCTGTCACCGGTGCCACTCTGGGAGCATGGGTGGGCAGCTCGGTCCTCAACAGTCCCCCTGCCATGGCTGTGCCCTGGGGACAGGGATCCCAGCCGTGGTGTCGGGCACTCGTTCAGATGCTAGGGTTGAGAGCTGGCCTTGAAGGCCAGGAGGCCTTTGCTGAAGGCTTACTCAGCAGCACCAGCCTGCAGGGCCCAAGGTGATCCCTGCTGGGGGCATCCCTGATAGGGAAAAGCACCAAGTCCGCTTACCCCACGCTCCCATTTGGTCCTTACTCCCAAAGGGGCTGTCTGTCAACATCTCGTCTGCCCGGCTACACTCTTTTTTACAAGCAAAGAAAATCCTGTAGCATTGCCTCAATTAAAATCAAACAGCAAAACCAATCTGGTTACTGCTTTGTCCACCCTAAGACCTTGGCTCAGTCTCCGGCCACCTGTGCAAGGGGTGGTGGGCACTGGGGACAGCGAGTGCCACGCGTAGACCTCACAAGCCACCAGCACACTCCACAGGGACGTGCCTGAGAGGTGGTTGGTGGCACGGGGGCATGCCTAAACCATCTTGTAGCACACCAAGCCCACCCAGGGACAGGGTGCTGTCTTGGAGAAGCATGTAGTAAAAGGGAGGAAGACTTCAGCATGTGCTTTGAGCTTGGTAAATGCTCAAGTGCTCTCTTTTGGATGAGGGCCAGCACAAACGGGCACACCAGCATGAGCTCCTGGTGCCTAAAAACGCTGTGCTGTTCCCTGTACTGTCCACGGCAGGAGCTGGGTTTTTGCTCGGGATCTTCTACACTTAGGAAATATTGAGATGAACATTTAACACATTTTCTGTTTCCAGCTGGAATTAAAAAATGACAGAGAGTTATTGCTAGCTGGAACAAATGACAGTTTTATAATCTCCCCCAGTGGTTGGGGGACGAAGAGCAATACAACACCGCTCAACATTTTTATAGCTGGGAGAAAAAGAAAAGAAATTACTTTAAGCTGATAGGTAGAGTACCGTGCACTGCAAGCCGTTACATTTCAGTTAACTGGCTTATACCCCTGTGCACCAAAACTGCTTTGACAAACAATGCTTCTTGGGAACTGACTGCAATATATCTCACCTCATCAAAATCACTAGCACATCCATTGGTACTTCTCAGAACAAGTAACAAAGCTCAAGGACTGTATATTATGTTAAGCAGTTTAATATTGGATATAAAACAGTGGTGCTGGTGCTGGGGAAACAACTGCAGCCTATTTGAAGAGTAATGCCAGCTGAGGGAGGTCACGCGCAATCAAGGAGTGGGGGAGAATTTAATATTTAACTTCCTCTCTTGCAGTATTTAATAACTTGATATAATACATAACTCCTTGATCTTTGACTTTTGGAGCACCACAGGAATTGTCAGATTTTCTGAAGCATCCTTTTCCATCCAAAGGAACATTATTTAGAAAGGATCAGTCAGTAACTCCCTGGCTGAATGAAATGCTAGAGAAAAAACTCAAATAAAATAGTGTCACTATACAGTATAGCTGCTGTCTAATTTTCAGACCCCAGACATGTGCTTATACCACTCCTGACACTCTAGTCAAGATGAATCTGCAGCATAAGGCCATAATATTCAAAATCTGCGTCTTTTGTGCATTTGCTATGAATGCTAAATTTAAAAAAACAAGGGACTGATTTTCAGTGCCGCTGTCTAACTAAACCCTGCAAGATTTGTGATTTCATCAATTTGTTGAGTTAGAGTGAGACGTGTTTTCGTGGCAGATACAGACTTATTTAGAGGAAACGGAGACCTGAATTGTTCAGGCTATTTATGTACCTTGCTCTTTTCCAAGTGCTATTCAGCTTTTTTTTTTTTCTTTCCAGAGCATTTTTTTCACTAACCCAACCTCTATATTCCTCACTTTCAACTGGGATTGAGACACAGACAGATCACAGACCCTCATTCTTAGCAGTTACACTCATGTACGAACCGAAAGGAGTGGAATACATACGAGGGTCTTTGGAAGACTCGAGCCTTGTTCTCCAGCCTGTGCCAGAACATATTCACAGAGAGGAATGAGTGACACTAATGAAAAACTGGGGTAGGTGGCACGAGCCCTCATTGTGTGATATAATCCAACGAATGCAAGGAGCACAGGGCCGCCATTCCCATCCGTCTCAAGACAGGGAGTTGTCTGTCCTGAGAAGGAGGTTATGAATACCCTCTAACCTAAGGGATAGAACAGGAGAGCTACTTCTTGTTGAACCAAAAGCATAAGACGATCAGATAAATGGTGAAAAGGAGTCTTTCACACCCCAGTTCCTAGTCCAGAACAACAGAGCCACATCCAAGCTCCTTAGCCTTGCCACTCCTGGGGGGCTGGCAGCAGCACATTGGAGTGGGGAGGCTCTCTGATCGGAGTTATAAAGAACAAACAATCACAGTGTCCCTCCAGACCCAGTTTAAAGTCTCTGAGCACAGTGCAGACCAGCAGGCTAAAAGTCCCGTAAGCATCAGCACGGCAGGCAGAGGACAAGCAGAGCTCTGCTCAGGCCATGCTGCTGCCTAGAAGTGCATGGTTGGTTAATCCAGTTGCAACTGTTGTAGGCATGAAGGCATCCCACCAACACACTATTATCACTCTTCTGTCATTTTCTTTCCTGTATCTCTTTGGTTCTCTGGTTGTCTTTGCCTCAGTAACTTCTTTAAACTCTTTGTAGATAGTTTTCCCACTGTCACTGACCAGACTCATTGCTCAGCACTGGCATTAGCAGAGGACATTTAAAAGTTACTGCATATCTTCTGGACCTTTCCAACAGAGAGTTGAACCTGCCCAGGGGTACAGAAATGAACTGTATGCTTCTCAGTTTTGTAGTACTCTGTGTCCTGCAAGTCTTTGCAGCACAGTCACACAACCACATTTCTTTCAGATGAAAAACACTAAGCAGTTCCCTGTAGAAATGCATGACAAACTGCAGTTCGTAGGGGTGCTGGGTCCCTGGTCAAAGAGTTTCAGAACCAGAACCCATTGTGTTTTAGAGGAAGGAGAAATCCTTAAAACCAATTGAGGAATTGCAAGAAATTCTTCACCCAGTGCCACATCATTTCTCAGGCTTTCCACCCAAGGCTTGATTTGCTTCAGCTTAGTCATACGCAGGGTACGTACATCTGAACACCTTTTCCAGGAAGAGAATGAAATGTGCAAACTCATAACTACAATAATAAGAATGCCTAGCTCAACTATTGTGTAGATAAGAAAGCAGGCATCAGTGAAAGTGCATTTCATTCAGATAATTAGATCCTGCTGACATTTTCTGTGGGAGTAAGTTAAGGAGAGCCAGTGATTCTAGCCGTTGTTCAGATACCAAGGAGGAGTATGAAACAATTGCAACTTACCATAAATAAAGCTGACATGGAGCAATGCTTATTTTAGTCATGATTTTATTTTCGCAAAGACTGTGAAGATTAACTTTATCACTGGGAAAAATCACCCTTCTTTAAGTTAACCTAATGATTTTTCAGGGCCATGTTGTTGCACTAGCTAATCAAGCCACATGACACACCAGGGCCAGCTCCTAACAAAATTCAGTAAACTAGCAGGGAGCAGGGATGTGGGACATCTCAGTGGATATGAGGGGCAGGTTAGGCTGGCCGGAAGAGTGGTGGGTTCCCAGGAAAGTGCTGGGAATGTTTGTCAGTGGGCCACACCTTCACGAGACATAGGTTCCCCCTGCAAACTTTGCGAAGACTTGTATGTGCCTCGCAGAAGTCAATATGAGTTGTGCTGCATCTTTCCATCAGTGCATCCTACAGTGATGTACCTTCGGGGCAAAATGACACTGGTAAAGTTGCTCTTACACTACTCATTTTCCGTATGATCGGCATATTGTCTAGTGGTTGCTGCATAGAACTGATTGCCAGCCTCATCCTTCACTCCCTAGCTTGCCACATGGCTTTCTCACTTCTCTGCTTCCTTTCTACAGAGGAAGGATTTGCAAAAGGTTGAGCAACGCAGTATTTGTAAGATATTTGAGATCCATATGCAAAGGCCCTCCGCAGAGGCAAGGTTTTTGTTGTTCAAAACTTTAAAGATGTTAAACAGGGCTCTTCTTTTTTTTAATTAAGCCATCAAAACATACACTGCATACACTAAACAATTCCTTCCAACACCTAAGTCAGATGGTGTGAAGATGGTTCATGTTAAACACGTTTGGAGTAGGAGCTTTCAGCAGAAGGAACCTGCTGAGAATCTTTGCAAATCTGTGTAAGTACAATGCACAGACTGTGGCTGGTAAATTAGGACATAGCCATATTTTTTTAATGCAGATGCTAACAAGAGCGTGCCATGTCTCTTCCAGGTGCAACACCATTCATCTTTGCAATTGTATTCCAATAGCACAGTCGTGGCACAGATCTTTCTCTCTTTTCTGTCTACAGATTAGAGAGCTGGCAAGAAAAAAAAGGTGTTGAGATGACAATATGTAGCTCCATACAGAGAACAAGGCAGGATAGAGGAAGAAGACACTAGCAAGGATACTCCTGGACTTTTCCATGCCAGAGCAACAGAGATGCCACTGGCCTAGCCTCAAGCCCAGCCACAGATGGGCTGGGAGGCCTCCAGGGGCGAAGAACCAACCCTGGTCACCCCAGAAGGATCCTGGACCCTCTCATAATAACCAATCTTCAGCCCAGAGGCTGCACCAAGATGGTGAGAAAACTGAGGCAGAAATATAATTTCATACTTTATTGTTCTTAGCATTTCTCTGTTGCATTCATTGTGCTGCTAAGTAAAGCACAATTGTGATTTAAGAAATTCCATCCCATCCCAATGAGAATAAAATACAAGTTATCCAGCATAATGTGAGGACAAGTTTAAAATGTGTCTAATCCCTTTTTAAGTCTCAGGTCCCCAGTACTAACTTCGACATACTTGAATAAAAACATGCTGTTTTGAAAAGTTGAACACACTTCTTTAGATTATCGCACTTCCCAGCTGTCTTAAATGAAGTACATGAAAACAGAGGAATCTCTTGAAAACTTTAACTGAGTATTTTTGCTGTTCAATTCTTTGGAGAGATCACTTCATTATAGTGCTCGTTCTTTTATATGAGAACATGCACTGTGCTTGTGGAAGGTCTTTAGCTGGCTTTGTTTGCAATGTTAAATCACCAAAGGGAAAGTTAAATACAGGAAGTAAAATCTGTGTACACAGCACCCCAAGACACGTCTGCAAGAGAAAACCTCTGCTTTTATTTCGGGTCCAGCTGCCTGTAAATATTTGAAGGAGGAATATGACTCTTAGGCCTCTGAAAGCCTCTGTGTTTCAACACTTTACTTTCACAGATGCAATAAACTGTCTCTAGAAGATTCACCATCACCACACATTAACTCGTCACCTTGAATAATAAAGTTCACAAACATCATTTCATCTTTTCCATGCTAAGTTGCCTGAATAAAACAAGGGCACATCGCATTCCTTTGATTTGTAGGTTGTATACTTTGTAAACAGCTTCGCCACAAACAATCTGAAAATATTGAGGTAATGGGACATTCTTTACAAAGTTCCCACACTTACAGTCCTCCTTATTATTTACACGTATCAGCACTGAAATATTGCAATTAGTGGGATGAATTTTGGAGGAATCCATCCAGAGGAACAATCAAGGCTGATTGTCTCAGAAGATGCAGAAGCTATTAGTGATCCCATGAAGTATTAAGAATGTTGATCCTGCTTTGTTAAACAGCCTGGCATTTCCAGCTCTTGCTTTTTACTGTCAGGGCTATCAGAAATGGCACATTTGTCACATATAATTGAAAAATGGCTATCTGCCTTCTCAGAACTTCCTTTCATTTAGGTTTGGTGTGAGATATGCAAAGCATATTTACGCCTGGCACATTGGAATGTTAAATTCAATTTTCTAATGTCTGCCACTAGCTTGGGGGAAAATAGCACACAGGTTCTTTCACGTACCCTGGGGACCATCAAGGAAAAACAACAGTCCCAGAAACCACTTGTGCTGCCTATGTTTCCAGGGCACTGAGGTTAAGAAGAATCTGTATCAAAAAAAACACAATTACAAATACACTTTGAGACAGTCAGCTCCTGTAAATGCTTTAAAAGACAGTTGCATGAATTTTCAAAGGTAAATGTGTGCAGATATTCTATGTGCACATCCTGTATTTACCTCAGGTATGAGTCATGGCCACACAGTTCAGCTGTTTGGAAAAACTAGCTTATGATGTGCTGCATCAGATTGGCACATGCAAATGCAGGCATTCATAAGGGATGTTAAAATTGTGAGACTCTGACTCCCTGTAGTCAGCATGGCCCCAACCTCCATCCCAGGCCAGCACAAGACACTTGCAGGAAGGACCAGTTTCTTTTCCATCATTCCCCACTTCACCCTACTGCATCAGTGGGACTGATTGCAAGTTCAGGACAAAAAGGAAAGAGGACCAGAGCCCCATGGAAATAACCACTTCTGTGATCAAGGTGCCAAGATGATTCATCAGCTCGAACAGTCGCTCATTTTGTGGGCTTTTTTACAACATGCTCTTGAAGGTAACTTTGACCTGGTTGTGACAGAGCCCTATGGCACTGAGCCACAGATCCCAGGCATTGCTCTTCGTCACCCCTTCAGAAGGGCTCTCGCAACTCTCCAGGTGGAGATGAGCTTTCTGTCTCTGAGCACAGCATCTTCCCTAAACAATCAGTCAGAGGAGTCAGCATCCCTTGTTGTGCCTGAGAGATGGTGATTCACTGCAGGGCAGGACATGTTGTCAGTTCAGCACTGCAGGCTCATCACAGGACATGGGAAGGAAGGAAGGAAGGAAGGAAGGAAGGAAGGAAGGAAGGAAGGAAGGAAGGAAG
>Ga0065711_1043808_pt1 | contig 14500 bp, 8 predicted proteins | sample Hoacrofraction12_FD_59098 | JGI IMG/M metagenome (GOLD analysis project Ga0065711, IMG submission 59098) | Hoatzin crop microbial communities from Cojedes, Venezuela - Epithelial fraction 12 v2 (version 2) | ecosystem: Host-associated > Birds > Digestive system > Esophagus > Crop | place...
GAGGGAAGAAGTTCTTCCTCATGTTCAGACGGAACTTCCTGTGCTTCAGTTTGTGCCCGTTGCCCCTTGTCCTGTCACTGGGCACCACTGAAAAGAGTCTGGCCCCATCCTCCTGACACCCACCCTTAAGATATTTATAAGCATTTATAAGGTCTGTTCTTCAGAAGACGGGAAGAACCTATCAAACCAACTGTCTTGTGTTTCAGAGGATGCTTTCTGCCTGCATGCCCAGGGGAGGGTACAAAGTATCTTGGGTGGCCGTGAAGTGGGGGAACGTGGTGTATGCTGTGAATTAAGGCAGAATCTGACCCTGGTTGTTTCTTCTCGTGGCAGGTGGATGCTGCAGTGACACCAGAGGAACGCCACCTTTCCAAGATGCAACAGAATGGCTATGAAAATCCCACCTACAAGTTCTTTGAACAGATGCAGAACTAGGACACCACAGCAGCCTCATGAGTTGGACAGCAGAATGATTGCTTCACTGCCCATCGGTGTTCAGTTATAGAATAATGTGGAAAGAAAGAAAAACACTCTTGTTTTATTATTTACTCATTCTCGCCTTTTGACAGCTGTGCTGTAACACAAGTAGATGCCTGAACTTGAATTAATAAAATCAGTAATGTATTTTCTCTCTCTTTCTCTTTACATTTCAGTCTTTACACTACATTATTAATGAATGTTTTTTGTGTACTGTAAAGAGGTTAGCTGTATTTAACTAGTGCATGGGTAGATTCTCTTTCCCAATTATTTATCATGTAGCTCCTTAGCCAGTTGTATATTATTCTTGTGATTTGTGACAAAAATTAAGTCCTAATTGGAATATGCTTTAAGAATTGATGGGGGATGCTTTCTGTGTCTGTGGGGTTTAGCTGCTTCTCTTTGCTGAGCGTTTTTTTTCTGATCACTATGCATTTTAAAGTAAAACAACATTTTTTAAAAAGTATTCCAGATGAGTTATTGAAATTCTTTTCCTCTGCAGCTGCATTTTATTGTACAGATTGTTGCTCCTGCTGTATTAGTGACGTAGAAACCATGGGAATACACATTCGTTTCTTTGTGCCTGTTTTATGTGCACACTTTAGGCATTGAGAGGTAAACTCTATTTTCTTTTCCATGTATCTTTTTGATCTTAAAAAAAATATTAAAAGAATCCCTGTTAATTGTGAGCACTTCTGGGGGGGGGGAAAAGTGCCTGCTGGTCGAAAATTAACAGGGATCCTCTGCAGGATGATTGTACAGAACCATTGCTTATGAATTGATAGCTTTCTACACTGTGTTACATAAATAAATTAAGAAAAAAAATGTTTGGGCAAGAGTGTTCTTTGGAGGTAGAAAACAAAGATTTCTGAAAGCCACTTAAACGGAAAACGGGGATGTTCACCCTGAGCCAGGGTTGGGAAGGGATTTTCCTGCAAGGGTGGCGGCACTCGCAGTCGGCCCTGGGCGGGAGGAAGGCGGCAGCGAGGTGGGGTGGGAGTGCGGGGCGCAGAATCCGTCTCTCGTTTTTCTTCTTTTCCTTTCTTTCAGTTTGTATAATAGTGTTTCGATGTAAATAAACACGTTCCTGGAGGAGCCCTGCTGTGGTGGCGCATCTCTGTGGGGACCAGCGCGGAGGAGTGGGGCGTGGGTGACGGTGACCCGGCTCCCGCTGCCCCGTCCCCTGGAGCAACTCTCGCCCGGTGCTGCCCCACGGCCGCCGGCTTCCAGGCGGGATGGGGCTCGGTGCCCTGCAGCCTGCCGGAGCCTCCCGGGCTGCGAGGCCCTCCGGCCCAGCACTGCAGCGTGGCACCCAGTGCCCGGGCAGGATAAAGTGGCACCGCCAGGAATTTTTTCCCAGAAGCGGGAAGAAGAGGGCGAAGCTGTTGGCAGGCTGCAGGGCCGAGTCCCCAGCCCGGCACCTTCAGCCCCTGGCCCTCGTGCTGGGGCCCGGGGAGAGCGCAGCAACACACCCCGCAGGGAGGGCTCGCCTGCCCAGAGGGGCGAGACCCCCATGCGTGAGTGGGCCCCGTGAGCTTCGGGGCAGCCCCTGTACCCGGCTGGCAGCAAGGAGCCCTCGGGCTGAGCTTGAAGGTCAGCTGGTGGAGCTACAAGCTGGAGTAACACTGGAGGTGTGTGTTGCATGAAGAAGTGAATTACTGCTCGTCTGCAGCAAATGGGTCAGGTAAAGCAGGACGGAGGACAGAGAGCTCGGAGAAGAATGAAGACAGTGAGATCTGCCCAAGAAAAGCCTCTTGTTAGCTCGATTCGCCTGCAAGCCGCGTCAGGCTCTTCTCCGGCATCGCCTGCAGCGTTTCTCCCCACAGGGAGACGAAGCGCGGCTGCGGTGGGGCTGCAGCCCTTGGGTGAGCGGGCGAGTCGCTCCAGATCTCGGCCAAGAGGAGACCACGGCTTCCAGCTCCACTGCACTGACTCCTCTCTCCCACCCGTGACCTTCCAAGAAACCTCACCCACTGGCTCGGGAGGTGGCCGTGCTGGCCGGTGTTCAAGGAGGTGTTCGCCCAGCAAGGGGACAGCCGGGCCGGGAGCTTCGCAGCCGCCTGCGAGGGTGCGGGGTGATGGAGAGGCAGCTGCTACCCTCAGCCAGCGGCAGGAAAAGCGGCAGAGCTTCCCGCTGCCGGTCACCAGCGAGGTGTTTGTCCCCTTCTCTATCCCATCGCTGTGGTATCGAGGGAAGCTGGCATGAGGGGTCGGAGCCCTGGATGCAGTCGGTGGTGTTTGCAGGCCCCCCAGTGCTCTACACAGAGCTTGCAGAATGTCCCCAGAGGATTCGCCATTGCTGGCTGTAAAGTTGGACTGTTTGGGTCAGAATAACAGGTGGTGGTGAGCAGAGGCCTTCAGGCCCCAAATCGCTCCAGAAGAACCAAAAAGTTTTTCTTTTACAAATATTTGGGTTAGGCTCGTGTCTGCCTGTGTCGGTCTTGTTTGATAGTTCACACCCACCCACTAGCAGGGAATAGGTAAGGCACATACTGGTGTGCACTTCCAGTGTCACGGGAGAGGATCCCACCTCAGGGGGAAGGCAGGACGAACGCCGTTGAGTGCAGTCTCATTAAAGGAGCATTATCGAAAGTCCCTTTAGGAGGAGAAGCTAGACTAATCCATAAGACACAGAGGGCCACTGGCCTTTAAAGCCAATCCCATTTATAATACCATAATCTCATGCAATCCCAGTTATAGAAAGATGCAATTGCTTTGAACAGTAACTCCCGGACAGCTTTATGGTCTAGGGTTATTTGTTCAGTGAGACACTGGTGCTGCTCATGCTACTCGTGGAAAAACTTTTAATTAATCACCCAGTTTTGCAGACTAAGTGATCGGTTTTTATAATTCCCTCCACATAGGCACACCCCTGAAAGAAAGGCAATAAATGCACGCTGTAACATGTATGTGAAGCACAGGGGGTGAACAAAGTTCCTGGAACCCCATGAGGAACGCTCCCAGGGCCGCTGCAACCCCCACAGCTGCCTGCCAACTGCTCACGGTTCCCAGGTGGCTGCGGCAGCCTCCTGCTCATGTCCAGCCATGCAAGCTCCTTATTGTGGAAATATTAGATTGGGAGTGAATCAAAACGGTTTGGCAGGCTCATGACGTAGAAAAGCTGATGGAGGACGGCAGCTAAAAACCTCGCTTCCCTGTGCGGGGCTGATGGGGTATCGCCTGCTTCAGCGATACCTGAGCGGGGCGGTTGCCTGCAGCTGGAAACAAAATTCCACTCCCCAGCCCTGAGGAAATTATTCTCTGCATGTGGGGAAGTAAATAAAATAAAACTATCCCTGGCTGTTGAGTTGAAACATTTACTGGGAAAAGTTTTCTAGCCCGAGTCATGTTGACAGGCTGGGATTAGGGAGCACTCAGGCTGAGGGTCCATCAGAGAGCTGGTGAGGGTGGTCCCTGGCGAGGGAGAGCAGTGCTGACCAGGGATGGGGGCCATCCCCAGCCCCCTCAGCTGCTCACATGCCGGCTGGCGTTCGGAGATGCTGGCGGTCCCACCCTTCGTTGGTTTGCACAGACCCGTTTGGGTTCACGAGTACCAGACGCAAGGTGAAGCTTTGGGTGTCATCAGACACATACTGCAGGAACCCCCCCCCCAAAAACCACGCACACACTTGCCATGGTCTGCATTCAGTACCTGCCTCTCGCTAAATTTGGTTCTCCAGCCGCGGGGTGGTCTAGGAAATGCAAACCGAGGCCTGGTGTTGCCCTTACAGAGCGCAGCTCGCGGCGGCTGCATTTTCCATTAGGGCTGTCATGATCCTCACACAGCTCTGAAGTCTCCATCCTCATTATAGGTGCACTTACCAAAGCAATTTTAGGCCATCGCTGTGTGGCCAAATGGCTCATTTTTATTGTTTAAACTAATGGATTTTGTGGGCGGTGGGTAAGCTGCTGTTAAAATGCCTCCAGGCAGCAAGGTGGAAAATATCCTAATGACATATGAGAGCAGATTACAAATGACACTGTGTACAGCATCCTGCTTGCCTTCCTCTGCAATTTTTCCACCACTCGGAAAGCAAGGGCCTTGGATTTGGTCAGGCCGGGATGGCTTCTCTCCCTCACTGCTTCCCAGAAATTCTCTCTTCCACCTTCTTCCCAGAAGAAGCAAGCACCAAATCTTCCCTGCAGCTTCCTGCAGCCCTGGGAAATTTATTTGGCTGACTATACAGAAAAATCTTTTGGCGTTCCAAATAGAAGTACTGGGATTTATACAGAAGTAATAAAATACTCTGGCTTTAAGGGGTTTCTTAGAGTTCAGTTTGGACACTGAATTAGAGAACGAGTCTCCCTGACTAGTGCCTCCCATGTTTGTAACCCAGTTTCTCTAAAGTAGCTCAATGGAGCAAAGTTTCCACGCCGGTTTCAGATAGCATATCACCTAGATCGAAAGGTAGACAGAATTCTTTTTAAATGCTGCTAATAAATAAAGCAATTAAAAAGAGAGAGACAGCAAACCAGCTGGCACAGGGCATACCTCTCAGCAGGGGCCGACCAGCACCTGCAGGAAGCAGAGCCTTGAAATAGCTGCGACGCTGCTACTGGTACAAAACGAGACGTGGTAATTACGGCTATTTTGAGTCGCTGATCACCACCCCGAGTCCATCTAACTGCGCTTCAGCGCTGCTTCAGGCTTTAGCTTTGGGGAGCATTTCAAGCGCAGGACCTTTATTCCATTTAGTTAGGACGAGGGCTGGGGAGGAACAGACACAATCCCGTTTACCCATATGCTGCTTCTCTAAACAAAGGTTTGTGGAACACGCTCTGCACCCCTCCAGCCCCTGCACAGGAATGGGAGCAAACACCAGCTACGGCCCGCAGTGGTCCCTGCCAGGCTGGCAGGAGGGAACCGAGCTCCAGCAATGTAGGTTGATTTCTAGAGCCCCTTCGGAAAAAATAACAACAAAAAAGCCTAGAACAAATAAACTCTGAAGAAGCTGGTTTTATTTTCCTTTTGACAGCCTTGTCCCTCAACCTGCATTGTGAAAAAAAGAGGTGGTGGGGAGGGAAAGGTCTATTGTTATGAATTTTTTCAGCTCTGGCACGTGGCTGGCGTGGTCGCTTGTCGCCGTGTTACAGCAGCGCCCGGCTGGGGTGCAACTGCAAGGCCCGGGCACCCCTCTGAGGGCTGCCCGGCATGCGGAGCGCCGTGTCTCGGCCTGCCACATGGCCGTGCCTGCCCGCGCCGACCATGCTGAACACGCTGCTCCTTCGCCCAGCGCTGGTGGCCCAGGGCACAGCTGTGGGTGTCTGCAATGTTCAGGCGTCATGGGGATGCACCAGGATTTTCGGCTAGCCGGATCCAACCCAATAAAGACAAGCCTAACGTTACAAAGTCATATCAGCAGCAGAGGACTGGATCCCTACCCCGTGTCTCGCACGCGTGCAGCCCAGTGGCCACCTAGAGGGACACTGCGTATTGGCACCGCGAAGGCCGGATCCGGGGAGCTGAACAGCGGCCAAACTGGCTTCAGCATCTGGGGAGTCATTATGGAGCCCCTGGCCTGCTGCCAGTGCCACAACCGATGACCATCACCTGCCTTGCGAGTACGACCATCAGAAACTCCTTATTTGCCACAGAATAAAGTCTCCCCAGAGCGGCAGAAGACTGAGCTGCCATTAGCCTGGCTTTTTTAAAATACCCTTTGTACCCATTACCTGTACAGTGCTGTGTTATGGTTTGTCTTTTGTTTTTCTGGCATAGAAAACCTGCATTGCCATGGCATTGGATGTGTTTGGCAACAGGGTTGCTGGAAAATCTGCTATAAAAGTCCTTGGACGACCAAAATTCAGTAACCAAAAGACTGTAGCAGTCAACAGCCTGTGTTTTTCAAAGCCGAAATTTTACATGGGTGGTATAATAAAGGTATATAAAAACTAGGTGTAGAGGATTAAACTCTCTATTCAATGCCCCAGAGCAGGTGTTATCCTTAAAAGCCCCTGTAAATGAAGGGGAGGTCAGGAGGAGCAAGGCGACAGCAGGCATCAAAGAGTTGCTTTCCCTCAAGGATGGCTGGCCTGGTCCAGAGAGGGTCTCAGGGCTTCCTCCATCAAATCTGTTGGCACTGGGGCACACTAAAGTGTGTGGAGCAGTGAGTGGAGCAGCTCTCAGCCTTTTCTGAGAGAAGGAAACACCGGGAGCCACAGAAAAATTTGCTCCGTGATCCCAATCCCACTTGTGATCTGTAGTTTGCCCAGAAAACAACCAACATCCCCACCCTGACCCTCCTCAATGCATAATCAGTGCCCTAAGCAGGGACCAGAGGACACCTTCCAGAGGGTGTAGGACACCCCGGTGGAGGTTTGAAGTAGAGAGAGAAAAGTCTGACTTCCACTGCATAGTACCAGTATGACCAAGGCTCTCCTACGCCAACGCAGAGGAGAACAGAAAGAATAAAGAAAAGCAGAAACACACAAATGGATATACAGTGTCAGAGCAAAGGTCCGCCTGTAAGCCCAGCATCCTGATTCCCGTGGTGACCAACAATGGAAGTCGGGGGAAGGGTGTAAGAGATTCCTGGATACCCACCATTTTGCCAGAACTGCTTGAAAGGTGCCAGCGACTGAATGTACGGTGACCTCGGAGAACGTTTAACATCCACAACACCTGGTCCAGATAGTCATGTCTAGAACACGGCAGTGCAAGGCGAGGCTTTGACGGGATGCAGGCATATAGGCCCTCTTTATAGTGGAAATACCACAGCGGAGCATGTCTAGCCAAGAGAACTCCTACTGCCTTTGCCCTGTACTGACATTTTAAGGCAGAGTAACAGCTGTGACAGAGTCATCGGAGTAAAACCCAGAGCTTTTAGGCAAGCAACATGTCTGAGGATAAACTCTCTTTAATTTGGCTGGGCATACTTCGGTCCTACCAAAAGAATGAGTCATCATTCTGGGGATGATCAAATAATGTAAAGCCTAAACAACATAATGCAAATCAGAATGATAATTTTACAGATTCTTCTCAACTCCCACCGTCTCTATCCTTCTGGCAATATTAAGGAATCGGGATTCGTTTTCATTCTAGCTGAAGTGGCTACTGAGGTCATGGTTAAGCTAAGCAGTATAAATGCAGATTAAAGGTGGTTTCAGCTTTCGAATCTGACCTCCAGACAGAAAAGTAGTCTCAGTACTGTGGCAGGTGGGTAAACAGCGTTTTGGACTTCTCTCTGTAATGCCACATTAAAAAAGTCTGCGCAATTAGAAAGCTATTAGATGACTGACTGCCACAGTAACAACAGACCAGGCTACGTACACTGAGCCTCAGATACCAGTTGAGGGAACGGGCTCGAGTTCAGGGAGCTTCCACACCTCTCTCACCCATATTGCCATCTGTAAGTCCCTTCTGCCCTTGCAACGACTCCACATGAATCCCATTTTGGGAAGAAGACTGTGATTTCATGCCACGGCTCCTGGGACAGAAGAGGCACGAGGAGGTGATGGGACCAGGCAGTGCCCAGCCCTCCCTGCCACGCTGCAGGCAGATGTGCCAAGGAAGCCGGGGTTTTCCTTCCCGTCTTTCCTGACGTGTGGGCTCAGGTCATGCCCGGCTACCAACTTGGGTCCATTCAGTGTACCATAATGAAGAGACGCAGGTCTTCAGGAGTGTGAAGAGTGAGTTAGTCTCATCATAGCTTCTATTTTCTAGTGATGAGCCCAGCGACAGGAGCCTTCCTCAGCGTATAGGACACAAGACGGCTCAAGTCCTCAGCTGGAGAGGTTTCAAACATGGTTTTTCCATTTATCCCAGCAGAGCAGCCTGCCTACACAGTGAGATGGCTGTTCAGCACTGGGAGGAGGCGCTTCTGCTCAGCTTGTGCCATGCTATAACATCAAGTTAACTGAGCCTGGGAGAAAAAAGAGCCTAAGAAGGTTCCTGTAAGTCATAAGGGTTTCGGTTTTTTTCATCCAGATGGGGGAAGTTGTGGATTTCTGTGTTAAAAATCAGATTAATATTAAATAAACAAAGGGCAAAAACCTCCACTGTATTTTATGAGCGGAATGTTAAACCGTGCACAGTTTCTGGAAGGAGGAGACATACAAACGTACTTTCTGGGGAGGATTTATTACCCTGCTTAAAGAAGAAACAGAGACGGATCTCTGATGCCCTGAGGATACGGAATAAACGCTCACATCCTCAGTTTCTCTTACTGGTTTGCTCTAGAGGGCTTTCCAATCATTATCCTGCCTGTAAGACCTCATCTGAGGCTTGGAACCAAACACATTAAAAAAAAAAAAAAAAAGAAACCACAGCTTTTATGTACTTCAGTCTTCTATTGATCTGCCTAAAATCATGACTTAGATAGCCATATGCGAGAGCTGTAACAAGTTTAGTCGAAAGAAGGAGCGCCCTGCAGCATTAGCAGAGCTCTGCATTCAAAACCTGTGCTTGAGCAGTGCCAGATCCTGAGACCTGAATGTATTATGCATTCTTATCTGCCTCCCGATTTCAAGACCTTGAAGGTGCGCTCACATCTCGCATCCCAGCCCTCGGCTGCAGTCACATGGGCTACAGCCTGCTTGCGATGCTGTGGTCAAAGCTCAAGGTGAGACACCTGGGAGATTAGTCCAGTCCATCATCAGCCCCAGTGAAATCCCTAACGCTGCTGAGGCTGACACAGAGCGAAAGATCATATTGCCCTTTTGTGATCATAAAATTGCCCTTAAAAAAAAAAAAAAAAGACAAAAACCAAAACACTTCCATAGCATGCTTGTGAAAGCAAGCAATTTTATGTCAGAAATCTTACCACTTTAGCATACTTAAAATACATACTTGTTCAAAATGCAATGCCTGTTTGCAGCCAAGAGACCAAGAGGCAGGGTTTTAGACTCAGAAGTGAGGATGAAGATTCACTTTTTCCCCAGTAAACTCTCTTTCTTAGCCCAACAGTGTGCAAAAACACACACAGAGCTAAGACCTAATAAAGCAATTTCTCTTGCTGGCTGGAAAAGAAGACAGAAAATGCTACTATTATTTGTATCTTGAAATAATTGGGTGCTCTTTGAGGCCCGCAGCTCTGTAGCTTTACAAAATACACAAGTTTTTCATTAACATAGACTTTTAGATTTAAAAGCTCAAATTTAAATACACAGCTCAGGAAATGTTGTAAGTCAAAGGCCGTAATAAAAATAGGCCTCTGTCACACAGTCAGCTACATTGAGAGTACATTCTTGTAGATGCATCTCTGTGAACCTATAATTATAATAAACGCTAAATATACGCACAGCGTAGGCAAGTCAGTGTTAGCTGAATGGCATTTTAAATGGCTCCATATGCCTTTGACTAAACTACTTTGTAAATGTACACAATAAAGTCCTCAACATTTTTGCTACTGCATGTTTCCTTCAGCTTTATAGTGCTGCAGACTATTACACAACTCAAGAACAAACTCCGGCTCCATTAACAGAAGACCGTGGATTTGCTTATAAATCTGCTCTGACTGTTTTCCTCCAACCTGGCTGCAAGCCACATAAGGTGTAAACTCTTCGTAAGTGTCTTTTTTTCATCTGCTTTGATGGCACTTCACTGAAGGAAACTCTGGTCCAAAATCGGTGTTTCTTCAAAAATTTATAATTAGACCTCAATAAGCGCTGTTTGCCTTTTCTTATCTATAAGCAAAAGTTTTAATTAGTTTAAAACCAGGCAAGGCATTGTCTCTGTGAACGTGTAACTTTTTTCATTTTGTATCGCTTCCACCTTGGGAGCGTTCAGCTCAGGACTTCATGAAAGTTGGGAGCACCTAGGTCTCAATATTGTGAAAGAAACGCAAATTCTGCCAGTGTTGAATTAGACAGAGCTGTTCAAGCAACTGGAAAAGAGAGCAGGGGAACCATGAAATATAAAAGCTGTTCTGCAGGAAATGATTGCTGAGACTCATAGGAAGCTTCATGCTGCTGCTGCTTTTGATGAAGAGAAAGCTGCTGTGACACCTGGCTCAGCCTACCTTAGCAATTAATGCAGTGTAATAAGTGTGGATCTGCTGATCAAAGTATTTGGTCCTGAGGCGTCTCACGTCCCCATTACGACCCAAGTTCAAGGTGTTTATTTCAGAGTACCTATAATCCAGCCCCCAGGACTAAACAATTCTACTGCACGTATGGTCTGGCACTGTCAGAAGCTGAGTGACCCCACCAAGCCCTGCCTCCCTCGTTTGCCACCCCTTCTAGAAAGTGCCACGCTGCTTTTTGGTCTGTATCCTGTTAATGTGTCTCCGTCCACACATCATCTCCCTTGTAAGGCTGAATGCCAGAAAAGCTCTATTCTTGTCTTTCCTGGTGCTGCTTCTGAGTGGCACCACGCAGCCGGCTTCTCCCTCCGCCCCAATTCTCGTGTTCAGACAGTGTGACCTGCAAGGGGCTGTGAGCTGAGAGTGGGGCCCTAATCCTGTGGCAGTGCTGGGGGAACATGTGATATCGCTTGTTCTGGGCTGGTTTTTCCCAAAGGATGAGGATGGTAGGAATTTCTCCTAAGTGGCCACCGTGCTTGGATTCCTTTGCCCTACTCTGACCAGGGTCTTGGGGACACACAGGGCTGCATCACCCTTAGGGTGCCTGGAAAAATTCCAGCTTCTGTATGTGAGTGGCCACAGTCAAGCTCATCAGCTGTGAGTGGACTCTGGTTCTCCATATCACCTTTTGGGAGCTTTTCCCTGGGATGAGAAGTGGAGCTACTGCCCTGGGGCATCTCACCATACAAGTCCTGCCAGTCAGCCATTACCCAGATTGCGATGGGCAAGACTGCCAATGGAAGGTAGTCCTCAGGGCCTGTGAGACAGACTTTGAGCAGCGCAAATGGGAGAGACTGCCAAAATAATGCAACCCTCCAGGCCTTCCATCCCCATGGGAGCCAGTGTTGGGGGGGCTGTTGGCTGCGCTCACCTTCCCGTCCTGGAGCTTGGTCCAGGGAGGCTCTGACTGCACTGACCACCAAGACTGCCTAGTCATACACGGGCCTTGGTGGACCCTCACAATATATTTATGGACATCTCTGCAGAAGGACTCACGTCACCCATGACATCTGCTACCAGTCTCAAATTCAATAGCTTTGCTGGTATCTTTCTTTTCAAGTCCTCGCCAGATTCGTGGTGGAAGTTGAATGGTTGCTTCTTGCCAGAAGAAGAGCCCCATGCGACTGAAGGGGTGCCAGCCCTCCCACAGCCTCCAGCACATGGAGCTAACGACTGTCATTGACGAGGGCCACAAACACACTGGTCACCAGCAATGGATGGCATGAGGAGGGTGGGGAATGTGCTTCATTGCTGATGCTTTTGTCATTGTAGTAAATGCAATGTCAATACGAAAAGACTCTCAATGTTCCTCTCTGTCACCTTTCTCCACTCCCTTTCCTCAGAGAAAGTTTATTCTTGCTTTCCTGCATCCTCCTCTAAGATTTGCAGACTCCACTGTCTCACTCCTCTCGCTTAATTTACACGCACGAGGCAAGCATGGTTACTCGCATCACACCTTCCCTGGCTCTCTGTGTGATTTCAGCTCTTACATCTCCGTCAGGTACCAGTGCAGTTTTGAAGCAGATCTTCCAGGTTCACCTCCTCTGAAAGGGATCTGTCCTTCTCACACCAAAACCCCTCTGAGAAATAAACGTGCCGATGGGGGAAACAGAGGCTCTCAGGGCAGGTGTTTCAAACCCCAACATGACTGTTCTTAGCCAAACGGCTGGAGTCAATGCAGTTTCTCTTTCTCCGGTGCGAGACACAGTCAGTCTTCCCTATCTTCCCCTCCTCTCCCTTTCCACCCCTCCTTCCCACTAAGAAATGTTAGCACTATGCTCAAAATGCCAAGTGGTTTTTCAGCTATTCCCATCTTGAATCTGGAACAAGCTAAAAGTAGTTGTACCTAAGTCAGCTCAGCAGGAATATAGATTTGCTTTTACCTGACAAACAATTACAGATTTCTTTACCCTTTGGACTGCCCTGAGTTTGCTCGCGATAACTACTTTCCTCATCTAACAAGTGTACAGGACCAACCTTTGAATTCACCAGACACACCACAGCAAAAGCTGCGTTTGGTCTTTTTTACTGCTTTCCTGGCCGTACGAGTCCAGGCTATGCAGTCTGCCGATGCTTTAATTTTTTACACTACGCACTACAGGCAGTGGAGACGCAGGCAGCGGAGTCAAGGAAATGACTCATCTCATCCCAAAGTTTATACACTTGGTCACAGGAATTACACGCTAAACTAGATCACCATTGACTGAAACAAGAGATGAGACAGCCAGCATGGTAGGTTGGGGGGGTTGTAGTTGTTACAAACACTTCTCGTGGCAGTGCAAATGATAAAAATCCTGGTCAAGGAACTATAACCTAGGCTTGAATTGGAGAAAATCATCTCTGTCCCATCTCTGGGTTCCTCTTGCTTTCTTTTATCTGTCTACAGTGTAGGCATCTGCTTCTAAGTGGCCTCTCTTATTGACCATCATGGGTCTTAGGGACCCACTCGGTAAGTGTTACTCACAGCTACATAACAGAGTTTTAAAATGAGGCAGGGTGAAGTGGAGTAATTAAGAATGCTAACTGAAGGGGTCACTAACTCTACAACATGGGCTCTAGTTCCAAACTGGGAGCAAGAGCTCCAAATTAGAATGAAATAGCTAGCAGAAACAGACACTGTGTAAAACAACGATAAATGTATTATGCATTCAGCAACTGGCCAAAAAGGAACTCTAGTAGGTAAACTTACTGACAGGGGAGTCCAGTTCCAGGGTAGAAAAAATCAGGAATCCCTGTGGGCACCAGTTTAAGCCTTTTGCTCAAAATACCTGGACAGTGAGGACATTTTTTGAAGTGTTTGGTGACTGCCTCAGAAAGCTTCACTCGATGATAAACATTAGTTGGTGCAAAGCTGCAACATTTTCCTCTTTTCCATTCCAACTGTCAGACATCACCTTCACCTCCATGCCTCCAAACGATTAATTAGACAGCTGGTGTGTGGATGCTGCTTATCACACCGGAGGAGAAACGACAGCAGACAGGGTTCGGGGTGTGAGCTGGGAGGGCAGCCGTCCTACGCTCGCTGCCTGGGCGAGGAGACGGAGCTTCTGGGGTGAGCCAGGGAAGGCAGACCCCCCTGGTTCAGGGCTGGGTGCCGCGGCGGAGGTCAGATCCGAAACGTTCCCAGGCAGGCAGAGCCTCTGCGCTGGCTGTCTGCAGGCATGGAGCATCACAGGCCCCGGCTCGCTCAGAAAGAACTCGCAGACAGAGAAGCACCGGCTTTTGCAGAATAGGTGCTAAGTGCTGCAGAGGTATAAAATATTAAGGCAGGAGGAAGCGGCAATCAAAAGAAGACCTGAGGGTTCTAACTGGCTGACAGTGTACTGCTGGAAGTGCTAGTAAAGGTCTTCCTCCCTCCCAGGGAACCCTGATTGTAGCTCTGTAGAGAGAAGCTGAAGTGGAGAAGGAAACGCTGGGGTTGACTTGCAGTTCCCAGGACGTCCCAGATAGCTGATGATCCACAACAATTCTGCCTTGTGCTACAAAATGATTTTGCCTGCCATACACCCAACAGTGTGCCGTGTGGGTGGGGAGAGAGGGAGATGGGCAGAAGTTCTTGTTTCATTTGAGCAGATCAAAACACAGCTGGAAAATTAAGTCTGTCATCTAAAACGTCCACATTCTGCTGCCCAGTTCATTAGGAGAAGGGTTTCAGACTAATGCACCATTACTCAACATTAATATGGAACTAAACCAGAAACAGTTACATATGACAACTTACGGAAACCTCGTCAAGGAGACAATTACCAAAATAAATGCAGTAATTTGCACAGCTTACTTAAGATATCAGCACTTCAGGATCCTATTTTTAACCTTTTAAAAAATGCATTTACACATCCCACACATTAGCTACACAATCTCTTCCTATCACTCACAAGCCAACAACCTTCCCCATCTTATGGAATATAAAGAGCTCGTCAAGTGCTTGGAAAAAGCAAAGAAAGCATCGTGTGGAGAGGCCCTGGGGGGGATGTGGGCGGGGGGGGGGGTGTGTGTGAGAT
>Ga0065711_1043809_pt1 | contig 14500 bp, 15 predicted proteins | sample Hoacrofraction12_FD_59098 | JGI IMG/M metagenome (GOLD analysis project Ga0065711, IMG submission 59098) | Hoatzin crop microbial communities from Cojedes, Venezuela - Epithelial fraction 12 v2 (version 2) | ecosystem: Host-associated > Birds > Digestive system > Esophagus > Crop | place...
GGGGGGGGGGGGGGGGAGAAGAGAGAATGATGCAACTTAAAAACCTGGGTCTTAAGTAATAAACTGTCAGATTTGGTGAGATTCCAAAGAAAATTATGGGAATACGCAACGAGGCCCAACTGTGCTGACCCTGCCCTGCCCTGAAATGCCTTTGTGCTGCAGAGAGGCTTGGCTCTGGGGGGGGACCCTGGGCATAAAGGCACGGTCAATCGTTTATGTATCATCTGATTTAAGTTGCCAGTTGACCTGTCTTAGATGCAGTGTCTCCAGGGATATCCAGCTACTTGTATTTCATACCATTGCTGCCCAGAACTCCTGACTTTCTCTGCAAAAGCCTCACTGTGGAACTTCAATGGTATTTGAGAACATCCACTCAGCCAGTCTGTCTGGCTTTCCAGCTTTCCAGCACACCTCCCAGAACACAGCCGGACGTGTCGCACTCTGTACAGATTTGGAGGGCTAGAGAAAAGCTATTTCCTGGCATTGCGGTGGAATTTGTGCATTTAGTTTCATAAGAGCAATCAAGAAAACTCTCTGCCTAAGCACCTTAGGGCCCTGATGCTATGCTGGCTAGGAACACTCCTGGAAGCACAAAACAATAAACTCAGCGAGTACATTTCGGATGCTGAAACCAGGCATGCTGGCACACAAGTCCTCCAAGAGCTTGTTGAGCGTGCCCAACTCTTTTGTTAATTTGGCTGCATTTACTCGCTGGAGAGCTGTCACCCTGCTGTGGCATACCAGGCCTTTCTCAGGAAGCCAGGAACTCAGGTCAATCTGCTCCACAGAAGGTCTAAAGCATGATTTTTCTGTTCCATAGGGTGGGGAAAGGGGAAAAAGAAAGAAAAAAATTGTATCTATCGGAATAGTAATAAATATATAGCAAAGAGCACATTTTAATAAGTCAAAGCAGGGGTAGACAGTCTGACGTCTTGCACAGTGGCTAAGTCACCAGGCTCAGATCTCTCTGCTGCTTTTCTTTTCCAGGAGCTGATTAACATAAATCACATCAGCTGTCCCAGGAACCCGGAGCAAATCTGCAGATCTCTCAGCCAATGACCCTGACCCTTGGAGTTCCACCATCCCCAGAGTCCAGTGCTGCTCAAGAGTCGGCTCCCAGGAACACTTCCAGGGAATGGTGACTTTGCTGGCAAGGAACGAGCCGCTTCAAACTGAGGAATTTGGACGCTTCACTGCAAAAACAGCGGGTCAAGTTTAAGGTGAAATTCTTGGCCCCCTGCTTTTGTTTCTGGTGATGTTTGTGGGACGAAGCTGTGCCCTGCTTCAGATCCCTCCTCGCCCCGTACACCTCACTTGCTGGACACCACCTGCCCGAAGCAGCATTTGTGCTTACATTTGCCATCTGGGATGTGCAAGCAGTTAAAGATCTGTCAGAAAAGCAACACAATTTTGCTTTCTTTATTATTGAGAAATCAAAGACCTCATGTGACTTTGTAGATGACTTAACACATTTGTAGAACAGGAAGGAAGTCGAGCTGCACTGTTCGCTTCGCTTTTCAGTGCGGCGGTTGCTGCAAATTCAACCTCATTAACTCACAGCTGTGTGGAGGGATCAGAAAATGACTGCCCAAATGACCACCGAGCCCCCCAGATGTTGCTTCTTCAACATCAAGACAGCAACAATCGCTTTAGGGATCTTTCACATGGTAAGTTACAGGACTGAAAGGGGGGACGGGGAGAGGGAGACAAGAAGAGACGGGGTGGTGTGATCTTTGCAGAAGGTGCAATTGCTGCAGATCACAAGGTTTCCTGTTGACTTTTCTGTGTTCCCAAAAGAGAAAAACCAACGATTTTGGAGGGATGAACAGAAGAGGAGAAGGTGGCAGGGTGAGGAGTGGGGGGAAGGAAGGAATTTATTGTACTGGGAGAGTTTTTTATCTATTTGTTCCCTGACTGTAGCAATTGGAGCTCGTGGAAGCTCACTCTGCTTCCTGTTCTTCCCTTGCAGCTTAATGCAGGAGCTCTTACCCGTGCAGGGGTGTGTAGGTTGGCCAGGTCTCAGCGCAGCTACCTGGACCTGTTGGTTAGAAACTGGGCAGCACATTGGCAGTGGAAACTGTGGGAGTGCTGAAACTACGGGTTGCTGGAGGGAGGATGGATTTGGGCCCCAGGCAAGCAAAGGGCGGGTGGGCAAAGCTGCGTCATCCCTCCCTCTACAGCCAGTTGGACACTATACACACTGTTCTGGTTTCCGTTTGGATCTGTGGCTGCGTTCAGCTCCCAGGCAGCTGGCATAACTGTTCGGGGGTGGGCACAGATGGCAGCGAGCAGAGGCAGCAGAGCCTGGAGGGACATTTCTTCCCCTCCACCTGGCTGCACAGAGGTGCTTTCAGGTGGCTTGAAGTCATACTGAGGATGTGGTTTCTTGCATAGCAGAGGCACTTAAAATAATCCCATCTGTTGCACTCGGTGTGTGCAGTCATGGGTTGGGAGCCTGCAGAGTGGTAACGGTTAACGGGGGCATTTAACCCCCTCCTTGCACACAAGTGGAGTGAGGGGAGCTGTAGCCTGCAGGTACGTTCTGGGCAAAGCAGCTGTGGCAGCCGTTGCACGCATGGGAAGGACAGGCCAATGTGTCCCTGCAGCACCAGCCAGCTTTCCTGGGGCAGCAGGAGCACACCAGGCATGTCCTCGCTGCCTGAGCAAACCCTCGCTGCACCAAAGCCCCCTCCTGACCCACACACAGCCAAGACAGGGGTTTGACGTGCTGGTGTCATGGTTTTGGCTTCCACGATGCCATTCCTGCATACATCGGTGGAGGATTTGACTCATGAAAAGAAAGGCAAAAAAATCTGGCGATTTGTTTAGCTGCTTTTTTGGATAGTAAGATAAAGGGAAAGCATTCAGTGAATTGTGGGAGTTTATAAACATGCCAGCAGCAGCAGCACTGTGGGTTGCTGGAGGAGGCAAGCGAAGTGGGTACCTTAGCTTGGGTGCAGTGCAGCATCTCTGCACCTCCCTGGTTTGGGGCAGGAGATGGTCCCATGCCAGCTCAGAGTAGGAGAGCAGAGAAATTTGGGTCTATACTGCATCTTCGTGCAGTGTAACTGCCAACATCTTTTCCCTGGCATTACTTGAAAGCTAGGCACTCTAGTGGCATTTCCATGCCATGTTTTAGTCATTTGGGGACCCCAGAAATGTTATGAGATTGGTTAAAAGAATCACGCGATTTTATAACCTCTTTTGCCTTCTGCTTTTTGAGCATCTAGATTACACCCTGGGCAGGCTACTTGTCTTTTTGCCACAAGCTCAAAGCTTATAATCTCTCTGCTTTAAAGAAAAAGAAGTTGCTGCATTTCTTGTGCATTCTCATGACCCCAAGACACAAAAATTGAAACTTATGAAAGCGGAGAGTTTGCAGCAGACCACAAGCAATTTCTGGCAACCAATTAAACATATAGCCATCACAGAGGGATGGTCATGAACTGTTTGGAAATGAGACCCTCGTAGGAAGTATAGCCAAGATCTGAAGCAGAGCTGGCAAAATTAAAGGCCTGTTCAAAGGTGGGAAACACAAGACAGGGAACTACAACATTTTCTCCAGAGAGCTACAAGCTCACTGGGCGACGTGAGCTACCTGTTATCAGTGGTGAAACACAGGTACAAAAAACGAATTATTTTTTCCTAGCTGGGAGGGTGAATCATAAAAGAGCCTCCTTTGTCTCTCTCAGAAGTCAGCAAACGCTTTGAACAGAGGCACATTTTTCTCGTCAGTATTTCACCATGATGCCACTAACAACAGTAAAGATTCCCAATTTGCACCAGTGTGTGATGGAAGAGAATGAGACACCACTCTCACTGAGGTGCCTAAGAGGGAAAACTTCATTACCAGTGATATCATATGAAAGGTGTGTTATTTCAGAGAAGTTTTGTGGGTCTGTTGAAGACATCTGGTAAATTTTGAACAGTGAAAGGGAGAGAGCCTTGGAGTGAGCCTTCACAGTGCTCACGGGAAAGAGTTTGCAGAAGAGGTCTGAAGGTCCATGCAGGGCAGGCAAGAGAAGCTGCTTTTCCTTGCAAAATGCAAAGGCAGAAGCCATAAGACAGCTGTCCTGAGCCAGCCCTGAAGTCCGGCAGCCTCCCAGCCTGTCTCCCGCAGCAGCTAGCAGCAGCTGCTTAGAGAAGAAGGTATTGGAAGCAGGACAGATACCAAGTGATCCTTGCCTTGTGCATCCTCTGCAGGCAGTACTTCAGAGACTTCTTGAGCTTACATGGAAACTATCACGTTTTCTAGCTGTTGTGCTCACTAATCTCTAGCTCTGTTCTGCTCACATTTCCTTTTCAATCATTTCTTTTCCCTCTTTGACAAATTCTAGTGTAACAGGGCTCTCTGTGAGCAGAGGCTGTTTCACACACAGTCTTTTTATTGCTGTGAATGTTCTCCCTCTCCTGACTGTTAGCAGTGGAGACACAGTTAAAATCAGAAATTATGTGTGGTATGCTTAGTTCTAGTTTATACCTTTCCCTATATGAATAAAAGGATAGGTGTCTGGAACAAAACAGGTAGATTGTCTGCACTGCTAACTAGAAGAGGGTAGAGGACTGGTCCTGGGCCCTGAAGCCAAGCGATGCTGCCTGGCCTGGGGTCACCCCCTTCTGGAGGAGATTTGAAGAAAAGTGATTGGAGTGATCCAAACCAAAGCCAGGGAGCAAGCTATGTAGGGCACTACGGGCAATCAGAGGTCTAGTGCTGAAGCTTCCCATTGATTCTCTTTTAAGTGGGACAAGTCTGCACTGAGTGTGAATGTGACTCTGAGACCATTTTCAGAACAGACTTGCCTATCAGCCACAGCGTGTCTCAAGCACATTCTCATGCAAGGACTTAGCAGTAATACTCTGCCTAATATTTTATCGAGAACCAAACACTCACATTGGAGTCAAAGCCACCTGCATGTGTCCCCTTTCTGCTCTGCCAGGGCATGATTTGGCTTCACCCTGCACCTGACAGATCACAAGTAAGATGAACTCAGCATGGAATCTCACCATGGTTTTGGAGAGGATCCTGCAAAGCCACAGCTCTGCTCTCCCTCTGCCCACACTGGTAATCCCCGTTGCCAGGGCTGCCTGGGTAGGAAGCATCCCTGCGTCTCTAAATGACGGCTCTTGCGCACTTCAATCACCATCACAGTGACCAGCTGGATGTGGCTGGTGGTCAGGAGGGTTTGGGGTCACCCTCACAAACTTTGCGGTCCGTCATTGCAAAACCAGAAGAGTGATTACCAGAGATATGCACAACCATGATGTACAAGATCATTGCAGTGCCAGGGAGTATTAGCAACTAACATGAGACCTGGATTTAGATGAAGGATGCAGAGATGCCCTTGAAGGCCACGACTGATACAGTAAAGGGTACGGGGAATGGGCAGGGGCAGCCTGAGCTCTTCGCGCTTCAACCCTGCTGCTGCTGGCTCCTGACAGAACAAGCATCACTGCAGTACCAGAGCCTGTAACTCCCCAAGTCCCTGCGGGTCCCACTGTGTCTGTACCTCCTGTATCATCTCAGAGGGTTTCTTTTACACAGAACCCCTTGGGAAACAGTTTCATTCTTGGATAAGGTTGTCTTGTCTTCATTCTTTTAGAGATAACACAGAATAGCTGCCATTTTTTTCCCTACCTCTTCTCCACCTTCTTGCTCAGGTATCTGCAGCTGGGCAGAGAGAGGAAAAAAGAAAAGGGGATTTATAACTCACCTGTGACTTGGATGATTTGCTACATCAATACTGTTCATTTGTATCAGTGTAAATTATTGTTGTGGGTCCTAGTGATGAATCATAGTGATGCTAGGTGATTGTATTGCCATCAAACACAAGCTCTCATGCTTTGTGGTGATGCCTTGTCCCCCTATAAATTAGAATTGCCTCACTGCTGATCTCTCTATAGACAGTTGGAATAAATTGTGGGCGTTCTCAAACAGAGAGGGAAGGAGAAGGAGCAGAACAAGGGGACAGAGCTGTGTGATTAGCAAAGCTTCACTGGGTGTTGTGAGGTGACTCGCAGGTGACTTTCAAAGAAAACACAGAGGAATTTGTCCTGCTCATTGGCTCTTCCAAGGCATAAAGAGACCTCAAGTTATTTGACATTATCTTCAAGAATGAGGCTGGAAAGATGTTTCTGTGCATACAGCATGGCAGAAAACCTGCAATTCATTTGCTACTAGTCCTTGATCAGAGCCAAGGAGATCCTAGAAAGGCCCATGTCTGTAGCTTGGTCTGGCCTCTGTTGCAGCCAAGCTCTTCTCTTCAGCAGCTCTTTAACTCAAGGAGTAGAGTCTTCTCTCTTGGACCTTCCCCAGGTCCAGTCCTCACCTATGGACATGACTCATACTGGTACATAGCTGTGATTCATTGCACCTTCACGTGGATGACCCAAGATGTTTAGCAGACCCTATGCTGCTCCCTTGTCCTCCCTGAGCATCCCTGTTGCACAAACAAGAGGGGGAAAAGCAGGCAGCAGGAAGAAAAAAGATGAAATATTTTAAACAAAACCAAATGGGAGCTAAAAGCACTCCTCACTTCATCCTGCCGTGCCACAACAACCACTTTTAAACTGAAGTAAGAAAAAGTGAAGCACTGAAACAACAGCATTTCCATGTGGTGCTATTTGCCGTCAAAGTGCTGGATGTCTCCTGCTTGCATGCTCCACTGTCAGAAACCTTCGCAGCACCCACTACACTGTTGGAGCAGCAAGTCTCTGTCCCCAGTCACCCCTGTTCATTATGGCTTCAAGCTCTTCTTCCAGAAACACTGGGTGTGAAAAAAAACAGGAGCAGCCATCACAGCGAGGCCATGCAAATAAAGATAAATTATTTGGAGATTAGTCAAGCTGCACATATTTCAGGAAAAAAGGCACATGACACAGCCTCTAACAGCAGTTTAATACTACTGCAGCTGCAGCAAAATTACTCACCAGGGAACAGGGGCTGCATGCGTCATGCTGTTAAGTTCTGCCTTGCAAGACACCCCAAATTTAGCTGCCTTGGTTTAACGACTGGCTCTACCTCAGTCCTACGCTATTTAGCTAAGTCACTTCATTTCCTGGTGTTACAAATCTTTTCCCAAGAAACCTGGAGCATTCCTTTTAAACGGAGGCTGCAATAAGATAGGAGATGTCCTCCAAAAGTTGCAGCTGTAGGAGATAAAATCAGAAGGGTGGAGGGACTGGGAGACTCCAGCACACCAAGAAAGCTGTGAATTGAGCACTGGAACGTGAAATATCCTGTTTTAAGCCTGCCTCTCTCCTATCGTGACATAGCAATAAGAAAGGGTACCAGACGCTTCTCTGAGCAGTCCCATCTGTCTGGAATGGGAAGCTTTTGGTTTCTTCTGGAGCTGAAGGGTGAATCTCAAGTGACAATATATGCGGCCTTGCAGAGCAAGGTGTGCTAGGCAGACTCCACATCAATCTTCCTCTACCTTCTTCTCACACTGAGGCAAGCAGCTCACTGTACAGGTTTTGTCACCTTGTATGTATATTCTTCAGGAAGAAATGAGATTGTCACATGCTAGCCAGCAGCATGTCAAACCCAAAGTTAGGAGATGGAGAGGTATCCTGGTTCTCACACAGCACTTGTGATGGAAAGCCGAGGGACAGGCACACTGATCTTTGTCTTATCTGGTTGCAGTTCAGTGGCTCATTCTTTCTATGCAAAAGCCCTTTTAAATGGAAAGTTTAAACCAACATTCATGTTAAAAGTCTTGCCCTTAATCTTTCAGCTTCAGCTTGGGTTTTCTGTCAGACGTGTACTTACTCTATGTGACTACCTTTGGTCTCGTTGCGTGGTTCATTTCAACACTTGAAAGGAAACCAGGAACTCTTTCGCTCTACTGTTCCCCTCTTTGATAGACATTAGAGATTAGAGATGGTTCTTCATATTGAAGTTTAGGCTCTGGCTCTGCTCTGTCTGTAAATCCATCTGGGATGGGAGCATTTGGGATCTGATGTTGTCCTTTCACTTGGCTTTCAGGAATGAAGCTGATATTTAGGGCTCAGGTCATCCATTTTTCTCAGGCCTCCATTTAACAGAAACCTGAAAAAGCAATTTCTTCCTATATTTTCCATGTTGAAATCTGAGGTGTTTGACCAACAGCAGCAATAAGGGAAGCGAATTCTCTTCAGGAACACGTACATGAAACCTCTTAGACCAGTTAGGACATTTGAAGCCAGCATGTGATCTCCATGGGTAGTCAGTCAAAATATCCTTTACATCCCAAGGGAGACTGTCAAGTGTAAAGAAACTGCAGATCAATATAATTTCATTCTTGAGAAGGTTCAGTGCTTCCATGGAACTTCAAACACTGTTACATTACATCGAATTAATTTTCTTATGTCCCCATGAAATGAGACCTAGATATTCCTCTTTTTCCTGTCATCAGCCTCACGAACAAATTGCAAAGTTCATTTACTGCATGGCAAAAAAATGAAAAAAAGCAATGTGTCTCATGTAATTGTACAATCTGATCAGACAGGCCAGGAGAAAACATGACACATCCTTTTTTCCAACTCAGACTCTAGACAGATTTAAAATTCGGAGGGAAGGCTACTGGTGGGACCCAGGGTCCCCGTCCCCACTGCGGAAAGAGTGTGGCTTGGTGGACGCTCATTCTGGAAGCAAAGGGCTCTGGGGGATGTGCTGCAGCGTTTCTGGAAACTGCACTTGCAGCTTGTGGTGCAGAAAGTTGATGAATTGGGTTTTGAAGGTAGTTTCTAGGCCTCCTGCAGCTGATGCAGAGACATTGGGAAAGTCTGCGTTCAGTTCTTGTCTGTGCCGCAGGCCATCCCTCCCAGCCTTGCTTCCCCATTTCGGGGCAATGCGAGACCTTTCTTTCCAAGCCTCTTTGTTCTGTTTGCTTGCAACATGAGCCCTAGCACAGGAGGCACCTGGCTATACGTTAGTCCTCTCTGAACGCTGCCTAGATCTTGTATGGCACCTCCAGCCACCGCTGTGCAAAAGACAAAAAATATTCTCCCTTCTGCTTGCCTAACAGTTACGTTTGTCTCATCTCCCCTCAGTAGCTGGTTTTGTGCTGTTTCCCATACGTAAAGTTTGCAAACACGACTGCAAACCACAGCAGTTCCGGTTCCTCCTTGCCTGCATCACTTCTTGAAGTGGTTGTTGAAACGAAAGGCTGCTATAGCTATTGTGGAAAAGTTGTTTCAGCTTCCACGGTACTGCAGCTTGTGTTGATCTCGGTGACAGATAGAAACTCGCTTCCTGCGTCAGTGTGGTGTTCAGATGACTCACAGACAGAGGTTGGGCAGTCCAAATAAAATGGCTCCTGTCGTTCACCTCTTCACCACCATCTCTTTTTTACTGATGGCTCCCATCCCTGGAGAATAGTCTGCAGAATGGGTGCTCCCAGTGCTGGACCTGGTGTTGGCGGGGTGTAGACAGAGAGTTGTGCTGGCACAGGTTTCTCCATTTTTTGGACACCTCGGGGTTTCCTCTCCTGCAGACTCTGTTCCCACATCTCAGAGGAAAAAATGCACAGGGCATTGTGGTCCTTGCATTTTTCCTGGTCTGACTCCTGCTCTCTGCTCTCAAGGTGTGCCCTGTTGTTGTGGCCAGAGGTCCTCCTGGACAGGGGCACAGCTCAGGCAGAGAAGAAGCAGCAGCTCTTTGCACAGCAGCAGAGAAGTCAGAGAGCTTGTCCAGGCAGTGAGACGCAGCTGCGGGGTGACAAGTCCATGTTTCCTGCATTAACATCATCAGGCTTCCTTCTCAAACACCCAAGCTGTTAAGCCAATATTAAAAGAGTACAGCACACACTATGCTGCTTTTGGAAAGTGCAGCTGTAGGTATAGGACTGGCAGACCATGCTGTGCTCCAGCCTAAAAACGCGGAAGAAATGAAAGACCTACCAAGCATGAGCGAGGACAGCAGAGATCGGAGAATGAGGAAGAAAATGATGAACAAGATAGAATGCATGGTGAAGTCAGAAATGTGCCATCTCACTATACAGGGCAGAAACTGTCAGTAAGGTGATGAAGAAGCAATATACGGCATCAGAGCAGTCCTTTACCCCAAGAGGAGTTACTTGCTCTGACAACACTGTGGGTAGCGACTGATGCTCCGTTGTGGCCTTGTACTTCTTGTTCTTGGATCTGCAACAAGTTTGATCCCCTTGGCACGTGCTGTCTGTGGCAAACAGACTGGCAGGTTGGGATAGTCCCCAGGAGGGATGTGGTGGGGTGTCTGGCCTTGTGGCTATTCGTTTCCTGGTTTTACTTGCACAGAAATACCCTGGACCTACTGTCTGAGGTGTGCCCTGGTGAGGTCTCTAACCTTATGGAGGTCTTCTGCAGACCCTGACTGCCCAATGCCCCACATGCAACAGGAGCTCTCCCTAACTTGGGGGTTAGAAATTGATTTTTCACTGCAGATCCTCACTATTTGGGTATAGAAGTTCAGTGCTAGGACAGAGACCATAGCTCTAGACCTCACGCCATCGCACAGCTTGCTAAACTCAGAATGGAATGAATCCTGGAGTCTGGGGTTTGATAGTCCAATTCGGAAACTTGGAGAAAATAATTTTGTTTCAATGTGAAAAAAGTCCATTTGGAGATTTTTCTCAAATAAATAAAACAACCAAAGTGATACTTTTGTCAATGATGTAGTACAGCTAGACTTACAGAGAGATCTTTATTCTTCGTGTGGTTTTTTTACACTTTAAAATATTATTGTTACATGTAGCTCAATTTTGAAGCAAAATGTAATTTCAAAACGTAAATCCAGGACTTTCTGGATAAAAAATTTTGAGAGGAAACTCGTTAACTTCATAATTCCTCCATCCTCCTTCAGAAGCTGGCAGAAAAAGATAGTTAAACCCAAACCATTAATAAACGCATAACTTTAGCCTCAATATTTCCTTGTACAGGATTATGAGCCCTTCATGACTGTCTCACTTGGACACCCATCCTGCATTTAGGACTGTGGCCACTGCATGCTCCCTGGAAACAAATTTGTTGATGGGAAGTTGGCCCAAGTCCCACTGAATTGTGTCTTTTGCTTTTCTTCTCCTAGGTTATGAGTGTTTTGCTGCTGATTGAGTACTCCCTGGAGGTAGCGAGCGGGAAAGGCTTTTGCAAAGACCTGGACAAGGATTACTACAGAACTGGTAGGTCCCGGGGATGCTGGAAAGCATAGAGGTCTGTGGGGTTGGGAGGGAGCCCAAGGATGTGCATTGGTCCCTCTTTCTTCTTCATCAAATAAAATTGGAAATTCAGAGCAGATGAGTTCAAAGCTCAGACCCAAAGACAAAATTTAAGCTCTAAAGATTTGGATTTTGTTTTAGGACATGGCTGTGTTGGCTTTTGGGAGGCCAGTGTGGACCCTAGTGAAGTTGCCTTTACTTCAGTGGGTCAGGTCCTCAGCCCAAACTCTCCAGTTCCCTCATACTCCTCTAGCTCTGCTTCTCCCTCTGCAATACACTTTGCATTAATCTGACAATCCTGGTTTCCACTTCTCTTTCTTTTCACCAACTGTAGATGATTTAAGCCTTACACACAGTCATGACTCCCTCCACATGTTGAGCATTTTCCAGGAAAACACTGAAGTGTCTAACCAGCTCCTCAATCGACCTAGTCTGGCCAGTAACCTCGGGATCTCAGAGTGGGGACAAATCACAGCCCCACACTACATTCCGTGGGTGCATGGGCTACCTCCTGTTGCCACCAATACCCTGCCCTCTGTGCCATGGAGCCATCCTCTTCTCATCATCCATCATGCTGTGCAGGGGTCTCCTACCTCACAGCTGAAGGCACTTCAGAGTGCCACCACCAGCCCAGCTCCTTCTCCCCCCTGTCTCTTTGGACCCTGTCCCCACAGGTTCCCAGCTCCTGGTGCTTTTGGCACCACATTTGTTGTCTGGAAGAAGCAGCCAGGCTGTTTTGTAACCCACCGATAGTCACAAGCATCATATTCACCACAGCTGATTAAATTCCTATGACTTGGAAGAATCTAGCTTAGTTTTCAGAGACCTGGCATATTTCTCATGTGGGATGCCATTTAAAAGAAAATAACTTCCCAAACCTCAAATGTTACTTAGCCAGGCTAATTTTGCATGAAGTTGTTTGGAAGCAACAAATGCAGGGTGCTTTTTCCTTTTCTTAATCACTTTTCAGTGTAAAACCACAAGTTGAGATAACCCTTCTCTGCTGACAGAAACCAGACTCCCACACTCTGCATTGTCTCTCCCTGCAGAGAAGGCTCATAGTCAGAGAAAAATGCAACCCGCAGCAGCAGGGACTTGCCTGTTCTCTGCTTTTGCAGCGTGTCCTTCCCCAAGCTGCAAGCATGCACAGAGGGGACCCCTGTAAGTGGAGGAAAAAGAAGCCAAATACAGCAGATTCCTGCACATCCCAAACTCACTTGCCTCTAGGGTAGGAGTCAGGCACAGTGGAAAGCACCAAAACAGGCACAGCCACTGTCTGGGTGAAGCTATTGCTAACAGATGGATTCCCATTTTTCAAAAGACCCCAGCTGGGTTTTAGGAGGCACCACTGTGATCCACCAAGGCTGTTTTGAAAGGCATCAGCAGTGAGTAGAAGACGGAAATTTCGGTGAGTCTTGCTAATAGGACACGGAGCAAGCATCTGCTGGTTCACATCTTTCACACTGGGCCCTGTTTCCAAAGATGCCCAGTCTGGGTGGGTTGGGGGCTGCTTTGCTTAGTTCTGGTCCACACGGGCACCTCTGCAGCTGTGGCTCAGCTCAGCACCCAGTGTGGACTTGCATGATGTCTTCTTTGGAAAACACTTTCTGCAGAGCTTTCCCATCAGGGCAACATGCAAAACACCACACAGGCTCTAAAACCCGGCTGTTTGCCAGCGGGCTGGGATCAGCACAACAGAGATAGCAGTGTGCAGTTGTCTGTTTCTGTAATATATGTTTCTAGTTCTAATTTTACAGATAAAAACTAAAGAACCTAATGTGAGTGTGACCTTAAGCTCTTCTCCATTTTCTGGGTTTGTTTTTTTTTTTTTATGGGTTTTTTTTTGTTTTGTTTTTGTTGTGATGTACCTGGCATGGACATGGGCACAACTGGAAATATTTTTTCCTGATAGCAGAGTATCCACATGCATTCTGACTAAAACAGTGATCTGAGCTGCTGAAAAATGAACATGGTATTTGTAGATCAGAATACTTTGCCACAGATATAATTCTGTAAAAATGACAATAGTTTTTCATTATTTTTTGCAGAAAGATCATCCAAAGCCAATAGTTTTTACTTTTCTTCAAGTATCTAAGGAAAATATTCTTTAAAGAAAAAGAAACAAATGGTCGAGACAGATTTTTCAGATAATTTCCGCACGAAACCATTATATGCTTTCTAAGCAAGACGTGCATTTCTGCAAATCTGGAGGCTTTTCTTTTAGAATCATTCCAAGTGAAATTGGCCCCATTTTTAACAACCCCCCGCTCCATCCCACATAGTTAAAATGACAGGTCTTCCCCCTCCCCCTCTTCCACTGCCTCCTACACAGAAAGGAACATTTTATAATGAAATCCGCAGCAACTTCCACTTGGCTTCTCTTCCCAAGCATTTCAAAGGGCTCTGCTTGGGGGACTGTGAGTGTTTTCTGATTGTAGTTGGAATAAACACAATGCAACCCTTTTATTTCCAGAAACTAGCAGGGAAGCAATACAGCAAAGCAGTGCAAAAAGTTCAATTTGACTTCAAAACCCAGATGGAAGAGTTGGAGAACAATTTGGGGAGAGGTTCTGTCGATGCCCTCAGCATCTGCTGCTCTATTTGTAGATCCTGCCAGATTTAAGCACATCTCAGAATATATAATGCTAGCACTGTAGTCATGGCCCAAGAATATAAACAAGGCAAGGCTTATGAGAAAATGCTTTTCACAAAGATACTGTAGGAAAAAATACATATTGGAAATCTTTATAAGGAATCAGAGCTCCCTCAAAATTTCTCACCAGTATGTTTTGCTGCATTAAAAAGAGGGACTGGGTTGGGCCTTGACTTCCACAGGTATGGTCAGGGAGGGGAAGGAGAATTGGGATTGTTGTAGGTTTTTGTGATTGCCAGGATAATGGGAAGGGTGACCAGGTCAGCTGCCCTTAGAAGAGGGATGCTCTGTCCCTTGCAGGCCAGTACTTCTTGCTGTCTTGACTTACAGGATGCCACAGGCAGCACAGGACCGAAAGCGCTGCTCTGAAATTTGTTTTTCAATGAAAGCTGATGAAGAGAAGAAGGACACGGAACTGTTGGAGCGGGTCCAAAGGAGGGCTACAAAAACGATCCGAGGGCTGGAGCACCTCTCCTGTGAGGACAGGCTGAGGGAGTTGGGCTTGTTCAGCCTGGAGAAGAGAAGGCTGCGGGGAGACCTGATTGGAGCCTTTCAGTACTTAAAGGGAGCCTATAGGAAAGATGGGGACAATCTGTTTAGTAGAGACAGCAGTGACAGGACGAGGGGTAATGGTTTTAAACTAAAACAGGGTAGGTTTAGGCTGGATATAAGGAAG
>Ga0065711_1010046_pt1 | contig 14499 bp, 11 predicted proteins | sample Hoacrofraction12_FD_59098 | JGI IMG/M metagenome (GOLD analysis project Ga0065711, IMG submission 59098) | Hoatzin crop microbial communities from Cojedes, Venezuela - Epithelial fraction 12 v2 (version 2) | ecosystem: Host-associated > Birds > Digestive system > Esophagus > Crop | place...
GGGGGGGGGGGGGAGAAATGTGGAAATGCATCTTTCTCCAGAGTTTAAGATCAGCTCAGTTTCATCTCAGTAGGTCTGTTTTCCCTCATTGTTGCTTTAAGATCCTGTCATTTGTTTAGCAAGTCATTTTTCAGCCTTATTGTATCTCAGAAATTCTCTGGAACCTCACTATTTCTGATGACTCTGCACCGGCAAAGATGATGTTTCGCTATTTGTTATTACCCCTTCTATGGGTAACAACGCGAGGAAGCGAGAAACAGGAGTGGTGCATTGTCAAATGTGGTGTTACCCTTTCTCTTGCCTGGCCTTCCTGAGCCTGGCTTCTTTGCTGTATCTAGGGAAATAAGATCCTTAAATTCAAGTTCCCTTTTACATTTCTGAGAAGTAAGACCTACTTAAAAGTTTAGCGAGGCAGACAGAAATCACAGAAGAGTGCTGATAACACAGCCTGCATTCTCAGCTGCTTACAGTGCCCAACAGCATAAGAGCCTTACGCAGCATCAAAGGCAGCCTTAAGTGTGCAACCAGGTATTCTGGGGAAATTCACAATTCCTTATTTTGTTGAGGGTTAGAAAGAACCACCCTACTCTTCGCAGAGGCCCTTAAAGTACTGTACTTAAAAACTAGCTGGGTTCTAGGCTGGCTAGAGCTCAAAAATTATGTTTAATTGCAACTGTTAGAGTGCTTGCTACAGTCCTCAGCAGTGGATATGTCTAGTTGGAATTCAGTCTTTGTTTTTTTATTAGTTGATGTTTAACTAGTCACTGACACAAATCAGAGTTGCATAATAGTTGCACATGCATGACCAGAGCCCTTGTTGATGGATCCCTAAATTCTTCTATCAGATAACACAGAAACCTGGACCACATGGCCCAGTTTACTGTAACTGCCCCACCCCTACTTGAATGAAGAAAATTCCTGCCTCATGTCTCTCTTTCCTGACAATAAAAGGTAGAAAACCACAGTGCAGCCACTCCTTTGTAATGTAGGCCTACGCAAATTTCCCTTAGCCTCTAACTTGCTTTATAATGAGAGAACAAGATAACACCAAAGGTCATTTCTCTGTAAATGCCTGGTAGCACTAATAGCCTCTCCAGCCCAAAAGCTCCTTTTTATTCAAATTCCATAAATCACTAATCCATAAAAAGATAAAATATACAACACATGCCCTATTCACCCCCAGAACCAAATAAAAGAGAATAAGAGAACTGAAGACCACGTCCAGCACTTCAGGATACTTGGCAGTTTTGGCCAAACCTTCTGCTGTCACGTTACATGAATCAAGCAATGGTGCATATTCTGGGATTGCATAGATAATCCTTCTTGTGTTTAGAGAGACTAGTAAAAACAAAATTATACCATAAAATTTTTTTTTCGGTTGTAAATTGTACCCATTTTACTACTACTTCTTCTTACAGCAGGTAATGTGGCCCTAAGTCATCATCTCCCCATGTTTCAGAACAGTTTGTGGTAGCTTTTCATTTACTTCAGACAAAAACTACTTTGATTATATTATAACTAATTATTACAAGGATTCTGAACTGGGAAAACTTTTATCTAAAGGTAGCCCGCTCAAGTTGACTGTACACCAATACTTAGCATGAGGTAAATACAAGAATTATGTAATACTGTGCTAGGAGATCTAAATTAAATATAACTGGATTTAGAGTTTTCAAGCAGTCACATGAGACTATATTCTTTTAACAGAAAAGTACAGAGTAAAAAAATTAAGGGCCGTGTTCAAATAAATTGAAAATCAATAACGTGAAATCTGGCAGCAATAAAATTAAGGCAAAAAATTACATTTCAATATGAAGATAACAACCATAGCATCAAAAAGTATAAATACACATAGAGGAAGTATGCAAGAAGTCCTTTCCATTCTGATTCTAGTCTGTGATATGAAGGTTTACAACACAGTATTACAAAAATATCCATCTTTAGAAGTGTTTTGTTGTCATTCAAATACTTCAGCTGAGAGTGTCTGTTTAGCAAGTGTGAACTCTTTCTTCCAGAAGTGCTCATGTATTCTCTGGAAGCTCACAAGTATCGCAGGTTGTGCTTCCCTGCGTAGATTCCTCATCCTGTGGCACTGGCATCCTAGTGGGGGGGGTGGTGGTGTCTCATGTGCTGGCTGCAGTAACTATTCTAATTTTAGGACGTGCTATGGGCAGCACTCTCGCTTCGGGTTTTTTCCCCAGTGTATTTTCTACCTCCTTATCTTCTTCATCAATAAAATCCAAGAAGTATCTATTCCTTAGACAACATGTAAAATGGTCAGATTTAAAGTGTGCCTGTTGAAGTCCCAACTGACCTGGTGATTGGGCAACAGGAGTCTGCACGACTGCCATCCGGACCGAGTAAAACTAACTCAAGAGAGCACTAACATTTTAAACTAGAGAAATCAGAGGAACTCCCTACAGCTGTTTCCAGTGATCTCTTGAAATACGTGCTGTGGAAGACACTGTCTGTATGAAGAATCCAAATCAAATCTTATCTACTTTACTGTCTTTTAAATATGGGCTTTCTGTCCTTATTAAAAAGATAAACCAAAAAAGCCCCAGAAATATATATGCATCCTCTGTGCTGTTTGTTTACTGATGATACAGTCCAGATTTTCACTATGAACAGACCCCCCAAAAAAGAGCTTTGTAAATGTTGAAATATTGCTGACAGCTGTACCTTTCCTTTTTTCAAACACAGGTATCCAGGGAGAAAGTTACCCCTGGGTGTTTTATTCCCTGTCCAGGAAGAAAACAAAATCAGGTAAGTAAAAGATTTTAAAACCCTCCATGGAGTGCATGAAGACTACGTACAGGAGAGAAGAAGAAAGGTGGTGTTTATGGAACACCTGAGCTCATCACTCTGACCAGAGAGGAGACAAGTTTCATAGGCGTTGCACAAAAAGGATGTGAACTTACCCAACCATGAGAGACGAAGTTTTGGTTGCAGTCTTTATGCTTTTTGGAAGGTAAGAGGAGATGGATACCTGCATTGGGAGCATACAGTTTACCTCCCTCCTTCCCCTGAACCAAGTGACATGCCCACTGCTGTCTGTCCCCGGGCGCCTCACTGGGAGGGAGGGAATTGCTTGGGAGAAGGAGTGAAGGCCATAGCCCCTCTGGAAGGCAGGTGGAGCGTGCAGCTCGCTCTGGCCCCGCTCACCTCAACCTGCCTGGTGGCTCAGCAGCCCGATGGAGAGCCCCACAGCAAGCACCAGCACCCATGCTCTGCTCTCTGCCCCTTTGGAAAAGGCCCCAGGGTGTCCCACTGGTGCAAGGAAGAGCCAAGAGCTCAATCCCCATGCTGAGAAACAGCTGCCAGGAGCTCCCGATCACTGGGCTGTGTTGTTACCAAGAGGGTTACCCCCTCCCTTGAAGGGGGCACCTCTGAGAAGGGTCCTGTCCCGCAGGATGGCAGAGCTCCCTCAGCAGAGGGAGTGACCGCCATACCTTCTGCTTCCCAAAGGGATTTAAGTCATAGCATCTCCCAGGCGAGACATTTCTGAAGCTCGAGTGAAAGCTAAATACAGGAGCATCAGAGAGATGAGAGAAACACCTACCCATGTGGGTGCACTCGGTGCTTAAAAAAAGAGCAATCTGTTCACCAGACAGTCTTGGAGGTTGCCTCTTCCCTCAACACTCCTTTGGAGGATTAATATATACCTTTCTCATTCCTCAGATGTATCCTCTTTGCCTCAGATTTCTTTCATTTATTAGCCTCTTTGGAGTTTCATCTGCTTTTCTCCAGGTTCTTTTAAAGAAAGGAAAATCCGAATCAAACTATATATTGATGGTGCATTTTTTTGTTAGTTTTTCTGTGCAGTTCTATCTCTTTCTACAGGCTAAGGTAGATAAAAAGTCCCATTACTATGTCCCTTTGCAATGTGCTAATTATTTTCCAAAATCAGTGTCAGTCCTGTCACAGTGTATGCCAACGCTTGTATCCTGGTTTGAACTGTGATTCTATCATTTATCCTAATTCACATAGCCTGTTTCTAACATATGTATGCAGACCGACATCTCACTTTAATCTGTTTTAAGGAGTGTGACAGATGTACACAATCGTCACCATGGCATGCTGTTTCTCTTGTAAAGATATACAGGGGAATAGAGCTAAAGAATAAGCTGTGGTCTCATTTAAAACTTAGTTCAGCAGTTACAAGGACAGACACAAGTGTCTCCAGAGCTACAGTTCTAAATTCATGGACAGAGGCTTGCTCCCCTTTCCCCATCTGCATTTAAGTGAAGGTTAACTATTTCTTATTCAATAAAAAAAAATTATGGGAGGAAAAAAAAAAAAAGGCTGAAAAATCTCACTATTGATGGCACACAATGGTGTTTTTCTTTCCCAAGATTATAGAAATTCTCCACAAATCTCAGCTTTGGAGGAACACTACAGCCTAGTGCCAGATGGTACTCTGGCGTACCAGGTGCAGGATCTGCTGCCTGTTCACACCCCACAAGTGAAGGAGAAGTAACCACAGAAACTTCTCCATGCTGCTCTAGGCTTGCCATGGCCGGATGGGCATGTTTTGCATCACCAGTGGTTTTTCTAGAGCTACGCTTCCAAGGCAGAGCCAGGATGGTTTCTTGGCCAAATGCCCACAGACCTACCCGGTGCCTTAGCCAACACAGCCAGCTTTGAGATGAGATTTTCCTGTTCTCAAAATGGCGATCAGCGATGCACAGAGCTTAACCCTTCAGCTTTCTGGCAGAACTAAAAAAGACAGGCATAGATTAACAACCTGAAGCCTGAAAAAACCCAGAGGTGAGCAGCCCCTCTCGTAGAGCAGTCCACCTCGTAGTTCCCCTAGTATTTCATGTCACACCAGGATTTTCGGTGGCATTTGCACTGGTGCTTTTAGCATTACTGTTTCTCCGAGACTTGACACGTATGGCAGACGAGCGATTCCCGTCGATTCACCACCACCATCTCTTAACTGGGAAATACCTCAATGCCATTGTCATCTCAGCAGGCACTCTGACAGAGAGGTGGTGGTCCCATCCACCCCTCAACAAAAGGGGAGTTCAACTTGCGCAGCGCAGCCCAGTGTGCAAGTTTCTGCAGTCTGGTAACCACTGCAGCACTTGTATGCAGGGAACAGCATCTGCTTCCCATCCTCATGTCCCTTGGCACTCCAGTCAGTGACTCGTGGCGCTGCAGGCCGAGAGGAACTCACACCACTGCATCTACTCTGACCTAGGTATTGGATCAAACAGAGCAGAACTTCAAAAAAACACCCCAAACAAAAAAGTGCTTTTTTAGCTCATGGTCAATCATTGTGTATGCTGGATGTATACTATGCCTCTCAGGAAGTTCTGGTTACTATTAAATAATTATTAAGTAATACTTAATTAACTAATTAATTGAGACTAGATGCTTGTCTTTTACATAGCTGAATTCAGTAAGATCATGAATCCCACCTCTGAGGCATATTACTTGACATGTGACTGTCCACAGAAAAAAGATATTAAAATGACAAATTAATAATTTAGTTGACTATCTCAAGTAGAATGTTGCTTGATTTTTTACAGTCCGAAGACCTAATGTCTTGATTAGAAAATCTTGATAGGACATCTCCTTGGGATTTTGTTCAGACTATGAAGCATGTTAGGACGTATAACAGAAAACAGGATTCAGCTAGGACCTATCAATCAGAGACTTTAGTCTGCCTTCCTTAAGCTCCAGTAAGGGCTGAGAGCTCAACGTGTTAAGCTGGGTCAGCATTACATGTGAGACTATACGTTGAATGAGATTAGTTACTGTGATTATTACTTTTAAAAATACCTTTTCTTCTGATCAATTACAGTTTCTTTAAGAAGCTACTATTTTAGATGACCTGCGTTGAACTCCAGAACTCATTGGCTCAGCCTGTCCAGGTCTTTCTGAATGGCAGCACAACTATCTGATGTATTACTCACTTCTCCCAGTTTTGTGTTGTCTGCCTATTTGATGAGGGTGCACTATGCCCCGTCATCCAGCTCATTAACGAAGATCTTGGTGCCATTATCGACCCCTGGGGTACATAACTAGCGATGAGACTCCAGCTGGACATCGTGCTGCCGACTACAACCCTTTGACCTTGGCAGTTCAGCCAGTTTTCAGCCCACCTCACTGTCTACTTGCCTAGCCCATGTCTATGAGGATGTGATGGGGGACAGTGCCGAAAGCCGTAGGAAAGTCAAGACAAACATCCACTGCTCTCCCCTCCCTGCCGAGCTAGTCATCTAGTCAGAGAAGGCTATCAAGGTTGATCAAACATGATAAATCTGTGGTGACTACTCCTAATTGCCTATTTGACCTTCATATATCTGGAAATAGCTTCTAGGTTTATTTGCTCCATCACTTTTCCAAGGGCTGAGGTGAGGCTGATCAGCCTCTAGTTCCCCATCTCCTCCTCACCTTTCTTGAGGGCAGAAGTCACAATTGCTTTCTTCCACGCCTCAGAAACTTTACCTGGACTGCCATTACCTTTCATAGATTATCGAGTGCTCTCAAATGGCATCAGCCAGCTCCCTCGGCACTCATGGGTGCAGCCCATCGGGTCCGAGGGACTTCTCAGGGTCCGGTTTATTTATATGTTCCCTAACCTGATCCTTCTCCTGTGAGAGCAAGTCTTCCTTGGCCCACACCTTCCCATGGGTCGCAGGTGCCTGGGATTCCTGAAGGCAAAAATTATCAGTAAAGACTGAGGCACAGGTGGCATTGTCAGCTTTCTCCACCTCCTTTGTCACCAGGTGCCCTGCCATCTAGCAGCAGGCCCACGTTTTCCCTAGTTATCCTTTTGCTGCTGATTTACCTGTAGAAGCCTTTCTTGTTGCCCTTCACACTCCTCTAAATCCAGTTCCAAGTGAGCCTTGGCTATCATAACAATGTCTCTGCACTCTGCAAAGGAAACCTTTGCTTGGTTTCCTGCTCATGGGAATGGATCATTCTTGAGCTCAAAGGAAGTTATCCTTGAAAATGGGTCAAGAAATGAATGGAGATTTTTTAAGAGCTTCATTATTTTTGATGCATGATGTAGCTAGACAATCGCCTCGACTGTTGTGAACCAATATAAATAAAGGTTCACCAGAGTTTCAAGGACGATGCAGGGAGACTACTTCTGGAACTGCTTTTATGAGAGTTCTTAGCTGTCACTTACTTACCATCTCACTATTGGTGGCACACAATGGTGGCTTTCTTTCCCAAGATTATAGAAATTCTCCACAAATCTCAGCTTTGGAGGAAAGTCTCACCTTTGGTTAGCAAGCTGCAGCATTTCTGTAGTTTCTCCTAGGCAATTCTCTTCCCTTGCACCACCATCTGTGTGACTGAGCAGTCCTTTGCCTCACCGAGTTCTCCTCCTGGGCACGTCACAGTTATGCCCCAGTGAGGTGGCTAGTGTAAACAAACCTGAGCCATCCCATCGTCGGTTGAGCAATGCAGGGCCTGTTGGGACTGCACGCACTCTGCTCGACAAAGTCACCCTGGATAAAGTCTCCATCCCTTCATTACTCAGATTCCACCTCCTGCCTTCCTTTTTCTGTTAACTGTCAGCTCTCTGTGTCCGTGCTGCGAACAAAAGCTCACGTAAGATCCCTGAGCAAGCTCTAGAAATAGGTAGCTCAGGTGCCGACAACAGCACAAGTGCCCTAGAAAAGATCAGCATTTCTAAACCAAGGAGCTGCACCCTCACCTGTGCCTATAAAACCAGGCACAGTTCACAAAGGGCAGTCCTGTTTTCTTTGGAAAGAAATCACTTTACATTGACACCCGTGCTCACCTGCACTCCTACACTCAGGCTCCCTGCGGAACACCCAGACTGCCATTCTGCCAGCGTCCATCCTCTCAGCAGGAGATCTGCACGGTTCAGTCCAACTGCCCGCACCCCACTGACACGCTTTCTGGGGAGGGAAACGTGAAAACTCCTAAGCTTGCTGTGTGACCAGTGCTGCAGTGCCACAGGGACGGCCCAACTCATCTGCAATCGCTCGATGTCACAAGCAGGGGCACATTAAAGGCCAGCATGAGTCCTGCCCTTGATTCCCGATGGCAAACCCGAGTGGCTGCGATGCCCAGGTTTGTTCCTGATTTGTAACCGCTGCGCTCTTTTTGCCTTCCCTGTGCAAACGCGTTCACCGTCACAACAGGATTCCACTGGAATCACTGCAGGGCCAGTGCTCTCAAGCACTACAAAGGACCAGAGATGACGTTTAGGACCAGAGATGACGTTTCTCTCCTCTGTTGGCCACCTCTGGGTACTTGGGGTAACAGCTGCTGTAGTTGACAGGCAGGCGGTTTCAGGCCAACTGCACTGTGAAAAGAAGAAAAAGTGGAAGCTGCAGCTCGGACGAAGTCTGGGCACTCCAGGCATTACCTGACTCGCCACAGTCTCTCTGCCCTGAGATCCACAGCAGATTCATTTCTGTTCCCCAGCTGCCCCACCAACCTCGGCCAAAATACTTCGGGGGTGGCCCTCAGACAGAGGAAGCCCAAAGCCAAACCCTGAAGCTTGGCTGCGTGCTCAGCCTCTGACCGGTCCCCTCACCTCCCCCTGCCACTCACCTGTTTCAACCACCAGCTCAGGAGGAAAGTTACACATTCACGCTGCTTTTTCGCTGTTCTTTCTTTTTCATCACTTTCCCCATGCTCATCACTCCTCTGTGCTCAAAAATTACCTTCTGCCTTCATCAACGCGCGCTGCACAACCAAAACCATTCCACCTCCCCAGATCCCCTCCCAGGTGTCTGCGACTCCCTCCCACCCTGATATGCAGGCACAAATTATCTTGCCTGAAGTAAAAGCAGTCTACATGCAGTAGGCAGAGGAAAAGAGAGAACAGGTTCTCTTCTGGCTTGCTCCTGGTGCTGATGAGTCCCTTCAGTGTTACAGAGGAGTACAGCAGGAATTCCATTAACTCAGCCCTGATGATCTTAGGATCATACAGGAGTTGGGAAGAGTCCAGCACCTTCACAGAATCACAGAAAGGCTGAGGTGGGAAGGACCTCTGGAGGTCATCTTCTCCAACCCCCTTGCTGCCCAGGACCATGTGCAGATGCCTTTTGAGTGTCTCCAGGAATGGAGACTCCACAACGTCCCTGGGCAACCTGTGTCAGTGGTCAGTCACCCTCATAGTGCAAAAGTGGTTCCTGATGCTCAGACGGCACTGCCTGTGTCTCACCTTGTGCCCGTTGCCTCTTGCCTTTCACTGGGCACCGCCAGGAAGCCATTTTTTCAAAAGAATGAAACGTGCAGCTAATTCTTATTATGGATCACAAAGAAACATGTTGCACTTCATTCATTTATTTCTAACACAGATCTCAAAGTATATTTAACTGTTGTATTTTTTCCCTGTATAGTGCTACTCAAGAGTAAAAAAAAAATCATGAAAGTCACATGAAGAAATTCATTAGTTTTAAACTCAACAGAAAGATCATTTCAGGTTCTGCGAGACTCCTTCCAGAAAGAACTTACGACTTTCAGGTGAACGTGCTTTCACTTGCCTGGTAGATGATTGGATCTCAAGCTTAGAACTTTCATTCTCCTCTGCTTGCATGAAGATCACTTAGTTAGACGTAGGCTTGCCAATGGGGTTTTCAGAGACACTTTTTGTTTCTTCTAGGCTTACGTTGAGACACACAGCCTGGGCCTTCTGCTGAGCTGTTAGAAATGCTGCGATAAGTTTTTCTGGGAAATGAAAGTTCTAAGCTTGAGTTCATTACCCTCTTAGGTAATAGTCTGTTGCCTGTAGCATCGTTTCAGGGAAATACACGAGTTGCAGCTCTCTGAGGTTCTCTGTTACATTTCTTTATCCATGGCCAACATCTTTTATTTAAGTGTTGTTCCTCTGTATTCTCTAGATAGTTTTCTGGAACGGGTACCACTTGGTCTTCTGTCCTCCACCCATCTGTTGGAGCAATGAGGCATTCCTACACAACATTTTGCAATTTACTTGAGATCACTTTTCTCATCTAGCGATGTCATTCAGAATTCTGCATTCCAACATATGACCTGATTATCAGGTGTATGCAGTTACCAACATACAGTTTTGGTTTTTAAAATAAAATATATTTTTATATGGCAAAAGAAAAGACAACTGTAAATTACCGACACTGAATGTCTGGGGAGTTTTTTGCCAGAAAGGTTTTCAAAAGCTGATTACGCTATAAAACAACATTTTGAAATGCTGACCAACTCCAGTAACCCTATGCAAATGGAACTTCACTTTTGTTAAAATGAAGACACGTTGTCTTCTTCCCTTCTAACAGACAGCTTTCAATTTTTTGAATTGGTTCTCTCTGATCAGAGATGTGAAAGAAAATATGCGACATGTACAACTTACTATTGACAGCTTTATGGTTCCTTTTGATCTAGATCCAATTGTCTACCAGGCAGGTGAAAGCACGTTCACCAGAAAGTTGTAAGTTCTTTCTGGAAGGAGTCTCGCAGCACCTGAAATGATCTTCTGTTGAGTTTAAAACTAATGAATTTCTTCATGTGACTTTCATGATTTTTTTTTTACTCGAGTAGCACTATACAGGGAAAAAATACAACAGTTAAAAATGCTTTGAGATCTGTGTTAGAAATAAATGAATGAAGTGCAACGTGTTTCTTTGTGACTATGATCCATAATAAGAATAAGATAACAAGATGAGGCCGCCTTCAACCAGGGAGACGTCATCTCCTGATCACAGGTCCTGGTTCTCATGGGGGCCTCTACAACCCCATGTGAGAGGACAATGTGGAGGAGGAACAAGCAACTCAAGAGATTTTATGGACATCAAGGACAGTTTTTCTTGACAAAGGCGCTGGACAGGCTGGATACAGGAGGTGCTCTCCCGGATCTGCTGCTCATGAGCAAGAGGGAACTGATCAGGGAATGATGGCCGAGGGCAGCCTTAGCACTGCGGCATCTGAGGTAGCAGCACTTGGGATTTTCAAGGAGAAGGAGAACCTGTTATTACTGGAGAAGCAGGGACTGCCATGATGCGGATTTTTCCGAGGCGGCAGATGAGTCTCAAATAAACAAGCATTGATTTATGCTGCAGCTACAAAATAATCCATCTGTTACTAACTAAAAATTAAGCATTAATCGAACATTAGTCATGCCTTATTAGGTATATGGCACCATGATTCTGATGCTGAGTTGTTGGCTTCAGTTGCTGCTATCTTTAGTTCTTGGTCTTCCTGCAACTAAGCAAAGCAAACGGGCGTTACAAAATATTTCTACTTTTAATCAAGTAGTTCTGTGGTACATCTGGGTGCACGACAAACAGGACGTGTTTCACAAACAGGCCTAGTTATTACAGAGATGAGGATGAGACAGAATTGACAAAAAGCTTGACTTTATTGGAGCAGACTCTGGCTTCTTCTGCAATCTAGAACACAAGATATCTTGGGAGGCCATTCTGAAGTGCAAAGCAGCCCAGGAGAGCTGGTTGATCTTTAGGGACAAACGAAAACCAGAATAACTTTCCAACCTGAAGTGCGAGGTGGGACCTCAACAGGCCTGAGAAATGGGCTGACAGGAACCTCATAAGATTCAGCAAAGCCAAATGCACAATCCTGCAGCTGAGACAGAATAACTGCATAAACCAGTACAGGCTGGCGACTGAAAAATTAAGTAGCAGCTGTGCAAAAAGGGCTTGGGGGTCCTATGGACAAGTCAAGTATGAGTCAGCAAAGGGCCCTTGCAGCGATGAAAGCGAGCAGGCTGGGCTGCATTAGCAAGACAATTACAGCCAGCAGATTAAGGGGAATGATTACTTCCCTCTGTTTGGCACTTGTGAGGCCATAGCTGGAATTCTGTGCCACATTTTGGGCCATCCAGTATAAGAGAGATAGACAACTTAGAGGGAGTGCACAAAATTTATTTCCGTTGGAATAGTAAGTCATAGAAATTGGAAGCGGAAGAAATTGCTTGGACCAGCCCAAAATGTGTATTTTTACCTTGAAATTGAGTTAAATTTTATTTAAAAGTTGCAGCACAGGGTACAAATTAAGTTCATATGACCTGGAGCCAAAAATCCCTGCCACTTTCATACAGGAAGCATGTTGTTCCTTTGGCTTACTAAGTAACTCAGGCACTTAAGCTAGATGTTTTGCCTCAAGGTACTTGTGCAGCAGCTCGTTCTTAGCTCATGCAGACTGTGCTTCTCAGCCATTCCTGTCCTCAGTAACTGGCTCACTGGTTTCTATCTGGTTACTTTGCTAATTTTGCTTTATAGTTGGCCAGTAGTAAAAAATCTCAACAACAGACCTCAAGACTTACCAGGTTTCCTTGAAACCAACTTCAGCCTCCTTATACTTGATCTCACACCTGATCTTCTAAAGAAACTACCATATACCTTCCAAACATGACTCTTGGAGAAGTAAAACCAGTATCTGTGCTAGACACCAACACAGGGTTTAACACAGATAACCTTGTTTTATGCCAGAGCTTAATCTGCTCCCCTTCTCACACTTAACCTCTTTGAGTTCCAGTGTCTGCAAGGTACATGTCTCTAGCCTTTTCTCTAAAATACCTACAGCACCACCTTTTTCATCACACCTCCCCACTTCCTTTACCTGCAAAATTGCCCTCTAATCCAGATGTATCAACTATTTTTACCTAGACGCTAAACCCTAAATTTGTATTTAGTTTTGAAGCTTAGTGCTTCTATTTTGCAGCACTTGAGTTGAAGGAGGGCTTGTATGTCTGAAAGCTTAGGAAGACTGTTACTGGAAGACAGGAAAATTTGAGAAATGCCTAGGAGATCACTGGTAACAAACAGGTGAAATACAAACTGGAGCTCATTGAAGCCTACAATCTAGAATAGGATGGAGACGAGGCTTCCATGCCCTAAACTGGTAATTCACCACTCTTTCTATTACGATATTTATTACGAATAACAGCTCTTTTCTCACCAGTTAAGCTTTGTAGGTACAAAGGACTGGAGGAACTGCTGGTGTTGTAAGACCAAAAGACATCACTGTTTTCCATATCGATATATATTCAGCATTACTCCATCTATTTTGATGACACTAGCAATTCTACTCCAGCATTACCATCATGAGGGCTATGGGCAGTAATACTGCTGCCATTTCTCATGGAGCACTGAAACGAGGTAGACGCGTATACCCTGTCACTATTTCCTAAACTTGTTTCCTCTATCTTCTCAGCATCAGCAAAGACTCTGAAGTATCCCTAATGCATAGAAAAAGTCCATTTCAGGATCATGGTACTCAGCTCCTGGCAATAACCAGCTTTTTGCAGATACAGCTAATGACAGCAGAGATGATCATCAGGATAAAACAAACAAATATTCAGAGCTTCTGAGGCTGAGGTAGGAAGCTTCCCCCTTCTCTTTATTCTCATTTCTTTTTCAGAGGTCCCAGCTACATGGATGGAGATGGTATCGTCATGTGCACAACTGGCCATCTCTGTTGGCCGTTAACTTGTTTTTCCCTGAGCTCTTTTGGCAAGAGTGTTGAGAAACAGAAGCTATCTTGCACAATTGCATGTTGGATCTGGCTGTATCAAGCATCATTTTGTGGCCACTGGTTTCCAGGAAATACCAGTCCTTGAGGGTGAAGGTCCTCAAAGGGACAGAAGAGCTCAAATAATGGAGTTAGTGGGCTAATACCACCATACGGTCTACATGAGAGGAATATATATGGATGCTTGATTAACGAAGAGATCAGTCCGGACAGATTGTGGTTCTGCAAGGCTGCTGACTGCTACTTATTCCACAGCTCTCATCTTTGCCCAAGGAGACCCTTCCAGCACAACCCTTATTTTCTGCACTGCAGTTGTTAGCAGGCAGTATGGTACCAGACTCTCCCCATTTGGAATGGGGAAAATCTTTTCAGCAGGGCCTGTTGAGATAGGACAAGGAGCAATGGCTTTAAACTGAGAGAGGGTAGATTTAGACTGGATGTAAGGAAGACATTTTTTACCATGAGGGTGGTGAAACACTGGCACAGGCTGCCCAGAGAGGTACAGGAGGCCCCATCCCTGGAAACATTCCAGGCCAGGCTGGACGGGGCTCTGAGCAGCCTGGTCTAGTTGAAGATGTCCCTGCTCACTGCAGGGGGGTTGGGATAGATGACCTCTAAAGGTCCCTTCCAACCCAAAGCACTCTGTGATTCATTTGGCTCAGGACTTGATGTGAAAACCTGCATGAAAACCTAGGTTCCAGATGAGGAAGCTGAAGTGTAGGCATGAGTCACCTCAGAGCCCAGGTCAGCGGAGGAAGTTGCCGCCACCTTCCCCGAGAGCTTTCTGGCAGCAAGCGCGGCCGGCGCAGCTCTCCTGGCCGGAGCTGCCCCCCAGCCCTGTTTACCCGCTTCCCCAGCCCTAAACCGCGCCGCCGCTCCTGGCTTCTCCTTCAAGCATGAAGGGCCTTGACGCTTCCCGGCGGAGGCCGGGCCGCAGCGGCGCAAAGTACAAGGGGTGGTGCCGCAGGCTGGCAGCGGTGCCGCGGCTCGGCCCGGCCCCTCTCCCTCACCGCCCCCGGGGCGAGGGGCCCCGCC
>Ga0065711_1043807_pt1 | contig 14499 bp, 8 predicted proteins | sample Hoacrofraction12_FD_59098 | JGI IMG/M metagenome (GOLD analysis project Ga0065711, IMG submission 59098) | Hoatzin crop microbial communities from Cojedes, Venezuela - Epithelial fraction 12 v2 (version 2) | ecosystem: Host-associated > Birds > Digestive system > Esophagus > Crop | place...
GGGTTGGACTAGATGACCCACAGAGGTCCCTTCCAACCCCTACCATTCTGTGATTCTGTGATTACTGAAAACCAGGACCTTTGTCTTGCTGAGTAATTATCATACAAGACAGAGGAATCCCAATGCTACTTACAATAAGTGCCACAAGTCTTAAGATATCTTACTCCATTTAAAAAAAAATAAAAGCCACAAACTGTACTGTAAACACATCAGAGTTGAAAAGCAAAGCATTCCAATACTAGGAACTACCAGAAGTTGAGTCTACCTAGACTATCCCAGCTTTCAAGTTTACATTCTACTACAGGGAAAAATTTTCTGTTAGGGTTATCTCTTCCTACAGTGCCATCTGTTGCAGAACCTCACCTCTTATTGTTACTGTGAGCTATGTATCACAAAAAAAGCAGGGACAAACTGGTCAATGAAAATACTGCATAGTAAGGTCTGTCACAGTCATAATCTAAATGTACACCAAGTGTCTGAATTACCATTCAAATCATCTGTAGGAAGCTATCCAATGCATATGCTAAGAGTAGTACAGTATTGCATTTAAAAAATGCCTCAAAGACACAAGCTGTGTAACTCTGCCAGTTATATAGTAAGGGAGTTGAAACAATTTGAAGAGTATTTGCACCTGACTAAAAGGCCACAAGCTCCAACACTCTTTTACACCCTTCTTTAATTAGAAATACCACCTGTGCTCTGATGCATTAGAGCCTGGTAGTAAAACTTTGGGGATACATGCTGTCTTTTGGGTCATTGCTACAGCCAGGGTTGAACTAAGTAGAGCACTCTTTTGCTGAAGGAGGCTTTGCCATGAAGTCATACAGCAGGAGGGAAGCCGAACTGCAGCACAGCAGCCGGGAAGTTTCACCGTGCAGGTGAACAAGTCTTTTGTAACGGACCACAGTCACAGAGCAAACAATCTAGTTTCTTCTAGTAAGCATGGACTGCCAATGACAAAGAATTAATCTTTTCTACTCTTTCTTTGTAATAGTGGACAATTAACAGTATTTAAATAGATTTTTCCAAAACTCAGCCTGGACAATCCAGTACTTTTACTCTGCTTGTAATAGAAAAAAAAAGTAGCAAACAGCAACACTACCATGCAACACATAATTTTACTTTACATGTAATATAGTTCAGCATAAAAATTGATTTTATTCTAGAGATAGCTTAAACACATTCATTGGTTAAGTTTTGTTTAATATGAGCTAAAAAGTCCCAAAACATTTAATGTCAGCCCTCTCCCCCCAAACAGAATCATCTCTTGCGATCTCTCAACTTAGAAAATTGGTTAACTGCCATACAGTAATTTAAAATTCTTCATTGGTAAGCTCATAATTCTAGCTAGGAGTTATTTACCTAAGTTCTCTGACAATTTCATTTCCCTCTCATGTTAGATACTTCAGAAAAAGAAAACAAACTGATTATGGCTATTATTTACTCCTAGTACCTGCACTGGTATTTTCTGATTAGATCACGGAAAGTCCACACCATGGCCAGCAACAGCAGACACCATCATAGACACTTAGAAGACCGATTTCCTTCACAAACCTCATTTTTTTTGATCCCAACTGTTTCAACTATTAAAACATCACTATAGTTTGGTAGGGTTTGTGTTTCATTCTTTTTTTTTTTTTTCTTCAAACGTGGGAATGCATATCTACTGTGTTCAGAAGAGGCGAATTCTTGCTGTATGTGCATTCTTTCATTTTTGTTTTTTAAAGATATTGATGCAAAGTCTTGATTGACACTGCAGAGAACAAATTTGGGAAGTTCCAGTTGAAGATAAATTCCTTATAAAACTGAGATACTGAAAATCAGGAACTGAAATAGAAATAGACATGCAACTTGAATATAGTGGTGAGCATTCATAACTAATATATGAAGTGCTGCAATGGTCTGGTTCACCTACTACCACAAACTTCTTACTCTTGCATGTTCCTCTTTTCCCTTCCCCACAACTGTATCACTCATCATTGCTTTCAGATCTAGGTAGAGAAATCAGTCAGTTACAATTATATCATTTTTTAAAGAAAACTAGTCAGAAATCATCACCAAATAAAATACCTAAAAATATGCCCCATCTCAAGAAACTTTCAGGTTACTATTCTGTAACCAGCAATAGCACAAGACAATAAATTAAGGACAAAAGTTTCATTTTTCAAGAGTTTTAGAATAACAGATCTCAAGTCACAGTGATGTTACTTCAAACAAGTCAAAAATGAAATAAAACATGAGACATGAAGTCTCCCCCAAGTGTTCCTTCAAATTCATTACATCTTTCTGCAGTGAGTCCATCAGATTCAGTTCATTTAGATCACCTACAAGTTAAAACAAACCTGTGTAGGAGACAATAGGATACGGATACTATTTAAAGAAAATGGTTTGCTCCAGTACAGCTAGGGATCTAAACAACTGCTATTCCTGTCTCCAAGAAAGCTGGCAGAGCTGAACTGTAGCAGGTTGTCATGTCAAGACTGCAACCTGTTATCAAATCCTTTCCACGTGGAATTCTGTGAAGCATGCATAAGTGAGCAAGAGTTTGCTTAAGCTAATTTAACTGTAAGCACTGGGATGGACTTTACCTATTTACTGCTATGGTAACTGGCACACCCGGTAGCCCACAATCAGTGAGCCAGTTTGGTCCTGAAAACATTGCAGCTGCATTCATATGGCATTACATTTAACCTCCGAGGCCCTGCTAAAAGGTATGCTACCACACAAATAGAGATACTGTGCTTCCAGGCTCAATATGGCACATCCAAAACCACCTTCCTACATCTCTCTACTCACAATGTAACTTCTCAGATTAAGAGACAACTGTGACTGTCAGCTTGGCAAAGTCATAAAATAGTTTGGGTTGGAAGGGACATTTAAAGGTCACTGAGTCCAACCCCCCTGCAGTGAGCAGGGACATCTACTAGATCACATAGCTCAGAGCCCTGTCCAACCTGGCCTTGAATGTTTCCGGGCATGGGGCATCTACTATGTCTCTGGGAAACCCATTCCAGTGTTTCACCACCCTCATAGTAAAGAATTTCTTCCTTATCTAAATCTACCCTCTTTTAGTTTCAAACCATTACCCCTTGTCCTATTGCAAAAAGTTTGTCCCCATCTTTCTTAGAAGCCCCCTTTAAGTATTGAAAGGTCACAATAATGTCTCGCCAGGGCCTTCTCTTCTCCAGGCTGAACAGCCCCAACTCTCTCTGCCCTTCCTCATAGCAGAGTCGTTCTAGCCCTAGGATCTTTTTTGTAGCCCTCCTCTGGACCTGCTCCAACAGCTCCATGTCTTTCCTGTGCCGAGGGCTCCAGAGCTGGATGCAGGAGTCCAGGTGGGGTCTCACCAGAGTGGAGCAGAATCACCTCCCTCGGCCTGTGACCATGCTGCTTTTGATGCAGCCCAGGATACAGTTGGCCTTCTGGGCTGCAAGCGCACATTGCCAGGTCATGTTCAGCTTTTCATCTACCAGTACCCCCAAGCCCTTCTCAGCAGGGCTGCTCTCAATCCCTTCATCCCCCAGCCTATATTTGTGCTTGGGATTTCCCCAACCCATGTGCAGGACCCTGCACTTGGCCTTGTTGCACCTCATGAGGTTCACACAGGCCCACTTCTTGAGCTTGTCCAGGTCCCTCTGGATAGCATCCTGTCCCTCAGGCGTGTCAGCCATGCCACAAGGCTTAGTGTCATTGGCAAATTTGCTAAAGGTGCACTTGATCCTGCTAGGTCATTGATGAAGATATTAAACAATAGTGGTCCCAGTACGGACCCCTGAGGGACACTCCTCATCACCGATATCCATCTGGACATTGAGCCATCGACCACTACCCTCTGGATGTGACCATCCAATCCATTCCTCATCTACCAAACAGTCCACTCATCAAATCTATCTCTCTCCAATTTAGGGAGAAGGATGTTGGTGGGGGACCATGTCAAAAGCCTTACAGAAATCCAGACAGATGATATCCATAGCTCTTCCCTTGTCCACTGATGTAGTCACTCCACCATAGAAGGCCACCAGGTTGGTCAGGCAGGACTTGCCCTTGGTGAAGCCATGCTGGCTGTCTCAAATCACCTCCCCGTCCTCCATGTGCCTTAGCATAGCTTCTAGGAGGATCTGCTCCATGATCTTCCCAGGCACAGAGGTGAGGCTGACAGGTTGGTAGTGCCCAGGGTCCTCCTGCTTACCCTTTTTAAAAATGGGTGCAATGTTTCCCTTCTTCAGTCACCAGGGACTTCACCTGACTGCCACAACTTTTTACATAGAGTGTCTTGGCACCTACATGAGCCAATTCCATCAGGACTCGAATGCATCTCCTCAGGTCCCATAGACTTATTTATGTTCAGGTTCCTCAGGTGGTCACGAACCTGATCACAAACCTTATGACCACAAAAGGTCCAGGAAACCTGAAATCTGTAAGAGGAAACACACAATTTTTCATAATAAAAGGAAGTACTAATAATGTTTTGAAATGGAATCCTGCAGCAAGGTATCAAAATGCTTTTGGACAAACCAACCAGCATATAGCCTCAATCCTGTAAACACGTGTATGCATCACTTATCACACATGAACACTCCCCCAGTAACAACATTTAAGCAGTTGTGAATTATTTAAGGATAATGTCAAAATTGCTTGTTGTACACAACATTTTTAATGAAGTGCCTACTGGTTTATTTTTCGTCCATAATTCTTTGATCATCAGATGGTAATGATGTAACTACCCTCAGTAAACAGTTCTCAGTGCCACAGGAGGTGGCCACAATATTACTGCTAAGACAACAAATACCCCAGTTCAAAATTAAAAGTCTTCAGGAAAAAAACAAAACAAAACAAAAACCAAAAAGCCATCCACAACAATCTTCTCATTAAACAGATCTATTTAATATCGTAATAAGGGACACAGGGATACAAACCTTTCATCTGAATATAGAACAAATGCTTTGCCCTTTTGGTACAAGAAAATTCTGACCTCTTTCTGTAGCACAATGTATCTTTTTTTTCCCCCCTCTCCAAAAAGTGATCCCCTTAGCTGAACTTCAAACAAGCCATATAAACACTTACTTCATCCTAGTTTTCTGAAGCTTTTATATTTAGAAGTGTACTAAAAAAACAGGAGATAAATACCAAACATTATGATTTTCAAAACTATTTTAGCATGTTTCAGTCTTTACCAAAATCCTTCTTCAGCTCACCTCATTCATCTAAAAACCATACTACAACAACTTAGTTGGGTAAAAATCCTTCACCCCACCTCAGAAAGCCTTAGAAACTTTCTCACTGCTTTGGCTTTAATATAAAGCACTTTTGCACTGAGACAAATGAATTTCACAGCAGCTGGACAACAGGTATTTTTTCCTAACTCGAGGAGGTTTTAAGACCTCAGGTACTTATTTCTCCATGTGACATCTTGTCAATAAACAAGACCTCCAGGACCAAGTTAGGTCTCTTATTTGAGATGAGGCAGACCAAGTTTCAAGTTCCAGTTCAGTCCAGTCCACTCATGCTTGAATGGGACACTCATACATCCAAGGGAAATGTTCCAAGATATTTACTACTTATGCAATTTCTACTGCTTGAGAAGACCTACTTTGTCTATTCAACTGCCCTCTAAAGTCACTGTTTGTGAGAGGGGCAAAGTACAGACTGGAATGCGTGACCTTCATGCTCATAGTTTTTGGCTATTCTAAGCCTACTTTTCTTTCTAGTCTTCACAGGACTTTCACTCGTTACTAAGGAAGCCTTCCCCTGCAAGCACTCTGTCAAAAGCAGTACATTTTCAGAAAAAGTTTTTATTTGATAGGCCAATCATCTTTGAAACAATCAAGCAAATACTGATATCCCAGCAAATCCTGAACTTCACTCTCTAAAAACACATCAAAGAACTGGCTGAAATACAGAGCTGGGGGGACACGGACCATTCTTTATTAAATAACCTGCCCCACACATTTCCTAGACTTTTTTCCGCTACAAGAGAGAAATAAAAACGATTGTTGTAAGACATTCCTAGACCTTCATAATTTGCTTCAATAATGACAGTATCCCCTTTAGGATACTCTCCTGCAGATGACTGTATTTCCAACTCAGAGTACACTCTGTGAAGAGTCATTATCCTATCTAATAAAGTGAAGGAAAGCAACTGCCACAAGGACATGATAGCTGTTTCTCTTCTATGGTTACTTATAATAATCAGACTGTTGCAACAGAATATTACACAGCATGCTGGTTCAATTCTTTATTAATTCTAACCTTCAGAATTGTTAGTAATTCCAGTAACTTCTTAGAACAAGCTTCCCCTTGCCATCTTGAAGTCTCAGGGTTCAATACTTCCCAAACGGAGCTCAACATTCAGAAGCATAAACTACATAAGAGGTATCACTCATTTTGAAGATAAATTATTTTACAGATTCTATTATTCTCTTCACATTAAGACTGTCTTAATCTCTAAGAGATAGAATGCTTGATTTCAGTGAGGATCAGAATCTACTGTTGCATCAGATAAAGGAATCCTGTCTCTAATGAGGCCATTAAATGATATTATCCCTGGCTTCTGTTACTTACAGGAAAAAATATTTCACATATTTATCCCTCCATGCTATTTCAAATTAAAATAAATAATGTTTGGCTTAATAATTCAGAGTTAGTTCTTTGTTAGATTGCCTACCTCTTACCATATCATCCTACCTAGCTAGATTGTCTACTCTGTTATTTGTAAACAAATATTTGAGTATTAAATAGAGGAATTATTGAAAGATTAGTAATCATTTTTATGCTGAAATTATGAAATCACTCACATGATGATACAGATTTGTAGGTTTGTTTCTGTTGCAGAATGAGGAAGGTATCTCCGTATAGCTGCCTAAACCAACTACATATAAAGAAAAAAAAAAAAAGTATTTTTGTGATATAATTCAAGTACATAGTCTTTTGGAAAAATGATACATACCCAGTTAGTGTCCTAACAGAACTGGCATCAAATGAACTACTTTCACCATCAGCAAGTGACAGATGATCTGTCTCGGTTCCATATTTGCCCAGCTCTAGACAGCAAGGTAGAGCAAAGCCCACTGTAAAATCCTATGCTCAAACTTACATAGTTCCATTCAGTTCAGCCCTAGTGCAACCAAGGTAAGACTGTGACATCCAAGGGGTCAACCCACAGCATATTTACTTGGCAAATGCAGAAAATGTTTTCTAGTAACACAGCAGAAAAAGTATCTTTCTAGCCCATCCCTCCACAATAACAAGGTATTTAGCAAGTGCACCAAGACAAGTTTTAAGCCCTTCCAGACAGTGTCGAGAACTAGCATGGTCAGAGAGATTTCTGTTTTGGCTGGACTGCCACTGCCGGAGAGACTGGGAGAACACAGTGAAGGTTGCTCTGTCAGATTACCACTCTAGCATCTGGCCTACTCTATCTCCCAACCAACTTTCCCTATCAACTTCTGTGTGCAAATAGGAAATAAGAGCTGCAAAGTATTACTACTACTACAGAATCTCCGCATACAGACCAGACTTCATCACACAGGACAGAACCAGACAGGTTATATTAGCAAAGAATGACCTGGGATAAGTTTGCACCAAAGCCATATCTGCAGCACAAGGTAGTAGACTTTCACTGAAACTTACTGCTTTGGCCCTCCCATGCCAGCATCCCTCAATAAAGTCCAAATGTGGTTACAACTGACAACTGAAACAGGCCATTGCAAACAAGGGTTACATGGGGCTGGCACTGAAAAGTCAGCTGTCATTGCTGCGGTAATGGATTTGCAGCATTAGTCTGGTTTATCAAGAAGGGTAAGCACTGAAGCATCTAGTTTACCAGCTCTGAATAACACAGGTCCCAAACAGTCCCCAGATAGCACACCATTTAGTCCTGAAATTAAGATGAGATGTTACAACGATTTGGGGACATGTCTACATTTTGCCCATTTACTTCGGAGAAAGCTGCTCAGGTTGTATAACAAGCATTTACAAGGACTCTCAGAAATTTCTGATGAGCTGAACTGAGATGAGCTGTCTGTCTGAACCGACAGGGAAAAGTTCAAGTCTTGTTTCTGAGGTGTGGACACTGAACGGTCCACTTCAAAGGCCCATTTTGTCCAAATTCTTCCTCCATAGTCATGCGAGTCTACAGTTAAAGTAAGTTTTTCATCTACAGTTAACTATTACATTTTCTGAGGAAAAAACATTGTAATTTTGAGCAGTATTTGACCTTAGGGCCATTTCTGCTTATTTAAATAACACTGTTACTGATGTATATATGTCACTACAGGCCTGTTTGGAAGTGTATCAATATTAAAAATTAAAATCCAAGAATCTTTCCTTCCTGAATGAACACACTAACTGGAAGGAAGGACTTCTTTTTATATGTAAGTTATTTCTTAAGACAGAATAATTCCTCCATCTAGTCTGCCCCCTACATAAAATCTGGTATCTTAGAAGACATGTTTATTCCTGAAATAATTTTCAATAGACAATTTGTGAGTGTACATCTGGAGAAATCCTCAGTTTTCTAACCCCATCAAGGGGGGTTTAGAAGTGGTTTACCTTTTTTAGAAGATGGTATTAAAATCTGAATTTACTCTTTGTAAAGTGCTTTGGCTTCTTTAACCTCAGGACATCATCTTGATTATTTTTTTAGCAACTATTTTTTGCAGGAACAGCAAGTCATTCAACTTCCACGTGAAATTTTCAGAAGAATCATGGTTTTATGCACATGAATGAATATTTATTACTATTGGGAACTACTTCTGAGCCATGTGGCTACCATACCCCAGAAGATCTGAGACACAGGAACTGTAGTCCTCCAAAACATGCAAATCTGTGACACAGACGGCATTGCTGAACTCTTTAATGCAGATCTCTGGCCCTGAGAGGAAGAACATAGGTATAAACTACACACATGGGATGCACATAATGGCCTATCACTATAAAGTTAATTTTTGTACTGGAAGCACTGTGAAGCAGCCATATTTTCCACTGCCCCCAGCAGTAATGATTTGCACCCTGAATTCAGAGTGTATTAAGACTGTACTTCCTCCAAGTCTCTTTTACCAGTGTGAACAGACTTACTAGCTAACTCTAAAAAGTAGAAAAAAAACCCCGACAAAACAGTCTATACTTCAGTATCAAGTATTCATGTAATGCATAAGCTATAAAGAGTTAACTACTACCTTTAGAATCTAAAATTCAAGACATTTTATACTGTGCAATACAAAAAGTATCTTCTCTGTTAAAAAACCACAGCTTTCATTCCTCATGAAACCTCACCCAATAACTTCAATCCTTTAACAGAAAGGCCTGACACCAAGTAATGAAAGAAAGAGGAACAACATTTGACCTTCCCAATTTACACATACTCTTCTTCTGACAGATTCCAGACAACATCAGTCAAGCAGAGTTGCCGTGTTCTGAATATTCAGAAAAGCAGAACACTAGAAGCCAAGATACCAATATGCCTTCTAAAAGTCAGACAAAAACATTTCCATTTGGCTGCTCTTCCTGTGTGTTGGAACAGAACAGTAGCAATAAAAATATCAGAATTAAGCTTCTCTTACAGAACACTATTTATACATTAATTTCTAGGTAAATATAAGCAACTGTTAGAAACATACTTGGTTTTTGTTTGTTTGTTTTTTAAAAAAAAGGAATCTAGGTAAAGTTACAATGCTTCCAAAACCTTTTCTGTAACAAAAGTAGGAAGGACTGAATGGACACATATGAAGTTAGGGCAAGTATCAGAAGCAATCTTGTTCTGATAAGGATTTATCTTCATAACATGATGAGCTCCAGAAAACGTTATGTGCATGGCAGCTGCCAACTATTTAGTACTGTTAAATGAACATAAGTTTGGACTCAGCATTGACTGGAAATTCAGAGAAATAGCAAGTTTAAGAAAATATTTTTGCTCTCTTCAGTCTTTTTTCTATACAGAAATCAGTGCAAATCTAGATTAGAACTAAAATTTAAATAAATGGAAAATCCAAACAAACAGTTTAATCCAAGTGGAATGTGCTGCTGGCAGACAGGCTGCATTTTAAAGTTAAAAGTTTTGTTGCACCAAAACACCAGAAACAGTGGAGGCTCAGCAACAAGCTGCAATGGAAAAAAATCTTTCAGAAAAGAGGTTCCCCTCCTCCTCCAAAAAAAAAAAGGCACACAGGAAAGGCTTTAGAGCTTTAAGTAGGTTTCCATTTACAAGTTTGTTCCTCCTTTGAACAAATATATTATTCCATGTTTACTCTCTAGGAGTTAAGGAATCCTTCACTAAAATACCCCTTCTGGAAGACCAACTGTTTAAAAACAGTTCAATAGGAAGCAAGAATATCACAAGGAGGAAAATTTAACTAAAAGGTTCTTATACCTTGAGTCTTAAACCTTAGGCTCACAGAGCCAGTCAGATATTTAGATAGACAAAGGACTGGCCAGAAAAGACGTGCAACACAAAAAATGTTATTGCTGACTCCAGAAACCATAGAAAAGTGAAGAAAAGTTACAATTTCAAACCAATTTACAGTAAAAAAAACAACTGCATGTCTTCAGAAGTTCTGTGCTTTCCTTTAGTACAATACCTGGATTGAAAGTAAGTTTTTGGAGTTGCACAAAAGGAAGACGCATATCCAATTACATGACATAAGTAGCAGTATGTGTTCTAGCATCACCGCTGTTTTTAAAATACCACTCCAATGTATTTTGGGATAATATTCAGGCAATAATACACAACACTGGGTGATACTTTTGACCCAAAATGACTTGCAACATCAAGTTTGGTTTCTACATAAAGCTGGAGTGAGGAAAATGGTTAATTGTTTACTAGGTTTAAATAGAACTACACCAGTTCACTTTCTCAACCCAACTTTTGGCAGCAACCTAACCTAAACTTTCCAGAAGAGAACACACAGAAAAAAAGAAAAAGTCATTGGAAACATCAAGAAAGTGGTAAACAAGAGAAAAACCACCACTTAACTTTTTGGATTTAATTCACATATGTAGGTCCAAGTGAAGATTTCCATGTTTCACTTGATTTCTGGAGAGAGAGCTAAGTCGTCGGGTTTTTTTTCCCCTCCCTCCCCTTAAACAGTAAACAACTTACTGGAATAGAAAACCATACTGACAGCAAACCATAGTTTTGGAAATGTGAACACTCAATATCCACGGGAAAATATACTCAAGCTTTCAAAACTATTTTTCTGTCCCGCAATGGTATATTCAGTACTTTTCCACTATGTTTATTTTAAAAGAAGAAACCTTGACCTGAAGAAAAAGTCAAGAGTAAGATGACAAAACAGTGTTTCTTCAATGCTCACTTTGCCCTTGTCATAGTGAGACAATGTAATTTCTTTTAAAAAATATACTTTGGTTAAGCTAATAGAAGATGTATTATTTTACATACTAGGAGCCCATACTTCCTTTTTTACTTAATACTTTGCATATTGTATGTCAACTTCTAAACCTTTCCAAATTCTTAGTGCTTTTTACTTTGGTTGAACATCTCCTCAAGATGCATAAAATTTCTCCATATGAGAGCAAAAAAGCATCCAAATGCATGCCAACACCCCAAAATGAAGACAGTTATTTACATACCAAATGGGGAAAACAAATTATAAGATGTTTTTAAGAAAAGAAAATAGAACTAAGTTGGCTTTTTGGCAACTTCAAGCAGAGCAGAACTTTTAGCAAAATCAATGCAGAGAGGGGAAGGATCACTGCTACCCGTACACCATTAGTATCGGAGTAAGAAAAATAATTTAAGACAAAGAACTACATTGACGCTAGAATACATGACTGTAGACTGGAAAGGAACATCTCCAGCTATGAGGTTAAAAGAATAGCCAACTTCCAGAATTACCTCTTGAAAAAGAAGCAGGAAAAAAAGAAGAAAAATCATCATCTAAAACAAAGCTTGTGTGACTTAGCAACTGCTAGATCAGGAGAACAGATGCTGTTATTTACAAAATGTATTCAAGCTGAAGCACTTCTGGTTTCTACAGATTTCTAGATATTAGCTCCTATGGAAAAAAAAGAAATCAGGAAACAAACCTTTTCTTATGCAAGCCACCAATGCACACCCTACAGTTGCTTGCCTCATTAGTAAATAAAGAGATGAGAAAATGCATGTCTTCCATTTCTTCGGTTTAATGCATTTCAATGCAATCCAAAAAAAAGAAAAGATCAACCAAGCCAATATTATCAAACGTGTGCTTCACTCTTCACTTCTTTTGAAGATAAAAGTTCTAGTTATGATGTCCTGAAAAATCAATTCAGCAGAATCATAGAACCATAAATTTACAGATCAAGTTATCCCAAACAATTATAAGAAAAAATTGAGTAAGCAAAGCTCATTTCCATACAAGAAGGATGGCATACAGCTAGCACGGAAAATTATGGAAAGGCTCCAAACACAGAAACAGCATTTGAAGTGACCCAGAGATCCTACTTCACATCACTTTGAGAAACTCCACTGTTTTCAAGCAACTCTATTCCAACCAAAGACATTCTTAGGGCCAGGCAGTTCTCCAACTGACAAGCTCAACAACAGAAAACTTCCCTTCATCTCTCTCAACAGATTGAAGCCTTCAGAAAGGAGGAGAGTAGGCTGAAGAAGGGAGGAGTCAGACAAGGCAACCTAAGGACCATTGACAATTTTAGTTTTTTAAAAAAATACGTTCACACCCATGCTCAGAACATTCCCTGACATGTCAAGATTAAGTCTTCTCCCTTAACTTCTCCAGCCAGCCTCGACACACATGCGTGATACAGACCCATCATCAAAACACATTTACAATAAATACTGAGGAGGTACAGTTCTGTTTGTAGGCTAGAGAAGCTGTAAATAAGACTAATCATTTAAGCACATCATGTCATTACTTCAGTATCTCTCCCGATATTGAGAAGAGCCAGAGTATCTGAACAGTACAAAAAAAAAAGCCTCACAAACAAATGTTTTCTAAACTAGCAAACTGGCTTTTGAAGGGAGCACCCTACAATACATAATTAAACCCATTCCACCTAATGGCTGGAAGAGACAGAACATACTTTTCCTCTGAAGTGAATTCGCAAAAAAAGGATCTTTTCATTCACTTTACATAAGAGTACAATGGGAAACAGAAACCGATTTGGGTATTGGCATTGTGCAAGGACACTAGTCAGCTTCCAGATGGATCAGATTCATCACCACCAGTGAGCATGCTATATTTACATTTGCAGGCTTGAACAGACTATAAACTTCATCTGAGACACCTTTCCATGGTGATTGACCAACAGTAAGCATCACAAGGGAACATCACCATCATGAAGTAGGACACAGTCAAATTAACTCAGACAAAAAGTATCCCACCACCTAACAGATCTGCCTAGCTACAGATTTCAAAGTTCACTAAAGAAAGTTACTTCTGTTGTGCAGGAAGGCTAAAGAGTCTGAAGACAAAGTTATGAAGTCATTTATCAAAGATTACACCAAAAGCAGATTAAAGATTTGGAAAGTTAGCCAGTCTCCTGTAATACCAGAGTCATCAGAATAAACCATTTGAGAACAAGGAGCAAAGAGATAGTGAACTCTACTGTGAGGAAAACCTAGCAATGAAACAGAAAAGTAACTCCTATTTTATCCTTTAGGGACAAACACAGGGAAACTCCTACCTCGTCTCCTGGCAGAGGCTTTATTTGTGAAGGAAGAGGTCAGGATGCCTGCTTTGGCTGTGACTAGAAGTCTTCCCATCCTTTCTGGATGCTCATTTAATTTATATCCATATAAGTATTTTGCTGGGATTTGGAAAGGTAAGGGTATTCCATTCCATGTCCTCTGCCAAGCAAGCCTAGGTCACAGGCAGTGCCCAAAGGTTATAATATGAGAGGGTATATATGAGGCTGCTGACACGACCCCTCCCTTGTCCTGTGCCATACAGCCCTGTGCAAATTATGGCATTCCGTTACATTTATCCACTAGAGCAGCAGGCCTAAGAAAACAAGAAGGTAATCAAAGTTGTCCCAAGCCCACTACTTTTCAGTAAGAGACAGAGGTTCCAGACCACAAGTTCCACTGCTACATATCTGGTAAATACAGTCTTGACGGTCGAAGGCAAAGCGCTTAGAGGGTACATCCCTCCAAGCACTTACCAACACAAAACACAGAAAAAGAGTCTGGAAGGAAAAATCATCCAGTTGGCAATGTGCAGCCTTTCCCAGGGAGAGATCACATAAGCACATCTCTCCTACCTGATGTTTAAGAACATTTTAGACACAGAGTTCTAGTCATGAACATCACTGTATAGTCTATGCCATTGCTTTACTATCCTAATCCTTGAAATTTTCCCCCAAACATCTAACCAGTCTTGCTGGAATTCAGATCAACCAATCATTCATTCTAGCTCATGTTTCCTTCCTCTTTGCAGCAGTCTTTTCATCCCCTCCATTATTTATTTGGGAACATACTGTCTTAGCCTCCTTTTCAGCTGACTATACCACCACCAATTTCTTCAAGGTTTCTTCACAACAACA
>Ga0065711_1043810_pt1 | contig 14499 bp, 5 predicted proteins | sample Hoacrofraction12_FD_59098 | JGI IMG/M metagenome (GOLD analysis project Ga0065711, IMG submission 59098) | Hoatzin crop microbial communities from Cojedes, Venezuela - Epithelial fraction 12 v2 (version 2) | ecosystem: Host-associated > Birds > Digestive system > Esophagus > Crop | place...
AGAAAGAAAGGAGATTAGGTATTTCTCATTGTGAAATATAAACTAAGCAGGAGTCTTGGGTTTGGGCAAAGAGGAAGACAAGAAAGAAAAGTAGGCTCTGCCTCGAAGGACAAAAGGCATCATATAAACTTCCAAGAAAATCAGATGGGGTTTCCATTCCCTGCAAACAGGAACAATCTATTGATCATCCCCATCCTGAAATGACTACTGCAAGATTATAAATGCTTCTCATTATATACAGCAGGAGCCCAGGCCAAAACCCAGTGTTCTAACCCCTCTACAGAAGAGGAATGGTTAAAATCCAAAACCAGACTCACAAGCTGACTGTGTTTAAAGGGCCAGCTTTACATGCAACATCACCGAGCTCTGGGATGGCTGAAGCAGACCGGTTTTTCAGTTTCAGCAAGGTCACTGCCATGTAGAGCTCTGAATTTCAGACTTCTGTTGCTCCAAGTACTTAACTTTCAGTTAACCAGTCACTGGCACAAGAAAATTTGCTAGAGTTCAGTTTCCATTCTCCACTGAAAGCTACTACCTGAGAGCAAATTAAAAAACAAAAACAAAAAACGTACTTGGGCAACTTTCTTCGGCGTATGCTGAGCTGGGATATTAATCAACCCAACCACTCACTACAGTTTTCTTCAGAGCTGGCTGCTACGAAGTAAAGGAGTTTCGATACACCTTCGGTCTACCTCTGATGAGACTTTGCCCACTCCCCTCCAGTTAATTACAACTTCACTTACAAAACAGTTTGGCTTGTAACATATTGCAAAACCCTGTCAGTGGGCTACCTCATCATCATCCCTGGCCTGACTTGAACGTTCACAATACAAGCGGCATTCAGTTAGTGCATCTCCTTCATGGCACTCTGCTTCCCCACAAGACTGTGTTCTCAGAACGACCTAATGGTACAGCTCGAAGACCACTTTTAATAAACTTTACTGATAAATCCTTCTCCAGTGTCAAGATCTCCTCTGCCATGCTCAGACTGAAAAAAAGATTTCTTTGCAGACCTCAAAGCCACAGTCTTCATTAGACCTACACTCTTATTTCCTAGCTACACAGTGAGCGCCCCATGTAACAGGGTATAACACTGAAGACAGCCTCATACTTAGGTTGAATGTTAAAAAATTAAATCCTTTTGACTTAAGTTAATAGCCAAATTGGTTGAGCAGCACTGCAAAGCTCTCACTCAATCAGCGTGTCCTTCATTCCCCTTCTTATGACGAGAAGGTCTGTTCATGAGAATGAACCTTGGTTCAACCTTGATTTTCGTAACTTTCAGTAACTTGCTCCAAAAGAATTGTTACCCGAAAACAGTATCCATGTACTTCTTCAAGGTTATGCAATGCCACAAGTGATTCAAACAGATGAGCAATTCTGGCTGTTCACTAGGGGCAGGATGTTAAACAAATCATAACTATCTGTGATATGTTCATCACTACACAACACAAGCAATTTAAAGGACGCAAGATCTTCTACAGTAGAAGTTTTAACCAAAACTACTTCCTAAGCATTATTTCATTCTATTCCAATTAATTTTGGTGATGTTCCATCATGATATCTGATACTCTTTACCACCACTGATACAGGCAGCACTGCTTTCAGTGCAGTAACTGGGTTGTGGTAGCACTTTGGGGCTGAGTCTAGAATTGTGCCCCTGCTGTGCTAGCTCTTGTAGAATGGAACAAAAGACAGACTTAGGCCAAATAAATTATCATTCAAGTACTTGAATTCCTATTTCGCATTTGTGAAAAGTGAGTCACTTGTAATCACTCAGTAAGTTAATACAAAGTGGGATTCAGCCAAGCTGCAGTGCTTAATTCACTAATGCTTATGAGATACTTTGAGATCCTGTAATAGGAAATTTCTAAGAAGGACAAGAGATTAAAGTAAAAGCTTTAAGACTGTCAAAATGCAACAGTTGCCATTTGCTTCCACACAGATCTACTTGAGAAACAGTTCCAGAGCCAGTACTTTAATGGCTTACATACTGTATTTTTTTCAAAAGCCATTAGGGCCTTAGAAATCCCATAGTGGTTATTTGGTGTGACTGGAGAACTTCTACAGCAGAAAAACATTCTGCTCGCCAGGATGAGGTAGGGGAGGCTCCTCTTTAATTGGGCTGGTGACCAGTTCTCTTAAGGAAGGACTTTTACTTCATTATTCAAAACCACTTCCTTGAGGATAAGCAGGGGAAAAATTAGCATGTGAGCAGCCCAGTCAAAAAGCAAACACACAGAAACATACAATATCAGATCAGAGGGAAGCTTTCACTCTGGGTTTCAGAGACCACTTATTGAATAGAGGTGGGGAAAGCAGTTTTCAATGTTGTTGGTTTTTTTTTTTAAATAAAACATCTGTTAAAAAGAGGTAAAAAATACAAAAAAATACATTGAAAAGATGTCAAAGGCCCAGTTAACAGAATACAGTTAATTTCATTGTACATAAAGAAAAGGTTGTGTCCATATTTCTAAAGTAGTTCACAAGATTCTGCTTTAACTGAACACCTTCACTCCCAGTTCCAACATCACCTACAGTAGTGTCAATTAAAAAAAGGTCAAAATTCATTCAAATTAGTATTATCATAGTGACATCACATCCTGATAAGGATCAAAACTGACATCTCTGTGATTATTTAACTCCAGCTACTTACATCACACCATTAAATCATACTTAGACATTCACTTTCCAGAAAAATAAAGTTAAGCGGTGTACACAAATTTAAACAGCTGCTAAACTCACATCAACCTGTGGTACGCTCAGAGTTTAAATAAAATAAATGTTACTTTCGTTTCCCAATTCAGTAGTTTTTTTTCATGGGGCTCACAGACAGAACCACCAAAACACTGACAGAAGACGCAAAATTTGGAAGTCCAGATTATACTGAAGACTCAAGAGACTCCTCTAGTTTGGTTTAGCTCCCAAAACCCTAGATGCTCATTTTCATTGAAGCATCATGGGTTTATTCTCCTTTTACTCACACTGCTTTCATATCAGTACATGTATCCCAATCTCTTAATTTTCAAACAACACTATGAGATGAAGAATCAGATCATTTAAGTTCAAGATATCGTGACTTCTATTATGTATATTACATATTCTCCTTGCAAGTCAAGTGCAGGATTTCAGAGTGATGCACTCAAATCAAGTACAGTTTAGGGGAAAATGGTTTCATCTTTCTATTCCATGCCATTCCTCAGCACTTCGAAACAGCAGAAGGCGGCTCATTCACCATCAATTAATTACCTTCCGAAGCTGCAATAAGTTTTTCTGCGTAAGCCCTTTGAGAACAGGCGTAACGGAGTAAGCTGCAGAACCGCAGAGGCTGCAGTAACTGTGCTGATTACTGAAGCACTAGATGGCACCCTAGCACTCAGCTCTTCAGAGGTTTTTACAGCCCTTCTCTCACCCAGATTTGAAAACAATACAGATCCCTGAATTATATTCAGGTCAAAAATCAGGATTTTTATACTTGGGAGCGTGTCTTAGGAAATAGCATCTAATATAGTAGTGCCAGATTACAAATCAAAAACAATGAAATCATTATTTTATTCTACATAAGCAAATATTAGTTCTTCTAAATAAGATTATAGAAATAAGTAAGCAATTCCATTACTGCAAACAGTTTAAAGGCAGCCTTTAGATTAGAGAAAAATACTATGCTGACATGTTTCTTTTCTTCTTGGCACTAAACAGCCAAGAAAAAGTTGTAATTAATTTCTGAAAATCCACCTGAGTGCCTCTGTAAATGCTGGACAAGTCAGCAGAGTTGATGGTATGCAAAGATTTAGTTGTCCTGAAACAACAAGGTCCTTGTGTGTTTTGCCAAACAAATTGGCATGCACCTATTTCCAGTGCTATTAGGATGCAAGGAGGCACTGTTATCTCTAGACAGCATACTGATAAGAAAATTCAGGCTTTGAGCAATTAAATGATATGGTCAAAACCGCAGAGGAAATCTGTGTCGGAGCAAGGAAATGAAGCCATTCCAGGTCAGTGACTTACCCAGGAGGCAGCCTCGCCCTCTGGCTCCCAGCAAGTCTTGAGACTTGCTTAAGGAGCATGTCAAGCAACCAGTAGCAGGCAAATACCATTCAGGACTCATACAGAGCATCAAGGGATTTGAAATAATGTAGCTGGCCTGTAGGTGGATCATGGCATCCTTTTCAGAACTACCTCACAGAACCAATATTCCTCTTTCCTGAAGCAAGGACAAATAAGGATGTTCTATCTTGTTTGTGAATTATTGCCATGAAACATTATTATGGTAGAGAAAGGGCAATACCAAGCAGATGAGTACAGAATTTTAGGTACATTTTAGAACACTGAAAGAATAAGACAGACAACACAGAAGCTATTTTATGGTGGTATCATGGAAAATAAGACTAGCAGATAAAAGAATGGCTTTGGAAGCAGAGAAACCAGAACAAAGAAAAAAATTACACAAGCAACAACAAATGTGCTATGGTATTATTTAAAATAATAAAAAGCAGGGAGATCTAGGTCTTGTTAAAGTTTAAATTAGACAACTGAAATTGATTTTACAAAAACTACTTAAGTTACACCAGGTTACATGAGGTCAGAATTGGACCCAAAGGACCTAATCTCTCACCGTATCAACAAGTTAGCAGGTGGTCAAGACAGTCCAGCTGGAGAATGGGCTCAAATTTTCAGTGAGCTAATACCAATCTTTCACTTCTACAGACCTGGATTCAAAATTTAAGATCATGAACTAAATTTAGTCGGCTGGTTTCATTCTAGTCCCCATTTGTGCATGGCACAAAACCACCATAACAAGTGTCATAACTGGCAGTCTCTCTAAGACAGCCCAGTTCTGGAATAGCAGGAAATGTTGTAAGTTAGGACTGAAGCACACTGGCACAGCTGTGTATGGAATTTTATACTCTCTGCCCACATTATGCTTGCCAAAGCCAAATGTTTTTTTCTGCTTGACTTCTGCAAGTGCCACATTCACACTGAAAAAATAAAAAGAGAGAAAGGAAAGAAAAGAAATACAGAATGAATCATCGCAGTCACTGGAACCAACGCTGTACTGATTCATGCTCTGTACATCTGCAGTAAAGGCAGTAATGTTGCACAGGGTATAGATTTGCACAGAGTTTATTTACAGTACCTAGTTTGAGGTTTGGTTATTCTTGGTTGGTTTGTTTTGGGGTGTTTTTCTTTTTTTTTCCTTTCTTTAACATAGTATGTAGCTTCATTTTGCCCCGTAATAACGGTGCACATTGACTTAGTCCAGTTCAAAAGTTATAGACCCAGTTTAGCAAAGTACTGCGGAACCAGAAGAATCTCCCACTCTCCCAGCTTAGCTGACTAGTGACCCAACCTGGAAACATGCTTGAATTTATTAACATAAAACATTCATAGTTATCCATGACAGTTCACTGGATGAACTCCAGACACATAAACCAAAGATAATTAGCCACATGTCAATAAGGAAAAATCACATCCCACTCATAAGTCCGACATAACATCATGTATTAATATGGGCAGTCATATTCAATAGTTAGAATCTAAAAGAAGGGCTCCTGAACTACACCCTATCCCTCTAAAACCATTTAGTATTGGGACAGTTTTTTGCAAGTAAAATTTCTCCCATGCATCATGAAACTTCCAGCCAAAACAGGCAGTGAAAAATCAGGTCTTCAGCAACACAAGGTAATGTAAAAATGAGCAGTTTCAGGCAGTTACAAGATCTTTAAGATAGCAATAAAGGAACACGCAAGACTTAGTTAAAAGGAAATAAGAAGGAATCAACTGATACAGGAGCTTAACGAATTGTTCTATTTGACAATTATCAGCCATAAATAACATGGCTCCACTACATCACAGAATTGAATAAGACTAGCTGACTGGAATTAAATAAAGCAGGACCGTAACTTTTGCCAGCAAAAATACAAAAGCCAGATAATGTAACAGTAGCAGCGGTAGTTGCTGGTAATCCCAGGAAACAGTTTTTCTCCTTTTGCCAAAGCTGCCATTTTCCCCAAGAGCAATTCTCATTCCGAGGCCAAGGTGGTGCTCCAATATAGTAAGTAACAACCACCTTTCTCAGAAGCTACCTGCTTCAACTCTACTCCTTCCAATGCAATCAACTGGGGGAAGAATCAAAACGATTTACTCTCCAAAGGAGGACTTTTGACTTCCATACAATGGAGTTCATACACATAGCTACTAACATAAAAATGTGCACAGGCAAAACTAGCAGATTGAAAACTAAATGTTCTAGGAATTTACCAGCTTATCTACAGATTACACTTCCTGAAAAACCTTTATGTTCCTCACCTGGACTATATTTTAAGAATAGTTTCTATTTAAGAAAGCTTCTGTTAGCTTCTAGGTAAACATGACAACCTCTCCAAGTCTTGGGTCCTCACTCACAGTTTTTGCATCTTCATATCACTAGAGTTTGCTTCAAAGCTCCCAGAAAAGGTATTCAACAAACACCAGTAAGAAACTTGGAAACTCCCTCCCATCAATGTGTTAATAACCTGAGTAGTGGTTATTAATGGAGTGGACTTCTCTGGCTATTGTTGTGTCTTGGAGGCTCCATGTCTCTAGAAACTTCTTCTCAGGAAGAGGAAAGCCTAAGGTAGATGCTAGAACTGCAAAGCAGAAAGAGACCAGTTCTATTCACGTAGCGACAAAAAACAAGAAATCATTAACAAGTAGAACCTGACACTGGCCACAGAATTGAAATGTTTAAGCCGTGCCACATGTTCACTCTGTTACCATTTAATTTTCTTCCTTAACTCACATTCACAGAAAATCTGGAAATAAAAATACGCTTTCTACAGATTGAGCAGGTTGGACAGTAGAACATGATTTTCTGTGGCCTTACCTGAATAAGCAGAGATAGTGCTTTGTTTCTCAAAAATGTTTCCAAGTGAAAATTCATGAGATTTTTTGATTCATCTGAAAGTAAAACTTGAAATGATAAAAATGGACAACCCCATTCTGGAAAGTTCAGATTTTAGTTCAGGTTCACAGTTGTTAAAGATCTTGTATTGATGCAATACATGAATAAATAAAAGTGACAAAGCCTCCAAGAAGCCAATGAGTTCTGCTGATGTCCTAATTAGACAATACAATAAAAATCTGACATAACTCTCCAGAAAAAGCCCCAAATACACACAACGCTGTCAAAATGAAAAACCAGATACCTACATTTTAAAAAATCTTTCTAGATTATATGGCAGGAAACCCTTCCCAGCAGCAGCTCCCTCTTCAGTCACCTCAGTGCATAACAGTTTAAGCTGAGCAGCTTTTGGCTAATTCACACCATTCTACCTCAAATGCTTACACAGGTGTGAGCTGCTGAACCTGGCTCTTTTGCAGGCAGCTGTGGCAGGGGAAAAAAAGCAAAAATCCTCAGACTACAGACCAAAAGCAAAGTAGGGAAGAAAGGAAAAAATCAATTGACTTCTGCTACCAAGTAAAAAATTTACAGCTGTTTTAAAGAGGTACTGAGCTACCAATTTGCTTTCCTATCACACCAGTTATTAGGCACACTCCTGGCTTTAATAACCATTTTCTGCTCCAGCCATTTGTGTAATACAAAGAGGAATACAGGGCAAGCAAATTTATTTAATTAGAAATGCTGTTTCCTAAGCATTCAGAGGAAGTTACAGAATTGTGCGCTTCACCATAATGATATTTAATCTACTGAAAATTTTCTTAAAATAGGATTTGTTTCCCTTACATGACATGAACATATTGTTCATGCTAATTACAGCTGATTCACACAATAAAGCAGCTACCATAAAATTAAAACACGGAGATGTGAACAAGTTAGCACAGGGTAAACTAGGTTATGAACCTTTAGGGTACATCACCTGTGCTGTGGTAACACCATGTAAATGTTTTCATCCCACGGTAAATTAAAAGTAGCTGATCCTCATTCAAAGAGCTGTTGAAAGAATTTCTGCTCCTTTGCCAGGTAGTCCTCTGGCTTTGAACAGATGCAGTCAGAGACTACACGAGACCAAGTCCTGGCAGGAACTACAAATCAAGGTACTACCATTAAGCAAGAAGCAAATACCAACCCTACTTAAAACGTTGCAAAACCTATCACAAGCTTCAGCGAAAACACAATTTTGCCTGCTCTTTCTGGGTACATTTCTTAGAAACTACTTATTCAATGCCTAGAGAAGTGACCTGGCCATTAATCCAACATTTGTGTGGTTGCAACGCAACAGACATCTCAGAAAACTACGGTCTGAGAGAGCGCTTTAACTCAAATTGTTTTGTTACAAACATCTTGACATATGGAGAACATTATCCTGGCAGCTCATGGTGACCTGTGGTCTACATGACTAGCACTGTTGTAACAGCGAGAAACACGCACGGAGTCAGAAAGGAAAAGTGAAGAGCAGGTTGAGTGTGTACACAGATATACGTCAAAGTTTCCAGCACACTCTAGGGAGTTTTGACACACGATATAAATAATTATAATGAATAAGGGAGTTATCTGAAACTTCCTAGATTACTCTATAATTGTTTTTCCTCATATGCTTAACATTTTGGATAACAGAAGTAGTACTTACTGGAATGAAGAATTACTTGTTTAAGCTTGGGATTGTGTCTAATATAATTAAATACAAAATCTCTGGAACAACCCTTCTAATAACTCAATCAGAATACTATTACCTAGTATTGATCCAAGAACTGAGCTGAAATTTGGAGATTTGAGTTATTTCAGTTAGAATGGAAAATATTTGAGCTCCACAGCTATGATTCCAGATTTCAAAACAAGTTTCAGATATTTCCTTTAATTTTTTCTCAGAAGCAACTGTCATAGTGCTATTATGCTTTGTGCCCTTTGAAACACAATTTATCAACAAAAAATACAACCTAAAATGCCAGTCACCTACAAATCGCCTCCTTCATCTGAGCCACATTATTAAAGCTTTTAATGCCTGAATATTTCTGTCATTTTTATGAAGATATTAGTCATAATAAAATACCAGTTCATTCATTCATTTTCATAGCTACACAGATTTCTTTTTACATTCCATAAATCCATTTTGAAAACCAGTTCAAGTTTTGGATGGGCATAAGTCTCCAGACAGTGCCTTTATCTGAAGCCAATTAGACAACTCAGTTTTGGAACTCCTCTTTAGATGTATTAGATACTCCAGCCTAGTAAATCTTGCTGAACTAGTACCACACAGTATTTGTCAAAGTCCTTTCTCTAGTAACCCTTTTTTTTTTTCCCCCCACAGAACCAGCATCTAACCGACCTGCTCCCTTCTATTTTTTGCATCAGTGATACTTTGCCTTGTTTTCACAAACAATGTGTTATTCCTGTCAATCTTCACATATGTCATGAGCTGGATTAGGATCAGGTATTAAAAGACAAAGTCGTACAAAAATAGTCCAGCTTTCATCATCCTCATTAACGGCAATTTCCTTTAACTTCCCCAAGGAATGATTAAAATTCAGTGGCAAATTCTATGGTCTCCCGGGAGCACCTTCGGTCTCCCTTTCCTGATCCAGCTCTGGAAGTCCAAATGCAACAGAGCAACAGCACCTCGACACCTGATCCTTGGAAAGGTAGGTGATAAGATGGGCAGTTCTCAAGCTGCAAGATAACCGAATCAAACCTAACCAAATGGTCTCCCACTTCTCTTGATGGTATTTAGCTATGTTGAAATTGATGACTGACCCCAAAATCCATAGCCAGTGCCTGCATTACCTGGCACAAGCCTTTTCACAGAGTAAATTCTGCAGCGTTCCTTGACTTGGGTGACTCTCTCCAGCCATTCAACCAAGATAAAATATAGATTAGAATCAAACACATTAAGTCAGTTTTGCATTATTTGGACTTGACCAATTCGACCTCTCCCCTTTGGAAATCCCCTCATTACTAAAAAAAGTTCATTAAGTGTTCCATCCCATTTAGGTCCTTTTACTTCCTTAACCCTTTGATATAGCTAATCTCTGCTGAGAAATCTCCTATCTCAGCTTTCCTGGTCTCCTCTGTTCCACTGAACTTCTTTCCTGACATGAAGAACAGATCTGTCCCCAGCATTTCACACTGCTGCTTTATAGCTGGGTTTCACCATCTACCCAGACACTAGACCAAGCAGTCTTTGGTCCTTTCTGGGAAAACCTTACTCATTCTGCTTCTTCTCATGAAACCTCCAATTTAGTCATAGTACTTTCTGGAAATTTCTGAGCTCCTGATTATCATTTCTTCTTTGTGACCTAAATAAGTTGGCAGACTTCAGGGTCTTAGATATTTGAATGAATCAAGACAGGAAATAGTCTATAGAGCCAAGTTTCTTCACTGCATGCTCTCCCGATTCGCAAAGATCATATGAAGTTGTATATTCCTACATGCAGCAGGAATCAAAAGAGTAATTATCTGCTCACCAACTCCAGCCTCTTTCTAGGTAGCATTCACTTCCAAGCACTCCTTCCTTCTCAGCTTCCCCTTCCCACTCATCAGAGCTCTTATGACTACATCTGTTGCCTCCCTTCTGCCACTTCCCTCATCTTCTTTCTTCCTCGCTTTCACCTTCAAACCATGACATTCTCCTACCCATATTTGCATTCCACATGAATTTGCTTTGCAGGCCTGTGTTTGGAGGGCAGGTTTCTAATGCTCTGCTTCTCCCATTTGGTTTCATAAAGGAGATGTCCTGCTGAAAGCCATCCCCATACACGTTAGTGTCCATGTATGACAGCGTTTGAGCACGCTCGTGTTCACTTGCCATAGCTCAGCCAACTGACAGTAGACTAGTAAACTACAGTAAGTCAATTACAACCCTGATCTGAGAGAAAGATGGTCTGTCTGTGTCCTGTCTCCTGCTGGAAGTAATAGCAGTGCTGGCTAGCACTGATTTGAATGCTGGCTTTTGTCACTGCAGCATTAGTCCACAGGAACTAAGCCAAGCAGAGGGACTGTCTTCTTGTGTTTGAAACTAATGATTGAAGACTTCGATCCCAAAGCACCTACTCCAACTGATTAAGCTGTGGCAACCACATTACAGCAGTAAGACAAAACACGCTAACTATCATGTCTTTCACAAGAGTTTAATCAAAGACATAGCGTACCTTGCATTTCTGACACTACATCCGTGGACGCTGTTGGGTTCATTGCTCACATGACAAGCAACAACTCAATCACATTTACTTGGCTTAAGATGTGCCCAAGAACTGTGTCTTTCATGAACTGTACTGTCGGGTCCCCGAGGAAGAAAAGAAAACAGCGCTCCTTGCTCTGCTGTTTAGACAGAACAGCATGTCCCCGGGTCTGGCCAAGACCATCCCAGCAGCATGTAACTTTCTGCACCAGACTCAGCTTCACACAATGGGAAAATTATAATGGAAAATAAAAACAGAAAATTATAACAATTTTGGTTTAAGTGCTTGAGAAAGTAAGCATCTCTTTAGCTGTCAGCTCAATTATGTCTTTTAGGAATTAATTTATTGATGTTTCCACAACTACAGTTTTCCAAATCCCACACACAAAAAAATAAGGGGAGGGGAGGAAAAAGGTTTGGTTTTGGTTTTTTCAGATTATTTACAGTAGGGCTCAACAACTGGGAAACATGGATTGTACAAGAACTACTGCTACATGACAACCATTAACATGTTATTCTACCTAACATTTAGATACTATATTTTCCAGCTGAAATCTGTCCAGGTTTTCTTCTATCCAGTGCTCCGTGTTTAGTCCAGGAACATTAATGATGAAAATCTAGACTGCGCTACACTGTGTGAACTATTGGATGTACACTGATGATACTTGATTTTATATTGTCTTTGGCTTAGTGAGTTCACAGAATTTAAATGATCTGAATTCTGGCTAGCATCTGCTGTCGGATGACTAAACAGTAAATCAAACTTAAGACTTCATTATAGAGTTGGAAGTCTGCTTTCCTATAGACCTGGTATACCAGATGATGCAATCAAACACATTATTATCTGTCAAGCATCCAAATATGAACTAAAGGACTCATAAAAGCAATAAATAAGATATAGTCAGTGCCCCTGAAATACCTTACTTTATAAAATTAAAACAAGACCCCCAGAAAGACTATATCCTGGGGAACCAAGTTAGTCCTGCAATGGAAAGGAAGAACGCGGGTTACACAATATGATGAAGCACACAGATGCTCTTCTACAATGGAGTGGGCATGGAACTTAAACTGCCCACAGCTGCACTAGGCTAATAGCCCTGGGCATGTTTTCTCCCCACAGAAGATGTGAGTTACCTTATTCTGTAATTCTGCTCAGATATTTTCACACTATTCATATTTCTTTGGGCAGTGGATCCCAGGTTTTCCCTTAGATGAAGGTGTGTCTACTTTCCCACTTTTAGCACAATAACCTAAAATCCATGAGGTTGTTGCAGGACACTCCTGAGTTCAGCTGGATCTTTGTTAGACAGCAGTCAATAATCAAGCAATCCACCAAATCAGTGCTAATACCTCTTCTGACTACCAGTTGTTCACATACAAGTAACTCAATGCAGTTGAACTGTGAAAGCTTTAACTTCAAAGCAAAAAAACTCTAGGTCTGTGCAGCAATAACCAAAAAAGTCATAACTGCAGAGCGTATTCTGCAGGCACCCCTATGATTTACAATACAGCCTAATAAAATTACGCCTCATGGAGTACGGGGAAGAATCTTACTCTGTTCCACCATGCCTGGCTTGTGCGACAGACAGCAGCTGCTACTGAGATAATTTGCAGAAGGCAGAGTATATTTCAAGAATGCACTTAAACACCCAACACAGCTGTACATATTCATGACCATACAGACAAAACAAAATATATGAAATAATTAGAGAAGCCTCCATTATACTTACTGCTTACATTTTGCAATTAGGTACTAAGCTTTTTATATTTCAAATACACATGGATTTATTTTTTATTAGGAAGGTCTAGTAGTCATAACATAAACAATGCTTTTGCACTCCATTAATTCAGACTTGCTAAAATTAACTACATCTAGAAGTACAGGTATTTGGACAACACCCGGCACAAAGCTCCAAACTTGCCCTTCAGTTACAGTAGCCGAGAAGCACTACAGCGACACTACAAACTGACCCTGCTGGCGGTGACTTTTCTCTTAATAAATTAGACCTTTTGCACCTGAGAAGTACATCGAATGTTAAATGGATCATGGTACCAACCAAGAGTATCGATAACTACTTTGAAACAGAATCAGATACAATTTTGGACTGCATTTTATGAAGTCCAAAACTTTCACTATTGCCAAATCATTTTTGCATTTATAGACATTTTTAAACATTATTTAAAATTGTCTGAGAACCATTCTTTATCCAGGGCTCAAATGGAGGATGTGAAGAACAACTATTCAAATTTTTATCTTATCTCCGTTGTCCAAATCTTGCCACAGACTTCCTCTCCTATAAGCTGTCTGAAGTCTTTCCTCAGGACATAAATCAATCTCTTCATATGCTTTTCACCATTATAGAAGCATTCCCTATGCTTTACACCATGTATGCTTCATATATCCTAATTAATCCACACAACCACTTCATTTAAAATGAGTGCTACTTCCAGACAGGACACTGAAGCACAGCAAAGTCAAAAAAGTTCAGCAGTTATAATGAACTGATTCAAGATGCCCAGGACTATATTTTTTCAGAGTGCCTACACAGCAAGACTACAGCTTCTGTTATTTGCTCTAGTCAGGCTTGTACACCTCTCAACATTTGTACGTGAGGGCCTCCAACCATACACCTAGAAAGCCACCAACACAAATTCTGAAAGCCCAAGCAGTTTGGTTTATACACCTCACCCAGCACCACAAAGCACCATAATGATAGGCATCAGCAGAGAATTAATTTCTGCGGGACTGCATTCGTTCATGCTAGCAAAAGATAATCCCTGTTCTGCAGCCCCTGTCAGCCCCACCCATCAATTCTAACAGCTGCAAAAAGTGAGGCAAGGATCCTACAGAAAACAAAGCTCTTTAATATCAGCAGAGTCTCTTCCTCAAACCAGGTCCAATCGTAGGCACCTTAACAAGCATCAAGCACAGAAGAAAAAAAGTAAAAAGGTAGATTGAATGTATATATGCCAAGAAGCACACATATATACAAGGGGATGGGAAACCATTTTGTTTAGCATTTTATGACTTTTATGTGCTCTAATTTGTCACCTTAATGATTTCAGTATTACGTTTTAAAAAAACAAAACAAAACCAGAAAGTCTCCCATGTGGCATCATGCTGGCACGTCAGCAGATACAGCCTGTACATCAACCAGACAGACCTCTGCCATTTGAGCTAGCAGTAACTGATACCAACAGTATACAGTCATCCCCAATGTACACCACCACGAAAGGGGATAACACACACTCACAACTTGCCCAAGTATGAGCAGATTTTCACCCACAAGGAAAGGATACTTCTCTAACACAAAAGCAAATGTCAGATTTCTACATCAAAACAAAGAACTGCTAGAATTTGAAAACAAAAAAACATGGGGGGGGG
>Ga0065711_1043811_pt1 | contig 14499 bp, 3 predicted proteins | sample Hoacrofraction12_FD_59098 | JGI IMG/M metagenome (GOLD analysis project Ga0065711, IMG submission 59098) | Hoatzin crop microbial communities from Cojedes, Venezuela - Epithelial fraction 12 v2 (version 2) | ecosystem: Host-associated > Birds > Digestive system > Esophagus > Crop | place...
TTGCGAGGCCCCCCGCCTCCTGCCGTCCCGTCTATCGCGGGGCAGTCGCGACAGGAGCCCGTCGCCGCGGGCGGTACCTGAGGCCGGCCTGCCGCCAGTAGGCCACCATGGCTGCGGCTCCGCGCCGTGCAAGGTCAGCGCCCACCGGAAGAGAGAACACCGCAGCGCCGCGCTCAGGCCAATCACCCAGCAGGAATGATCCCTCCGCCAATCGGAATCCGAATTACCTCAGGGAGGCCGACTAATGGCAACTACTCAGTGGATCCTCCAATCACAAGCGCTCTCCTCTAGCACCGACCCAATCAGAGGGCTGAATAAGGCACGCGGCGCCGGGCCTTTCCCCCTGAGGAGCCGTGCTGCGGCCCGGCGCCTCCCTGCCCGCGGTGGGGGAGCCGGAGGCGGGCAGTAGGGCGGGGCTGCCGCTCTCCCGCAGGCACAGGGACGCGGTCAGCGCCGCACGGCACCCGCGTGTTTCTCCCGGTTCCCGCCGGCAGGAACTGTTGGGGAAAGGTTTGGGGCCTGCCCTGTGCGGGGAGGCCTCAGCTCCGCCTCCGGGCGCGGCCAGCTGGGACCCGCCTCGGGGGCGTGGGGCAGCGGGAGCGCGTGCGCCGTGCCGCCGGTCAGAGCCGGTGACGTGCCGGAGGGGCAGGTAGTGCGCGACTGTTACCTGAAGAGCTGCAGTTAAGGTCTGACTCCCCTGAGAGGCTAACGGCTAGGTGTACACCAGCGACGTTAGTTACATGTTAACGCGCTCCTGAGCAGTACTGCTGTAACCTAAGAAGCCAAGCACGTGGTTAAAAGCGTGGTTTTTCCCAGCCGAATCCGTTGTCATACCCCTCTGTGCCGTCAGTTCTTCGCTTTTTCGCGGTAAGACTGTAAAGAAGAAAATGGTTCACAAGCATGTGGAGCCGGTAATTTGTGTAACACTGACTGTCTTCAGTTTGGAGTTTTAATCTGTGTGTGTGGCCAAGCGGTGCCGTGTTCAGAGTTTTATCCCATCGGACATGATGCCTTGGCATGGGATGCTTTTGGATGTAAGGCCATTTATGCATACACCTGAAATTATATTCAATCATTTGCTCTAAACATTGGTAAAAGACAACAGAGCAAGCTAGAAGCTATGAACATCTGTTGACACTGAACGGAAAAAATAGACAATTTTCCATATATAATAAGCAAAAAGTTATCAGAAGACTCGAATCAAATTTGATAAGAATCCTAATCTAATGTTCATTTAAATAATTAGGGCTAAGGATTTAAGGAGGTTATGGATTGGGTTTTTATTAAATCCTCGCACTGAAGTATGTATACCTCTTCTCTCTATTCCTTCTGTCCCGAGCCAAACCACGTCACAGAATTTGTGAGAATCCTGCAGAAGCTGTACAGGCCTTGAGGAAACACTGGTGACTTTGGTCCTCTCTGCACAGAGGCCTTGTGTTTTCCTGCCGATTTTGGCATCTGCTGAAGTGCAAATCCCTGGAAATCACACAGCGATTTCACATTGATGTTTTCACTTACAGTACATTTTTAAAGCACAGAATAATTTTCAGCTTTATTAGAGATCTCATTTAGTCCCGAGCCATTGCAATTAACAACCCACACCTCACAATGTCGGTATAGATCCACCAGGACAAAAAGAGCAGTTGTTCAGGTATGTCAGAGTCTGCCTCCAGGATGGCATATGACAGTAGGGGAAGATTGCCTATTAGTGTAATTAGTAGGAACACCAACCAGGGAGAAAGAGTGGGAAGATGGAAAGAATTTCCTGTCCTTAATTGCCCTACTTAATCTCTCTGCTAAGATTACTGAAGAAGACTCTAGTTAGTGCCAGTTGTAATGACATTTTGAAAGTGAACACCTCAGGACACTACATTACACTGGTTCCTTCCATGTAGACCAACGATTTGTGATTTTTTTCTTTTATAACTCCTAAACAACTTTGCTCCAATTGAATTTGGGGCTCATTTCTAAAATCCCTGTATTACAATCTCTCCTACTTAATTGTAAAGAAATAACCAGTATAAATGAGGCAGAAAATATTTCTTATTTCATGCATTTATTTTCTTATTTATTTTTCATATGAGCAATTTTTATCCTAAGCTTTAGACAGACTGCTTCTTGGATCAAAGCTTTCCAACTTGTAAAAAATGAATCAATTAAAAAAAAATTTGTTACAACAGTGCTTTTGACACAGAAAGGGTGTCAGTGATATGATACTGAAACAAAACATAGTTGTTTTGTAAAACCCAACTATATCAATCATAAGAAAAAGATACGAGAGCACCAAAGATTTAAGGAAGCCCCTCTCTGCTGCCTATGCAACATATTTGATGCAACACAGTAACTATGCTACTGACCTATCGTGATAAAGGGAGTGTTATATACAAATGCTTTTTTAATGGTAATGTTAAAAAAACGTGATGATTTGATAGGTAAAACAGTTATCAGTAAGATTATTTTAAGCCTTGTGGGCAGCCCAGGCCACAAATAAGGCTTGGCCGAAAAAAATTATGCTAGCAGAGTTGTACGCCTTTCTTCCAGCTACATGTCCCTGTATTTCCACCCGACACCTTCTCTGATTCCTCTCCCTAGCCCCTGTCTCTCACCTGCTCTTTCTTTTCCAGTTTTCTTTTCCCACTGCAGCTTCTCTCTCTGTACCTCCATGTGAAATGCCTCTGCCTGCAGTTCTGTGCAATGTGCTCAGATTTAAATCCATAAAGGAGATACACAACTTGAATGCAATTATTTGCACATTTAGCTCTATCTTGATAGATAAAAATTCAGCATGAATTTAAAAAGTTAAACCTTTGGGAGAGGTACCATGCTGAGACAGAACGGAAATCAGATTAGTGACAGAAATTGTATGCTACAAAAATTCCAGAATATATATTGATGGTTATGCAACTGTAAACAAGGCACTGTTATAGATTTGTACAACCTGTTCAGATGCTAGGATGTATTTGTAAAGCCCTGAACTTTCCTCAGATAAGAACTTTCAGAGACAGAACTTAGGAAAAAGCACATAAAGGAGGAAAGTTTAGAAAGGTATAGAAAGGTTGCAGAGAGAAAAAGGGGTATGTTAAGAAGGTTAGATGCAGAGATCAAGAGAAGCTGAAGTGGTGCGATTAGCAACATCCAGGAATGTGAGAGTGGATAGATCTGGGGGAACTAAAGATGTCAGGTTAGAAATGTCCAAAGAAACTGAGGAAGTGAGAGAAGCAGCATCCTGAAAGGTGAGATTGGAGACATCCAGAAAGGGTGTAGAGATGAGATTAGAAACTTCCTCAGAGGTCGACGAGGACAATTCAGAGGAGCTCTGAAACATGAAGTAGTTAAAATTGTTGAGATCTAGTGATTCTGAAGAGGTTGAGGAGGTGTGCTCTGAGACATTTAATGAGGATGGAGGGACTGTACAGGAAAAGTCCAAGGAAGCGGAGGAGGTATGACTGGAAACATCTAGGGAGGATGAAGAGGTGAGACTGGAGAGGTCTAGAGAGGGTGAAGAAGTAGGACTGGAGAAATCCAGGGACGGTATAGAGGTGAGACTTGAGAGATCTAAGGAGACTGAAGAACTGTCGCCAGAGAGATCCAGAGAGCCTGATGAAGTGAGACTTGATAGGTCCAGTGAAATCGAAGAGGTGAAACTGGAGCGCTCCCAGGAATCTGAAGAGGTGAGGCTGGAGAGCTCTAAGGAAATTGAAGAGGAGGTACTGGAGAAGTCCGAAGAGGCTGAAGATGTGAGACTTGAAAGGTCCAGAGAAGATGAAGAAGTGAGACTGGAGAAGTCCACAGAGGATGAAGAGCTCAGACTGGATAAATCCAAAGAATCTGAAAAGGGGATTTTAAAGAGTTCCAAGGAGGCTGAAGTCTTGACACTGGAGGGGTCCAGGGAGGCAAAAAAGTGAGACCAAGTAGGTCCAGGTAGATTGAAGAGATGACACTGAAAAGCCAAGTAAATCCACAACATCACTGTGTGAAAAAAGAAGTATTTTAAACTAAAGATCTCTAATAACATGCCAAAACAAAACAGAAAGACATAATGAACCAAAATAATACTACTTTTGAAAATAACTAAGTATACAGTTTTAATCTTTCTATCTCTTAGCAGTTTCTCTTACGGTGCAGAAAACTAGTAACAAGAGCTCACAGACTTACTTAGAATACTGCTCCTTCACAGAGGACCAGTACAGATGTACAAGTACAGAATAATACATACAGTAGCAGACATTCTTCTGTCCTGGCATGTCTCTCCTTGTTCAACCAGATTTTAGCATCTATGATGGCCTGACAAAGAATACTCTCTTGTCAAATGCCATCTCCCTGTGCTGAAGGTCTGGAATAAAATAATAGTTATGTAATAGAATGCAAAATGAAGTGGTTTTGTTCTTCTTTTCCAGATACTGTAGGATATTCAGCTACTAGGCTGCTTACTGTTATGGAGAGAAATTTTTAAAAAATACACAGTTGTAAATGGCAACCACAAGTCAAACTGGGCCTCTAACTATAAAGGTATGAGGGATTATTTCCTTTTGACTCGTAACATCTAACTAAAAAATGTGGCTCTTCCTAATGACGATAACAAAAATAGCAAAGAAAACAGTATTTTTCTCTACAGCGTGTGTAGGGTTTGTTTTTGGGAGCTAGCAGGATGCTAAACTGATTCTGTCGCTAAGAAATACACATTTCATCACCATCCAGTCTACTTGTATTTCAGATAAAGAGAGGTCTTTTATTACTTTTATTTTGTACCTCTGGACATAAAATCTGTACTGTAATAACAGTAACTTAAAATTTGTTGTTAGTTTTAACTGTTTAATAAAAGTATACTAAGAGAAGTTCTGATAGAAGGCAGATATCTAATTAAAAAGGGAACAGAACAACTTATATTTCAGTCCATAAAGGTGCATCTAGTTATAGTATGAGTAGCTCAAGAGGCTGATCTACAGCTGCCTTCTCTTGTCTCAAGACTGTGCTGCAAAGCAGAGAGTAGTTGAAACCTGCTGTTGTCTTTCCAGACATAGGCATAGGAATGCACAAAGTTTTTCAGAGAATCATCACAAAAGTCTTTCATGGACCAAGAAAGTAAAAGACACATAGACAGGAGGCTGCAGCTTCTCAGGTGGATACACCCAAGCTTTGCCCGTGTTATTACACAACCGATGTCCAGATGCATGTATAATGGGTTTAACATAATCACCATGCGTGGAACTCCCACTGAGGTCACCTCTTAACTGAAGCAGGTGTCTGCTGAGCATGGACTGAAGTTGACAGGAATGATGTCTTACTATGCAAATATTACCGTTGTGGGGATTTAGCACAAAAATTACCAGACTAAAATTAAGCTGCTTATGTACCAATAATGAGATCTGAGATAGTTCCTGAATATACTTAATATTTATTCATAATGCATCTGTAATTTTAGAGCTCATGTAACGTGGTTGCAATTCTATCAAGAGTACAATATTGATAGATCAAAAGGCAAAACAAATGAATTTTTCTTAACATGCATAATTTGTGATGAAATTACAAGTTTGCTTGCTGACCTATATTCTTAATAAAACAACAAAAATAATTAATCCCTGAAAAAAAAAACCCAACAAATCTTGCTACCTAACAACACTATCATTTTGTGGCTGACTTTGTCTTTCTTGAAAGATTCTCAAGTGCATTGTACAGGGGAGAACAAATAACTATACAAAAGGCAAATTACAATACAGTAAAAAGCCAGTATCAACATGATTTCTAACAGACTGTGAATTCCATCATCTCTTCACTGTGTTCCTTCTGCTTTAATTTAAAATGGCAAAGTTATTGCACATTTTCCTATGAAATAACACTGTCAAGAAATGTGGAATTATGGCCACTATTGTATAAAACGTACAGGTCAGTAATAACGCTTCCTACCTTTGATAGCTGTGAGTTTATCTCCTTTCTCTGTCTGTGTAAGCCATATTGGGCTGTGCTGGTAAAGCTCTGCTGTTCTCTCTGCTGATGACCCTAATCTGTTCTACAGCTACTGGAAGTCATGCCATGCTGATGACAGTACGGGTCATCTCCTATTAAATCTCCTCTTGTCTGAGTACAGCACTCAGCACAGAGCACCAGCAGAAAATGTACTCCGAAATCAGCTCTAATCTTAAAATGAAGTTGCAGTTCTGTGCTGTTTCCTATGACAGGACAACAACATTTTGAAGGTTAGTTGATGAAGCAGAAGACATGAATTTTTAACTTTTTGTCACTTGGATTCAAAGCAAAAATAATTTTGCGGTGTCATCCAAGTTCTCAGCTGTCCATTCTACAAAATCTGGCAAAAATAGTCTCTGGAGGGACCCAGGATCTGCACAGCAAAATTCAGGTACACTTGAGTTTGAAGAATCCTGTGCATTACTTCCTGTTTTGATGTGTTTAGTAACTTATGTTAGCTATGTTACTTTTGAAATGTTGTTATGATAAAATAGCATGATAAACATTCTGCCCACAGTTGATGATAGTATTGAATAAAAGTTTTAAATAAAACACCCAGGTGACATCAGTGGCTGAAGCCTGATTGCAGACATTTGTAAGTTTTATAGGTGCTTACGCTTCTTTGAAAGAGAAGAGAGACAGGATCCCAGGTAAAGAAGGGCCATCACTGCATCTCTCTTTGCAGATCGGGAAATAACATCATCTGTTCTTTCACAGGAAAAGCAGGGCAATTGCATAGCTTGCTGAATGTCCTTCAAGACTGGTAATTATAAACAGAGAAAATAAAACTGTACAGAGTATGATGCTAAGAAGGTTAAGGGCTTTTAGTATTTCAGCTAGATCATTCACAGTATGACATGACTATAAAATATAAATACATTCCAAGTATGGGTTCTGGTATACACATCCTTACTCCCAAACTCACAACATACCTACTAGATTTTGTTAAATGAGTTTAAATCTAGATAAGCCAAAGCAATTATCTCACAGGTAAATAATATCTACATCATCCCAAAAAAACTGTTAACATGTACTCACCCAAATGATGCTACTTGCCATAGTATAAAACAGATTTCTTGCTAGCGTATCCACAAAGTTGAACAGGCTCTGGGAATACTGAAGTTCACAGCAGGGGCAATCGTTTCATTAATTTGGTGTAAAAAAGGATTTGGTACATGATTAGGAAAATATTTACTACATATGTTGTTCATTTTACTATATTCTAGCTGATCTATTCGGCTAGATTATATAATATATTATCTAGCTGATACTATTTTCTTAGTTCAGTGTTTTTAAACTTTTTGATTAAAGGACTGTCAAACATTTTTGGAGAAAAAATGTGAAATAGCCATCTTGTGTTGAACTTCTTGTGGTACGTGTGTCTGAGAAGAAAGACTTTCACCTAACAATGTTACTGTTTTACAAAACTGTATTTTTTTGTGTTATATATGGTTTATATATATGGTGTGTGTATATATATGGTTTACAGCATCAATACTCTTTCTAGTAGAGGCAATATGAAATTATTGTACTACACACTGCAGAGGCAATATAATTTCAGCCCACCTAATAGCTTCCTATAGATAAGGAGATCCTCCATTTCTCCTCTTTCAGTGTATCTCACCTTGCTGCTGGCTGTGTAAAGATTGTATCACTTCTCATATTCATCTTTCTTTGGCTCAACAAGTTGACTTGGCTCAACAAGGGGTGTGAAGACCACTATCTTCAGTGCAAAGGAAGAAGGGGGACAGCACAGCCAGGAACAAGAAGGCAGGCAGACACAGGACTGTATCCTTTCACTGAAGGTAAGCAGTTAGTTCAGCTTAGCTGTAACATGTAACCTCACCTTTAGAATAACTCAATTTTATGGCAACATATAAAGCAAAGCTATCAGATTATCTGTGAAGCAAATAAACAGGTCCTGTGCAAGTGAAAGAACAATCTTCACCTAGAGAAATGGAAGGATTCTAAAATGACTCAAGTGCTTTCATACAAGCTCTTTATCGGCGCTTGTCACTTCTATGAACGTGAACCTCAACAGGATGCTGCTCTTTCCTTTGAACCAACTGGCTGTCAATGCCAGGGAGCTTTGAAAGGTTGCAGTTACTAGGCACTGGGTGCCTAGTTTTACCGTATATGACATTTATTGGAAATATGCTAGACTGTACAGTTTAACTGCAAATATAGACCACAACAGACAGATCAGCAATTTTGTAGGAAATGGTGGTTAAAGTTTTTTCTGTTTTTTCCAAAACAAATAACTGGTGTACATTTATAGTTAACTGCCATATGACTGAACAGGTGCTGACACCCGTTGTCAGCAAGAATACTTCTCAGGTAAATCAAGCCTTTTTAAAAGTAATTAATTTCTATTGCTGACTGAAGAAAGTGGTATTATTTTAGCGTTCATATAGACACATTTCAGTGTCATAGTAAATTTAGGATTTTGCTTTCTTCCATGGGAGCAGCTGTCATCTTTTCAGGTTGTCAGAAGCAGTACTGTGCAGAACACGAGAGTAACAGGCAATTAGCAAGGTGCACAAACACAAGTCATTAACAAGCTTATAGTGCAGCTAGACAACTACACAGCATTGAAAACATTAAAAACCCTATAGATCTGTTCTTAGAATGCCTTGCAGTTACGGTAAAACAAGTGAGTCCGTTATAGTGCTGCTTTAGCCATCCTGAGCCTGTTTAAATCAAGAAGTGAAGGACAAGGTGAGTGTAATTTACAGTAAAAAAAAATATCTTTGCTAAGTTAACACCAAAATCCCACCACTGGTATGGCCAATTCTTACATCAAACCTGAGGAAAAGTGATTTTTTGCATTCCTTGTTTCAGGTTTTAGATACAAATCAGGTAAGCATTTTCATTCGGAAGTCTGTCCATAGGCATATGGCTATGTCCATACAAAGAGCTGAGAATTCAAGAGCACTGTGTTTCTATTAGACCCAGCATATGACGCAAGTGTTCAGTCTCAACAGAATAGGGCATTAAGCTTGCCAAGACCTCAAACTTCCAGCTACTGCAATTTAAACTTCTGGTTTTAAGCTAACTGTAATAGCATTTCTGGAGGCAACTTGCTCTAGAAGGGTGCTCTGGGGACTTGTAGCATGTCCCTCCTCCTCGCAGACATCCTTAGTAGCTGTGTTGGAGTACTTAAGGGTCACAAGGACACAAGAAAGTCATCCAGAATAATTAAGACAATAAACAGCGAGGAAACTTAATGATTTATTACTAAGAACTTCAGAAGGTGAGCAGTGAGAACAAAAGATTTAACAGTGCCATCTTAAAATATTCTCCAGGCCATTGAGCTCTGGCTCTAAAGCTTACTCACTTCTGTTCTACTGCTCAGCGAAGTTATGTGGGCGAGTTTGAGGTTTTTCTTATTTAAAAGCCTGAATCTGCAGATAAGGTAAAGCACGAATCCATTTAGGCAAGCTGAAGCAGGTAGGGATCCACCAGAGACCATGCCACTGATTTGTTCACGTCATATTCCTCCACCTCTGCCCCTTCCATCCCCCTCCCCTCTCCCTGGTCCTTTAGCTTTGTCCCTCCAGCTGCAGCTCCTTCCTCTTACCCACCTCCTCCATTCCCCCTAGCCACCAAAACACACAATGCTAACTGCAGCATCGGTGCATTCATCTGTAGCACCCTGCACTCCTCAGAGCATTGCCAGCCGTGACACAGCCCTGCAGTGCACTGCAAAATTGATCCACAGCAAACATGCGACTTGAAGTGGCTAGTGAAGAAAGTATCTGGGTGTGTGTGCACACCGAGCACAGTGCAGGATCTACTTCCTTCTGTGACAGGACACCACAGACTTTGCAATTGCTGCACACACAATCCCCACTCCCCCTAGGTGCAGTCTCCTATTGTGAGAATTGTGGGTAAACAGGCAAGCTGTTACATGACTGCAGGGACCCAAACGTTTTGTTCTTTTCTGCTCTCAACAATGGCGAGCATTAGATTCCACGTGCAGAGACACACTGCTTAACAGGTAACTGTAGCATACAACCCTCAGTCTGAGCAGATTGAAAATCTTTCTGCAGGATCTAGCAAACTGCAAAATCTGGTTGCTCGTTAATGTGTCAGATTTGCAGAAAAGCAGTTATTAAGAAGCAAAAACATCCACAGCAGCTGTAACTATGCATTTTAGGATATGAGTTTCAATAAAAGAAGCTATTAACTCCAGAGTTTTTCTTCACCCTCACCCTCCTCAGTTTAGGTTACTCACCTAGCAGTTAAACCAAAGAGATCAGAAAGTTTCAGGAACTAGCCAGTACTTGGATAAAATTTTATTTAAAAGTTCCACATACAGAAAGCCATATTCCCTGACAGAATGAAATGCAGACATACAAATAAAACAGAACAAAGAAAAATAATTATCTTGCCAGAAGTTGTTGAATGCTTGCAAAAATCAAACAGTAAGTTCTTTTCAGTGCAAGGGCAAACTGTGAGTTCACACTATATAGTCCTTAGTGCAGAAAAATTAGGAAAAGAAAAGATTGACTTTAAAATGCCAAGTGATGCTAACGGCAAAACAAACATTTAAAATCAGTTGCAAGCATTGCATTTTAATCAGAAATGATGGTACTGTTTTGCAGAAGTTTCACATACACTTTTTCAATTGAAATGCCATTTCAGTTGCAATAACCTCCTGTAAAAGCATGGCAAACCTCAAAGATTTCAATTTATTAATGTAGTCTCAAAACATTTCTTTTTAGAAAAATATTCAGAATAGTTAAGTTTTCAGAAGCTATATATACCTGGATTTTTCCCCTACACAAATTTTACAGAAGATTGTGTTCCCATGTGTTTACCACTTAAAATAACCTCTGGTTCTCTATACAGCAGACGCTATTCAATAGGCAATTCTGATATAACAAATGGCATGTAACGTAAAATGTGCTGAAACAGGTGACATTACAGTTCTTAAAGGCTAAGAGAAAGTCTTGAAATTACTTGTAAGCTTAGAATCAAAATTCCAGGAAAAGCCTCTGGCACCGGGATACAGGCATCACCCAATTCAGGGCTGTGTCCTTCCATTTATCCTTTGTACTGAAGGAGCCTCACGGGACAGACAGCCGCTGCTGAAGTCAACAGCACTACCAGCAGACTGGTGTACTGTGTGAGCAAGGATGTCAAGGTCTGACCTTTAAGCTCCCACAGCTAATGACTGGTGACAGTACCAAGAATCTGCAGCGAGTACCATGAAACGAACACAAACTGCAGAAAACATTTTATTCTCAAGGTTTTAATTTAAAGAACCTTGTATTGTGAGCAAATCAGTTCAAAAGGTAAAAGACCTTCTGGAGCTTAGAACACTGTTTAAATTAAAGGACAACACCATATTCAGTTGATGTAACAGGTTATTTCTGGAGCGTGATCAAGTTAATGAGTGTATCGTTAACATGCTTTAATATCACTTCCTCTTATGTTTAGGTATCTCTCTAGCCAACTTCATAAAAGTTTTTTCTGTCCTTTAAGTGGTTCTTTGAAATTTTGAAGTGAACATCTACTATTCTTAGATGCCTTAGCAGTTTGCAAGATATTAAGGCTCTATGCTTATTGTACCCCTTTATTTAATGGGCTTTTAGAAATGGAGATACTTATTCTAGAAGTTTAAGGTCAAATTTTAAGTTACTGCAAGCCCACCTCATTAATGTTGCATTTAGGAATAGAATTTAGGTCTCAGTAGATAAAAGACACTTTGTACGTTTTACCTACATCGACTGAAAAACAATTTGAGTACCATGTTAGCTCAACCAGTGAAGAAGCTTATAAAAAAATATTTTGTACATTCTTTTATATTTCAAGCATCAAGTAATAAACTTTCTATTAAACCAAGTTGTATCACACAACTGTCAAATATCAACAAACAGAACAATGCTGGAACAAACCATTCTGCTTAATTTTGGGCTTGGTCCCAAAAGAGGTAGTCCATAAGTCACACAAAAATAAAAATTCCACAGAAGTTAACCTAACATGCCAGTCTGCTCCACCGTATGCAGCCTCATCACTAAATGAGGCTATTTCATATCTGAAAACATTATAAGTTAGTGTTCATGTAAATACAGGAACTATACTTGAAAATTATTTCTTCATCTGTAACCGAAATTCGGTGCAGCTGAACCAATATATTAACTAGGCTTCGCGCATCAGTCTCATTAGGAACAATTCAGCTTTTCTCCAAATTAAATTTTATACTTACACAGGTATGCCTTTAAATAACAAAGGATACATGTATTTAGGTCCAGAGAGAAGCTTCAGATTGTTAAACCTTGTTAGTAGTACCGGTATATTTACTATCATTTCTCTACAAATGCTGCTGCTGCCATTGAATTCCTCATGGTTCCTCTTGCTGAAGCTGCAAACTCCTCAATTTCAGCATTCAGTCTATTAATTACCCATTCCAATGCTTCGCGGCCCTACAGTTAAAGAAAAGTTTATCAGTGTATAGATCTTAGCACATAAGTAAACAGGTTAAACCCTGTCTTACCGAAAATGACTAAAGACACTACAGCTGAAAAAGGAAGGAAAGGTACAGAAATACATGCCTCCGTGATATTTACTTCAGACTAGTAACAACCAGACTACTGCAGGAACATGTACTGCCCTACATTTCATGAAAAAATTCCTTATGTCAGCAGTGCTCATGTTATGAGCTACAAAAAACTTTTTATCCGGATTGTTTTATCATTCTTGAAGCGGAACTCAAGACCACTTTGGGTTCCCAGAGGACAGACTCTCAACTAGAACATCACTTCATTACTCCCACATAACTGCTTCAGATCTGTCTGGATACATATCCTTTCCCAACAGCACAAACTAATAGATGGCATCAAGAGGACAGCAAAAGAGCGACAGCAACAGACTGTGCAGTGAGTGGAGATGTTCTTCCAGTGAAGATTCAGAGCTTTGCCAATAATAATTCAGTATCTCCATTCACAAGAGGAAACAACAGAGGAAGTTCAGCAAGCTGAGCATTCAGTCTCTACGGTAAAGGCAGTACAGCTATGCAGACCCTTCCTAAGACTGTTGACAGAGCCAAAAAGTAAAACAGAGATTTTTATTCCCTTTGTCATTTAGCCGGTGGTGACACATTTTACACAAGGGTCATACTTACTTTATTAGCATTGGAGGAAATTGTATTTGCCATTAGCCCTTCTAGGTAACTGCTGAGACTGACACCTTTTACAGATATTATTGCTTCTTGTGTCAAAATGGTTCTGAAACAGAGAGCAGGAAACGGAATTATTCTGAGTAGTTTAAAAAAGAATGCATTGCTGCAAGAAACTTGCTCCTCCCCAACAAGTACATTCCCTCACCTGCTGTCTTGTATAACACAGAATTTCTTGCCCCATAAACACAACTCGCTTCCACAGTGCTTAACTGCTTTATGCTTCTACTCCTAAAATAAAACCCAAGAGTCCCCACTAAGTCCAGGTGTCCCTTTGTGGCACTCAACTATTTCCATCTTTAGCAGCAGCAAGTTAAGAGTGGAAACGGCAGATCTGGACTGAAGGTATACTGGGAAAACAGTATTAAGACAACCCCTTCAACAACCGGGATTTCGCATTTCTGACTGTCATGAGAGAAAAAAAACAACCCAACCCTCTTATGTTAGAATCCCTAGAAAGATCCTTCAAAATTATGACTTGTTCCGGGAGTACAGACTCGGCAAGCTCTAAAGTTGCCTTAAAAAAAAAAACCACCCAAAAACCAAACACCAAAAATTATAGACTAAACATAGATAAGTGTGCTTCCAGTGCACGTTCTGTGCTCAGGCTGCTGAAGAGATCGGAAATAAGGAGCCGATAACTGAAGATGTCTACAAACTCAGTTACAGAGAGGACACAGAACTCCCTGAAAAGCTGATCTGAACTGGACTGCATCATAGCACGACAGCACGTTTCCCAGTCGTGCTCTGCAGAAGCAATGTCACTAGAGAAAATGACAGTCCATTTCATTAGACAAGCTACCATAACAAAGGTGACGTAAACCTCATCTTCTGCTCAAGGGAAACCACGGGAATCCTCAAAGCCAAAGCCTGCGCTACTTCAGGGCAGTCTCCGAACAAAGAGGTACTCACTTGTCTGGTTCGTGAGGGTGCGGTTTATAGACAAGCCTCTCGTCTACTGACACTAGGTTTGTAAATGAAATCTGCAGGATATAAGGCAAGATTACCCCTTGATAAAAAACATTAAAGGAATGTAATAAATAAAACTGCAGATTCAAAACTAATGCTTATATCCGATTTAAACACTATACTTTTCCCACAATATCAGGGTTATAGAACAAGACAGACAGATCTAACGTCAGCATTTGCTGACGTAGTTCTCTTTCCTTAAGTTTTCTGATCATCTACCACAATTACCACATTTATAAGAACATGTCAACAGTGGGATGAGACAGATGGAGCAGTACAAAGAGCAAAACGTTACATGATCAGGAAACGCTGACAGTGTACACCAAATGGCTTTTACAATTTTTTTCTTAACACCCCCCCCACCCCCCCACTACTGCTGTCTT
>Ga0065711_1043812_pt1 | contig 14499 bp, 9 predicted proteins | sample Hoacrofraction12_FD_59098 | JGI IMG/M metagenome (GOLD analysis project Ga0065711, IMG submission 59098) | Hoatzin crop microbial communities from Cojedes, Venezuela - Epithelial fraction 12 v2 (version 2) | ecosystem: Host-associated > Birds > Digestive system > Esophagus > Crop | place...
CGCAAACCGTCGCCACAGATGTATGAGTGCGGATACCAGTATCAGAACATCTGGACAGAGGCCGCCGACCTGAAGAAAGGCACGGTGAAAGTGAAAAACGAGAATTTCTTCACCGACCTTACCAACTATAAGATGGAGTGGCAGGTGGTTTGCGACGGTAAGACACAGGCAAAAGGAGAGGTGGTGTCGCTGAATGCACAGCCACAACAGACCCAAACGGTGGAACTTACCGGCTTCCCGAATATCGACAACCTCAAAGGAGAGGTGCTGCTGAACATCGAATACAAACTCAAGAAAGACGTGCCGTTGCTCAAGGCCGGACATACAGCTGCACGTGAGCAAATCCACGTGAAAGGTGAGTACAAGAACAATACCGCCACCCTGCTCGCCGATGCCAAAGGCAAACTCAAAGTCAAGGACAAAGACGGCAAGATGTATATCGACGGCGATGACATCACCATCATCTTCGACAAAACCAGCGGTTTCATCGTGAAATATGTCGCCGGAGGAAAGAATATCATGGGTGAGGGAGGAAGGCTGACACCCAACTTCTGGAGGGCTGTCACCGACAACGACATGGGAGGAAACATACAGAAAGACTGGAAGGTGTGGCGCAATCCCGATATCAACCTCAAGCATATAGCAAGCACGAAAGAGAAGGTTAACAACGTGAATATCATCCGGGTCATCGCACAATACGATATGCCCGGGCCACAAGCCACACTCACACTCACTTACGACATCTGGCCCAATGGCGTCATGAGCGTTACACAACAGATGAAAGCCAACGGCTCCGGCATTGCCGAATTGCCACGTTTCGGTATGCAGATGCAACTGCCCAAGAATGCCGACAAGAGCGAATACTACGGGTATGGTCCGATAGAGAACTATAACGACCGCCACAGCTCGCAAAACATCGGCATCTATTCCGCCACCGCCAAGGAGATGTTCTTCAGCTACAGCCGTCCGCAGGAGACAGGCACACACACGGGCATCAGATGGTGGAAACAAAGCGGCAACGGCACACCCTTCACCATTTATCCCGCTGCAGAGCCACTCACGATGAGCGCAGTGCCATACGACCTCAATGAGCTCGACGAGGGAGAGCAGAAGCACCAGCGCCACTGCGAGCAACTCAAAGAGTCGGAATACACCAACCTCTATATCGACGCCAAGATGATGGGAGCGGGAGGAGTGAACAGTTGGTCGAAAGGCGGACTGCCACTCAAGAAATACCGCATAGCATACGGCGACCAGGCACTCGCATTCTATATCGTGCCACAGACAGCAGAAAAATAACAACTGACAAACTAAATACTATTTTATGAGAAAAAGAATTTTTGCGGCCATAGCAATGGTCATCGCTGGCACCGCGGCAGCAGGAGCACAGCACACGTTCAACATCAACGCCTCCAAGCCAGGGGCACAGATTAAATCGACTATGTACGGCATCTTCTTCGAGGACATCAACTTCGGAGCCGACGGAGGACTGTATGCCGAAATGGTGGAAAACCGCTCATTCGAGTTTCCCGACCGACTAATGGGGTGGGAGACCTTCGGAAATGTTACTATCAATGACAGCGACCCGGCATTCGGATGCAACCCACACTATGCCACTCTCGTGCCTTCAGGACATTCAGACAAATACACTGGACTGGGCAACAGAGGCTTCACCAACGGCATGGGCATCAAGAAAGACATGAAATACGATTTCAGCGTCTATGCCCGTGTTAAGGGAGGTGGCAGCAGCAGCATCAGGGTGGAAATCCTCGACAGCCACAACAACGTGAGGGCCAAGGAGAATATCAATATCAGCGGCAAGGACTGGAAGAAATACACCGCGTCGCTGACCTCCAACATCACCGACGCGCACGGCTTTATGAGGGTGTTCCTCACCGGCAAGGAGTCGCTCGACCTCGACCACGTGTCGCTCTTCCCGTCAGACAACTGGCACGGACTGCGCGCCGACCTCGTGCAAGCCCTTGAGGACCTCAACCCCGGCATCTTCCGCTTCCCCGGAGGATGTATCGTGGAAGGAACAGACCTCGAGTCGCGCTACCAGTGGAAAAACAGTATCGGCGACGTGGAGAACCGTCCGCTCAACGAGAACCGCTGGAACTACACCTTCCCGCATCGCATGTTCCCCAACTACTATCAGACCTATGGCCTCGGCTTCTATGAGTTCTTCCTCCTGAGCGAGAAGATAGGGGCATCGCCACTGCCGGTGCTCAGCTGCGGACTGTCGTGCCAGTTCCAGAACAAAGACGATGACAAGAACGCCCACGTGGCTGTTGACGACCTGCAGCCGTATATCGACGACGCCCTCGACCTCATCGAGTTTGCCAACGGCGCCACTACCACGAAATGGGGAAAGATACGCGCTGACATGGGACACCCCGAGCCTTTCAACCTCAAGCAGATAGGTATCGGCAACGAGCAGTGGGGACCCCTCTATCCCGAGCGTCTCGAGAAGTTCATCAAGGCGATAAGGGCTAAATATCCTAAGATGCTCATCGTGGGCACCTCCGGCCCGAGCGCCGACGGCGACAAGTTCGACTATGGATGGGAGCAGATGAAGAAGCTCAAAGTGGACCTCGTGGACGAGCACTACTACAAGCCCGTGGACTTCTTCCTGAATGGCGCCACACGCTATGACAAATACGACCGCAAGGGTCCTAAGGTGTTTGCCGGCGAGTATGCCTGCCACAACAAGAAGTTCAAGGACAAGAGCCCTGAGGGTATGAACAACTTCGAGGCTGCCCTCGCCGAGGCCGCTATGATGACAGGGTTTGAGCGCAATGCCGACGTGGTGTGGATGGCAACCTACGCACCCCTCTTCGCACACGTTGATGCCTGGCAGTGGAGACCGGACCTTATTTGGTTTGACAACCTCAACAGCGTGAGGTCGGTAAACTACTATGTGCAGCAGCTCTACGGCACATACGCCGGCACCAATGTGCTCAGCATTCAGGAGAACGGCAAGAACATCACCGGAGAGGGTGGACTTTATGCCACTGCCTGCCTTGACAAGAACAAAGGGCAGTATATCGTGAAAATCGCGAATACATCGACACAGGCACAGAAAATCACTCTGAATTTCAAAGGTCTTAAAGGCATCAGCAAAGCCTCTGTGATAACTCTCCACAGCGACGACGACATGGCAGTGAACACCCTGCAAGAACCCAATAAGGTGGTGCCGCAAACAAAAGACATCGCTGTCAGCGGCAGCACTCTCGATACCGAAGTGGGTGCCAGAACTTTCGCAGTTTATGTATTTAAGAAATAAATTCGCACTTTAATCTATACAAGGCGGAGGATGCTTTCCTCCGCCTTCCAGAAAGAAGCTAAAATTATTATGAGAAAATTATGGAGTTATTTGATGTTATGAGAAGCCCCCCTAAAGGAGATAAATTCTAGCCAAGGACAAAGTATGTTATTTAAATTTAGATATATATTAAAAATTTTAAACTATGTATTGTAAAAATAAGAGTAGATATTTTAAGTATTTCTGCCATTTCGTAATTTTTTCAATTTGCCTTGTTGTATCAGGCTGTAGCCTTGATGACGAAGTTTCAGAGCAAGTCTATGTGATGACTATTGATGTGTCTTCAGAGACTTCATACGACTACGATGTCTTAGACACAAAAAAAGAGAGCCCAATTGAATGTATGTTGGTAAAGGCAGAAAACAGTGAAACCTGGATAAAGTTGCCATTGAAAGCAATAAAGGGATTTACTTACGAAAGGGGGCATTACTACAAATTGAGGATAAAGGTTACACGTCTAGGCAATCCACCTGCCGACGGCGCAATAGAAAAATATGAACTTATATCCATTCTGTCTGACACAAAAGAATGATAGTAAGAACAGGAATTCACTTACGAGTAATATTTATTCGTAACTCTCTATAGTGACAATAATTAGCAGCGGAGGAAAACATCCTCCGCTTTTTTCGGCAATTTCTCGAATTGTTTCTTGTTTCTCATGATTTTTTTGTAATTTTGCACGCAAATGAAGAAACAAGGCGATAATCAATATGCAGAGGGACAAGATTTGATAACGGCGAAGGAGCTGTTTGATAATATCTCCGCCATTCTCGACAATTACGAGGAGGGAGGAGAGCACGAGGCGTATATAGAGCTGAGGAGGATTCTTGTGCTGGTATGCCACGAGGCGGTGAAAGACACACCCTCGGCATTCGGCAACCTCTTTGCACAGGTGGCATACGTGTGCAAAAAAAGCCGGATGAAACTCTCCGACCGCATCGACGTGCAGACGATGAGATACAACAGCAACAAGCAGGAAAGGCAGACGGCGCAGCAACTGCCGTATGACATCCGTGCCTTGGCAATGCTTATATCCGCCGTTTTCAACGTGCCGATACCGTCATCCGTCGCCACACGCATACCACACCGCCCAAGGCAGTTTAAGAAGGCTGTACACACCGAATACCCCTATATCAGAGGCATAGTCGATAAAATCGGCGAAAAGACGATAACCCTGAAATGCGAGAAACCCACAAACGGCGAAACCATCGAGGCCGACTATACCGATTTCGAATACCTTAAAGAAATACTTCAACCGGGGATGCAGGTTAATATCCTCGACAGTTCTGTGGAAACCGAGGAATCGGAAGCAGAAGACGAGAATCAAGCTGATGTCGATGAAACCGAGAAAAAAAGCGGACAAAAAAGGAAACGGGCGAGGACAATTTTGCATCCAGCCCTTTTCATCGTGGAGCCCGACTACCTTCTCGACATCAGCAGCATAGCAGGATGTTTCAAGGAGTACGGGCATCATCCCCTCTCGTATCTCGTGGGCAGGATGTCGCCGAAAGCCAACAGCCAGGCCATCCTCCTCGGAAATTTCGCCAGTGCCGCCCTCGACGACATCATCAACCTCGGCGATAAATTCAGTCTTGGCGACACGATAAAGAAGAACTTCAGGAAGAATGTCTTCGATTTCACCGCTTGCAAAGACTTCGACCCGGCGAAATTCAAGACCGACGCACAAAACCAGGCCGCCAACCTCAAGCAGTTTGGACAGATGCTGAGAGATAAATACGGCAGCCAGCACCTGCTCCTTGAGCCGACCTTCGTTTGCGAGAAGCTCGGACTGCAAGGACGTGTGGACCTTATGAGCGACAACTGCCGCATACTCGTGGAGCAGAAATCAGGGCGCAATATGAACATCGAAAGAAATATGCCCGACTACCGCGGCAACTACCAGCTTGAGAACCATTTCGTGCAGCTGCTGCTCTATTATGGCGTGCTGCGGTATAATTTCAACCTCGGAATGGAGGAAATCGACACACGGCTGCTTTATTCCAAATACCCGATGAAACAAGGCGTGGTAATCGTTACTTTCTACCGTGAGCTCTTCCGTGAGGCCATAGCGTTGCGCAACAAGATTGTGGCGGAGGAATACCGCATCGCCGCCGATGGATTCGACAAAATCATAGATGAGATAACCCCCGAGACACTCAACACTAAGAAACTCGAAAACTTCTTCTACAACCGATACCTGCTGCCGCCACTGCAAAGAGTGTGCGACCCGCTACACAGTCTTTCGTCACTCGAAAAGGCCTATTTCACACGGATGATCACCTTTATGTTTCAAGAAAACAAAATATCGAAGACAGGAGGCGAGGACGGCATAAGAGGGGCGGTGAGCGACCTGTGGCTGATGCCCCTAAGCAGCAAGATAGAAAGCGGAAACATCTATGCCGGACTGACGATAAGAGGGTATGACCATTATGGCATCACTTTCGATATCGCCGACCAAGGCGACGATTTCCTGCCCAATTTCCGCATCGGAGACTCCGTGTATCTCTATGCCTACAGGCCGGGGCAGGAACCCGACCTCACGGCGAGCATATTATATAAAGGTATGATGGTTGACATCAGCAGCCGAACAATCACCGTGAGCCTACTCGACACCCTCCCGGAACTCTTCTGCCGAAGATACAGCGGAGGATGGAGCAAAGACGCGGCGCAAAAGTCAGAGGAGAACGATGCTGCCGAGATTACCGAAGAAAAAACAACGGATTCATCGAATTCTGAACAGCTTGCCGTGCCGCCTTTTAACAGCCAGCCGATTGGCAACCTTATAACGAGTGAGCGAAGCGAAGCTCTTTTTGCAGTGGAGCATACCAGCGGAGAGATAGGCGTGGCTGCGAATATCGCCGGACTGCATGAGTTTATCACTGCCCCGCTGCCCCGCCGCAAACTGCTCTTGGGCGAGAGGGAGCCGGAGACCGACGAGAGTTATGAGCTCTCTCGCAGCTATGCCGAGGCCTACGACCCCGTGGTGCTTAGGGCGATGAGGGCGAAAGACTGTTTTCTGCTCCAAGGACCTCCTGGCACAGGAAAGACCTCGCGCGCGCTAAGATATATAGTGGAGGAGGAGCTGACCCGACCCGACAGCCGCTTGCTGCTGATGGCCTACACCAACCGTGCCGTGGATGAAATCAGCGATATGCTCGATGAGGCCGGTCTGCCGTTCCTAAGGGTGGGCAACCAGTTCTCGGCAGCCCCGCGGTTTCATAAATACCTCGTGAGCGAGCAGTTCCGCGACACCCCGAAACTCTCGATGATACAGGCGAGCCTGCAAACGACAAGGATTATCGTGGCCACCACCGCCACGATGATGTCGAAAACATTCATCTTCGACGTACTGCACTTCTCGCTCGCCATCGTCGATGAGGCTTCGCAAATCCTTGAGCCCTCGATAATGGGCATCCTCGTCGCTCACAGAGGCACAGGGAAATGCGCCATCGACCGCTTCATACTTATCGGTGACCACAAGCAACTGCCGGCCGTGGTGCAGCAACCGCCAAAAATGTCGGCCGTCAACGACCCGCTGCTGCAAAATATCGGGCTCACCGACTGCCGCAACTCACTCTTCGAAAGACTCTTTAAGACATTCGACCTCGGCCCCCATTGCGCGATATTGCGCCGCCAGGGCCGTATGCACCCCGATGTGGCGGAGTTTGCGAACAAGATGTTTTATGCCCGTGAGCAGCTTTTGCCCGTGCCTTGCGAGCATCAGTTGGAGACCTCCCTTGGCTACGACTTGCCGGCGGCCGATGCCCTCGACGAGAAGTTGAAAGCCTGCCGAATGATATACATCCCGTCGCCTTTGAATGTTCGCACCGACCTTTCCGTCAAGGTGAATGAGGCGGAGGCGAAGATCACCGCCGACCTCCTGCGCCGCATCTATCGGTTCAGGGAGCGCGACTTCGACCCCGACCGCACCGTGGGTGTCATTGTGCCTTACCGCAATCAGATAGCAATGATCAGGCGTGAGGTGGAGGCTCTTGGCATCGACCTCCTGCGCCGTATCAGTATCGACACCGTGGAGCGGTATCAAGGCAGCCAGCGTGACATCATCATCTATTCCTTCACGATACAAAAGGCTTATCAGCTGGAATTCCTTACCGCAAGCTGCTTCGAGGAAGAGGGTAAGGTGATTGACAGGAAATTAAATGTAGCTCTTACACGTGCGCGCAAACAGATGATTATCACTGGCAACAGAGAGGTGATGTTACATGACCCCATTTTCAGGGAGTTGATAACTTTTTGTGAAAAAAAACCTTGAAAAATTTGGAGGTTTCAGAAAAAAGTCCTAATTTTGCACCCGAAATATAATTTGAAGCAGTCAGGATTCCGATAGTAAAATGTCGGGATTCTCTTCTTTTGTAGTAATTAAAAACTAAAAAAATATGTCATACGTATCACAAGAGGGCTATGATAAACTGCTTGCTGAACTGCAACAGTTGGAGTCGGTGGAGCGCCCCAAAGTTTCCGCCGCCATCGCCGAGGCACGCGACAAAGGCGACCTGAGCGAGAATTCAGAGTATGAGGCCGCAAAAGAGGCACAGTCACATCTCGAGACAAAAATCAACAAGCTGAAATCGGTTATCGCCGAGGCTAAAATCATCGACACCTCACGTCTTCAGGCGGGAGTGGTGCAGATAATGTCGAAGGTGGAGATGACCAATCTTACCACAAAGGCTCAGATGACCTACACCATCGTGAGCGAGAGCGAGGCCGACCTCAAACAGGGTAAAATCTCTATTAAGACCCCTATCGCACAAGGTCTGCTCAACCACAAGGAGGGCGACGAGGTGGATGTGAAAATCCCGCGCGGAGTGCTGAAACTTAGAATCGACAAAATCTCATTCGAGTAAATCATGGATATATTTTCAAAGATTGCAGCTGGTGAGATTCCGAGCTATAAATGTGCCGAAAGCGATAAGTTTTACGCTTTCTTGGATATCAATCCTTTGGCCAAGGGTCATACCCTCGTGATACCGCGCAGGGAAGTGGATTATGTGTTTGACATGGGCGATGACGAGATACAAGAGTATATGCTCTTCGCCAAGAAGGTGGCTGTGGCCCTGAAAAAGGCTTGCCCCTGCGTGAAAGTGGGAATGGCAGTCCTTGGCCTTGAGGTTGCTCACGCCCATATCCATCTCGTGCCGATGCAGAGCGAGAAGGATATGAATTTCGCCAACCCGAAACTCCAGCTCACAGAAGAGGAATTCAAAGAGATTGCCAATAAAATCTATACTGAATTCCAAAAGGGATAAAGAGTATTCCATTAAATTATAAGAGGAGATGCTAATAACAGTATCTCCTCTTTATTTATTGCGGTGCAGCCGCCTTTTATATTTTATAGATTAACCAGCACAAGAATCCTCCTCAACTCTATATACGCCTCGTGCTCTCCTCCCTCCTCGTAATTGTCGAGAATGGCGGAGATATTATCAAACAGCTCCTTTGCCGTTTCGTTTATAGCAACAGGCGAAGATTTCACATGCATGCCCACCCAAATTTATGAACGATATCCTTAAATAGATTATGATCTTTTATCGGTACACTCACTGTAATATTTTCATTGGCAGTATTAGGTATTCTATAACCTCTCTCCGGCAAACGTTCCTCTGATAGTTTATCTTCTTTCAAAGTCTAAGTAATATATTCGCCATCTTTTAATGTTACGTTAAAAAACTCTCCTTTTGCCTCGGGAGACTCAAAAACATCCCTTAAATCTTCAATCCCGTTAAGAAAATCGTTCATTCTTCTCTGACTGATACGTATGGCTGTGTACTCAGGTAAAATTTCATCATCATAAAGTAAACACAGATACAACGTGTCAAAGCTGTCGCGAGCCACAAACAATTGCGGCTGGTCGTAATATTCCAATATTGTTTCTATCCTTAATTTTGCCATCTTAATAAATTTTACTTTGATTTATTTTAAATTCCTTTGGGTGGAAGTTCTTCACACCATCCATAGCTATTGTTATTATATTCTAATGTAAGGTCTTCCATATTATACTCTAATGTTTCGGGTGCAAATATACAAAAAAAATCTCGATATGCAAGAAATTATGAGAAAAATTGCTTAAAAAGGCAGGCGATACTCATTCTCCATTAGTACTTACTCGGCGGCACGCCGAATCTTGCTTTAAAGCACTTATAGAAGTAGCTGGCGTCTTGTATTCCCACTTTGTCGATGATTTCGGTGATGGTGAGTTCCCCCTCTTCGATAAGTCTTGCCGCTGTGAGCATTCTCTGCTCTTGCAGGTATTTATTCGGCGACATCCCCATCAGCTCTTTCATCTTGCCGTAGAAGGTGGTGCGCCCGATATGGCACATCTCTGCGAGGCGGTCAACGCTGAAAGTGGGGTTGTCGAGGTTGCGGGCCACAAGGGTCTCGATTTTGTCCTTGAGCTGCTTGTCCTTACGCGATATAATAGGTGCAGCCGTGGTTGCTGTGCTTCCTGAGACTGCTGTGCCATTGCTGGCTGGCGCTGTTCCATTAACATTTCCGCCATTGGCATTTCCTCCATTAGTCAAGCCTGTCGCTGAGTTGCTTCCAGCCGTGCCTGCCGTTGAGGCTTCCCCTGCCGAACCCTCTGGTGCTGAAATATTCGCCGATGAAACCTCCGTCTTTGCCTGCTCTGCCGCCGCCATTCTCTCTAATCTCCATTTTATCAGCTGCGCCATTCTCACGAGCAGCACGTTTATGTTGCACGGCTTCACCATATAGTCGTCGGCCCCGGCCTCATATCCTCTTATCTGGTGGCTCTCGTCGTCGAGCGCGGTGAGCATAATCACCGGCAGGGGCTCTTTCCCGGCGGCCTTTTCCTCTTTCCGCAGTGTTTTCACTATGTCGTAGCCGTTCATCCCCGGCAGCATCACGTCGCAGATGAGCAGGTCGGGGGTGTTGTCGAGAATCCCTTGGCATCCCTCTTTGCCGTTCATATAAGTGCTCACTTGGAAGAACGGCGCTATCTCCTCTTTGAGTTGCAGCATCATATCGGGGTCGTCCTCGATAATCGTCACTTTCTGACTGTTGATGGCCTCGGGTAGCATCTCACGGTAAATCTGTCTGATGTCCTCGCTCTGCTCCTCGGTGGTTGCCGCCACTGCCTCCGGAGCCTTGTATTCCTCGGCGGAGTAGGCATCATCGGAAGAGGGCAGGGTGAGGGTGAAACGCGAGCCTCCGAGGTCTTTGGATTGGCTGTATTCGAGTTTGCCGTGGTGCAGTGCCGCGAGCTGTTGTGAGAGGGCGAGTCCGATGCCCATTCCCCCTTGCGACACATATCCGTGCATAAAAGGCTTGAAGAGGTGTTGCTGCCTCTCTTCGCTGATGCCCGGTCCGTTGTCCTCCACGGTGATGTTGATGCCGTTGCTGTCCTGTCGCAGCCGCATCTCCACCGCCCCTTTCGCCGGTGTGTATTTCAGCGCATTGCTCAGCAGGTTATACACCACCGTCTCCACGGCGTCTTTGTCGATGAGTGTTTCCAATTTGCTTGTCTGTGGTATGAACGACAGCGATATCTCCTTGCTTTGCGCCGTGGTGATGAAGTCTTGGTGCAGCTGCCGGAGGAGTTTCACGATGTCGGCCTTCTCCACTTGCAGTCTTCGTTTTCCGCTTTCCGACTTTCTGAAGTCGATGAACTGGTTTACGAGTTTCATCATCCTCTGGCTTCCTCTCTTCACGGTGTCGGCGGCTTTTTTCGGCATTTTCCCTTGCTTTATGTCGCCTTCCATCTTCTGCACTGCCGTTTGAATTATCGCGAGCGGTGTGCGGAATTCGTGAGTAACGTGTGTGAAGAAGTTCTGCCTCATCTCGTTTATCTGTCCGTCGAGGATGATTTTCTGGTGCAGCTCGAAGTTGCGCCTCCAGCTTCTGTAGAAGAGGAGTGCGATGGTTCCGATGATGGCGAGCCAGAGTATCCATGCCATCCAGGTGTTGTACCACGGCTCTTTGATTTTCAGCTTGATTGTCTTTTCATCGTCTTTTCCGAAGTGTCTCACCCTGAAGGTGTATTTTCCCGGCGGCAGTTCGGAGTATTCAGCGTGGTTGAGGCTTGTCGCCGCCCTCCAGGATTTGTCGAATCCATCGAGCTTGTACTCATAGAGTGTGCTTCCGGCGTTGGCATAGTCGAGGTCGGAGAAATACACGGTGAGCATATTCTGGTTATGGCTCAGGGTGATGCCCTCTGTGGCTTCGAGAGCCGATGAAATGGGACTTTCTTTCATATTCAGCAGCGAGGTGCCATTGACCATAATATCGGTGATTACGGGGCTTTGGGTGTGTGCGTGAGTGAGTCGGCTGCCGTTGTTTATCTCCACGATGCCTTCGATGGTTCCGAAGAGGAGGGTGCCGTCGGGTGCTGCCACAGCGGTGCATTCTGTAAAGGAGCTCCCTCCGGCGCTTCTTCCCTGTGGCGGTATGAGTGTGGTGATTCTCTCTGCGTCATTGTCGATGAGTGCCAGTCCGTATTCCGTTGCCGCCCATATATTCCCTTCTTTGTCTTCCACGATGCTGCTCACCACGTTGTTGGGCAGTCCGTTGCTCCTGTCTATGACCTCCGTCTTTGTTATCTTGCCGTTTTCGAGGTTGGCTTTCACGAGTCCTTTTCCTATTGCGCTCGCCCAGAGGTATTTATTGTCTTTCGTGGTTATGATGCTCACTATCTCATCGCCCGGCACGGTGCCGCTCTCCACGGAGTAGTAGTCGAAGTCGTCATTGCTCTCGGGTGCTTCTCCCTCGGGCAGGCAGACTATTCCTCCGCAGGTGGCAAACCACATTGAGCCGTCTTCCCCGCGGAAGATGTCGTGGATGCGCCATAGTTTGTTGTTCTGAGTTAAGAATTCCTTGAAAACCAGCGGTTTTCCATCCTCATATCGTGTGGTGAGGAGTCCTTTTTTCCACGTTGCGATATATATCGTGCCGTCTTTTCCCTCTTCGATGTCATAAATAATGTTGGTGGGTATCGTGTGTGTCTCGCTGTCTTTGTAGTATCTCACTCCGTCAACGAAGAGTCCGCTGCCTCTTGCGGCTATCCATTTATGGCCTTTGCTGTCGGTGAAGATGGAATAGATCATTGCTCCGAAGTCGCCCTTGTCGGTGCAGGCCGTGCCCTCGCCCTTACATTCGAAGATATGGTTTTCCATCGTTCCGGCCTCAATGGTGCCGTCGCTGTTTATTTCGAGGGCTCTTATGGCATTCGCCTTTCCTCCTGTGGCTTGCGGCACCGGGAGAATTCTTCTAATCGTGGTTCCTGTGAGTGGCGAGAGTCTCACGAGTCCGTTGTATTCTGTTCCTGCCCATAGTGTCCCTCCTTTGTCGGCTGTGATGGCGGTGATGTAGTTGGAGGGGATTTGCGGCATCGGGTCGTCGGCTCTCAGGTGTGTCATCTCGCCGTTGGCGGTGTTGAGGATAAATAGTCCGTTGCCGTATGTTCCTATTGCCACGGTTTCGGGTGCGATGTCGCAGATGAAGTATTTCTGCCGTTTGTTCCACGTGAGGTTGGCATTGTCGATGAGCCGCAGCTCCTTATACAGCCCTTGTTTGTCGAAGAGCCACAGTTTGTCTTTGTCTGCCCAGCATTCATATTTTTGCAGTTTTGCCACGAAATAGCCCTCGTTGCCGGTAATGTCGGGGTGGGGTGATTTCGGTTTTGGCTGCCTCTCTCTTTCCTGTATTGTCTTGTAGTCGATGAAATGGCCGCTTTGTGTGTCGAAGAAGCAGTCGCTCTCGTCCGACATTATGATATGCACTTTCCCTGTCGTGCTGTCGTTGATGGTAAAGGCGATTCTCTGGTCTATCTCCCTGCCGTCGCCGGCGATATTCGTGAATGTCACGAAGGAATAGCCGTCGAAGCGGCACAGGCCGCTGTTCGTCCCGGCCCAGATATAGCCCCGGTTGTCCTGCGCCAAGCAGTTTATCGTATTGCTCGGCAGTCCGTCAGCACTCGTATAGCACCGGGCTGCCATAAAAGGGGTTGCTCCGGTTGCCGCCAAAGTTTTCGCTGTTACAAAAAATGCAGCTGAGAGTATGAAAGCTACAAATTTAACAACTTGGCATTCAAATAATTGTCTCTTTGACATTTAAAAAACAGCAGTTTTAGAAATTCCATTATGTATTCTTGCAGATATTTTCCATCCCATTTTAGAAATTATTTCGGAGAATTTGCTTCGGTCGCTTACAGGTATATCCAGTTCGTAGGTATCGGTGTTCACGGCCTCCAAAATATCTTTATTTTTTTCAAAATCAAAGTAACTGTCTGTGCTTGGAAGATATCCTTGTGGTATATCTTCCATTGATACGCATAAAGTATTTTTAACATTCATATTGCTGTCTAAATCTATAAACCACACAAAATTATCAGCTGGTTCTAAAATGACTTGCCGTAACGTTATCTCACCATCAATGTATTTTCTTAGTGTGTTTAAATCAACTCTCAAAATCATCCATTTATTACATTCGTCATCACTATCAGTCCAATAAAAAAGGTAATAATCACCTTTTTTATTATAATACAACGAAAGAAGGGGTCCGTTGTATTCTATTAAGTCAACTTTCCATTTCAGTCCTTTTATGTCAAAAGGGATACTGAAACCTTTGATTTTTTTCATACTAACAATTTTAAGAATTCAAAAGTTTTATTTAAATCACAATTTATATATTCGTAGAGGTCAAAATGTCCAGTTTCAGAATCAGGTTGTGTTACCATACCATCTTCGTTATCTAATTTCCAGTCAATTTCTTTTTTATATTTAAAAATCTTCATTATGCGGCAAAAGTACATAAAAATTTTTAATAATGCGTGTTTTTTGGGAAAAAAGTGCTTTTTTATTTGATATTTGGAAAAAAAGTAGTATATTTGCGTTCAAATATAAAAAATGTACAAAACTGAAGCTTCTTGATGCTAAAACTGCTTTTACGCACAAATGTCGGAGAATTTTGAACGAACAGACCAAAAAAAGATAATGTATAATGTCTAATTTTGCAGCAGAAACGGAGAGAAATCCAAATGACATTCTAAAGCTTAAAATAAAACAGATTATGAAGAAATTTTCCTTTTTTGTAGCAACAGCAGCTCTTAGCCTGCTTAACATCATGCCAATGTCGGCCCAGAAGAAGGCCGCGGTATTCATCACCGCCGGACAGTCGAACGCCGACGGCCGCGCATGGGT
>Ga0065711_1043814_pt1 | contig 14498 bp, 9 predicted proteins | sample Hoacrofraction12_FD_59098 | JGI IMG/M metagenome (GOLD analysis project Ga0065711, IMG submission 59098) | Hoatzin crop microbial communities from Cojedes, Venezuela - Epithelial fraction 12 v2 (version 2) | ecosystem: Host-associated > Birds > Digestive system > Esophagus > Crop | place...
TCTGCTGTCCTGTCTGCTGCAGGGTGTTCCTCCTCCCACAGGGCTGTCTGACCTTCAGCATAGACATTTTGGGTGACATCCTCCTGCTCTGCATTCCCAGCTCTGGAACAGGAAGGCCGGTGGCCCGGGCCAGAGGCCCTGAATTCTTCTCATATTCTTTTTCCTCCATCTACAGGCAAGGAAGGGTTAAACCCCACATTCCAGGGTACAGGGGAGCCCAGCAGCTGGAGTCTTTCCAACACATGAAGACAACAAGCATCTTATGAATGAACTTCCCGAGTCAGTGTCCTTGCAATGGAAAAACAACGCATCAGGGACTGCCCTGTGGCTTAAAACCTCATTTTTCTAATAAGAGCTCAAGTGTCACTGGAAAACTTAGAGAAACTCCCATGTTTGCCTAAACAGATGTCCCTAAGAGAGGGAAGAGGGCTCCAATAAGATGGATGACTGACTCTTTTCTCATGCTGTTATACTGAGCTTTCCACTCAGAGGGAACCCGTACGGAGGGCAGAGCAGCAAGTCTGAAAAGTTTGAACATTCCTATTGTGCCCATGGAACAGAAAACATCAAGGCCTCCACAAGAGAAAACAGGGGCAAAGTGAAGGTGCCTTTCAGTGCCAAGCGACCTTGGAGGCCCCACCTCTCAGAGCTCTGCAGAAGGCCAGCCCAGCTCCAACACCAAATGCTGAAGCCTAGGTGGAGGGAAGAATGAAAACCCAACGTTCCAGCACTGTTCAGCAAAGGTGTGATGGGAAATGAGGTTACTTCTCACTAAGGTGGTGCAACATTTTTGTTCTAATGACTTGAATGGCATGGAAATGGAAATTCTTTCTGGGTGATATTTCTAGACAGAGACTCATTGACTAAGAATAATACAGGCAGGTTTCATACCACTGTGCTGGTTTCAGTGTCAGCGGAGGCCAGCTGTGTTTTCTTTTTGGTGAACAGTGCCTACAGTTTTCATCCAAGGTCAGTCCTGAGGGACATTAAAGAATAATAATCCTAATGATGCTTCGTCCTTCAAGGACAACATCTTGTTAAGGATCTCAAAGTACTTCTAAATATTTATTTTCAACTGTAATGCAACAGTATCTGTAAGTGCCACCTGAGAACAGGAGGCTTTGTGCTAAGTGCTGACCAGGCCTGTCTCACGCCTTCCACAGAAGGGGAAACTGAGGCACAGAGCACTGAAAGGTGTTGCCTGAGATCGTGCAGAACCTGATAAAGCTGCAACTAGAACTCAGATGTGTAGAACAACTTTGCTTCTTCAGTTGCTGCTCTTCATGGAGTAAACTATTAACCATAATACGGAAATGGCTCTAATATCCAAATAGAAATAACTATCCTTAATACCTGCTGAGACTCATCAGATTGCTGCTACTGAAGAAGATCCACCTTGGTTTTTTGTATTTGCTAGATCAGAAACCCATGGAAGAGGCAACTCCCAGCTGTTGTGTACAGGGGAAAGAAGAGCTGCAGAGGCTGACAAGCTAAACCAAACCAAACTTGCTGACCATTCGGCAGGGCAAGTGCTGGGCAGGACGGCTGTGCTGAGAAGCAACACGCTCTTTTCCAGGGCCAGCTGCTGCATCCAGCTTGGTGTGGTCATGTAGGAACGTACAGAACATGTTGGAGGCTCCGTGGCTGCAATTTCAGGGTTGGTGGTGGACAAGTTGGTTGGTTTCAATTACAGAGCCATGGGAACAACTGTTTCTTTTTCCTTGATGACTGTGGTTTCCCTGAACTCTACAGGGATGATGCATATACCCTGCTACCCCAGCAGAATGTTCTCTCTTGCAGTACAGCGAAGCACAGCTCAGTGCCTCTCTTCCCCAGGGCCTGCTGACTCCCCTGCTCCCAAAAAAATCCAGTGGCAGTCAAAGCAGCGCAGCACCCACAGCAGAGGATCCTACCCTTGACACCTCCATAGGCAAAGCCTGGAAATTGCCCTTTTAGGGATAAGAGGAATACACAGAAATTCATAATCTCTTTCCTGACCATGGCTTTGCCTCCTTGAGCAGCACAGCGACCACGCGTGCTGCACTGCTGCCAGTACTGACAGCACATCCACCCGAACTGTCACTTTATCAGAGCACTCTGCCTACGGACAAACCTCCAGTTTAAAATAGACACCGTGGTCACTGTCAGTGCTGTTCACCAAGAGCTTCAGCCAGACCAAGAGCATTCCAGCTGGAGCACCAGGACTATGGACAGGTTTGAGGCAGCCAGGTGCCCCTGGCCACTGTCCTCTTCCTGCACCCTAGTCATCCAGGAGACATTGCACACAGGAGATCATCAGACAGACAAGGAAAACAAAGAGTTTACCTGCTCACCAACTTTCCCTGGTCGGCCACGGTTTCCTGGCTCACCCTGAGAACAAGGAGAGACAAGGCACACAGGTTACTTGGTGCTCCCAGTCAGACCCTCAGCACAACATGATTCCTTGCGCACCCATGATTTGGGCTGCTGCGTGTGAATCACAGAAAAACTGCAAGAAACAACATCTTATAAAACCCACTGTGACTCAACAGATAATCCAAAGCAAGAAACACAGCTGACACAAACATGGAGTAAACGCTTGCTGTTCTGGAGTGAAATGACCCAAAAGCAGCTGGTCCTGCTGTGGTAAAATCACCTTCACAAAACCAAACTGAGACACTGAAACATAAGCTGTCTACGTTCCTGTGGCATAGCCTAGTCCTGGTTATTCTATTCCCATGTTTACTAAGGCAGGAGTTCTCATCAGAGATGCTCCTGAAGTTGAGGTGTTTCTGCCCAATAACATTTTAATCTGAAAGACTAAGTAGAACAGACAGACGAAGACAGAAACACATCAGCAGCAGGAGAAGAGTAGGAAAGGACCATGATTAACCAAAGGATTTGAGGAGCATCTAGAGAAATCAAGAGTGCAGACACCATGGGAAGCTGAGGTTCCTGAATGACAGATATGAAGGGATCCAGAAAATTCACCTGCTGGTGGAAGCATCATAAGAATAAAAAACAACACAAATATTCCCAGGCAATGCTGCACCCTGATTCTGCTCTTGCAAAATCTCAAACATAGACAAGTTTCACAGGGAGCATCCACATGAAAACCACAGGAAGAACCCACACGAGCTAAATCACAGTGCAGGAGGAGAGAAATTCAGAGAATGAGAAAAATGAGGAGTGAAGAGAAAAGCAGGAGGAGGAGGAGAATTTCAAACCCAGCAGGGACAAGGGCAGCCGTGGCAGCACTCGGAGGCCGGCGGAGTGCCCCTGGACAGGCCATCCAGAGGCCAGGGTCACCACTAACCAGTATTGTCTCCGGGTGATGGCAGCTGTATTTTCTCAGTAGGCAGATACTCCAGATGTGCTGCCAGACCACATTTTTGCTATTTACTGTTTGAAGAGGTTGTTTTTGTTGGGTTTTCTCTTTCCTTTTGAGTGTGGGTTTGCGGAGCGGACTGCCCTGGGATGGCTCCTGCTGCAAATTAGGCAGCAAAGATAGGAATGACGCGCATTGTTTTAGAACAAAAATGTGCAGTAGCAGTGGAAAATAGGATGAGATGATGGAGGTAGGGTTGATTAATATCAAAGGAAGGATACACTTGTTTATAACAAAGCACGTGGCTTAAAAAATGCACCATCGTTCTTTTTGCTGAAGAAACCAAGCAGAAGCAGAGACCCCAAAATTCAGAGAAAAAGAGAAATCCTCAGTTCCCCTTGTCATCTCTGGAATGAATACCCTAGACTTGGAGCATGAGAAAGTTGAGAAAAGATACTTCCCTCTTCCTTTTTTCCCTTCCACCCACCGGTTCTCTGATCATGAGCAAACCCTTTCCTCACCTTTGCACCATCGGGACCAGGTCTTCCAGGAAATCCCTTCCGGCCAGATCGACCCTGAAACACATGGAAGAACAATAAACATGAAAAAGCTTGCAGCTGCCCTTGGTCACAGCAGCGTGTCGGTGAACCTATATGGTGCAGCTTACAAGCAACACTCCCAGTGAATTCAGGGTGCTAGAGATGTAGCAGTCCTTACGGAGGCCAAGGCAACACAAGAGGAAAGCTCTGTGTCTGGAGTGACACCGGGTTTGATCCATGGGGAATGCGCCTAGACAGCTACTCCAAGGTTCAGCCTATTTCTGACCCTCCAGCTGGATTCCATTACTTAAACGTCACACCAGAAACGTTATGCATGGACTATAATCAACAAAACCAAGGGCTTTGTTGCTGGCCTGTAGTTTATTATGTGCCGTCTTCCACTGAATTTATTCTACCTATTCTATCTATTCAGCAGTTCTCTTGTAGCAAAGCCAGCAAGGACACCAGCAACCTGAGCATTCAAAGATGGTATTTTCCTAGTGTTGGTAGGGACAAGGCCAATGTAGCTTCTTATGGGCTCCATCCCTGGCATCCAGAGAAGATCTGGGAGCTGTCCTTAGGACTGTCCCTACAGCAGGGAAAGCCAGGCTGACATTCACAGCTACTGCTCAGAAAAGCAGAAATAAACCTGCAGACCAAAAGGTTTGTGCTGAGCCTTCCCTTTGCCTAGAGAAACACTTCTCGTGCTGTCCCAGGCACTGGAATAACTGGATTTATTATGTTGCTTCAGGAAGAAATAAAAGTGTCTACCAGAATAGTGGAGGAAATGCAAGATAAAACATTTATTTTCTGATCCACCTAGAAGCTCCAGCACAGTTACCAATTTTCAAGATATTTTACTATCCTGCAATGACAATTATGAACATAACCATTACAAAATCCTGAGCTGGCAAGCTCACAGATATGATAATATTCTTTTCTCATCTTCTAACTGTCTCTGTGATACATCATTGTGTTCAGAGAGATGTTAAGGTCAAAAAGGACTCTCTCTCACTGCCTGGTCTTTTTTCTTGCTTTTCCCTCTACTCAATGAAAAATACTATAAATCAAGGAAGAAACATCAGGGCTGGTTACTGAGATTGTTTCCAATCAACATGCTTTATCTTGAGGATGAACTATTTAAAAGAGGTTTTTCAAGGTCTGAGACTTTAAGCAAGCTATAAAATTAAAGTGCCACTCAACACCCCGTGCAAGACACTGCCTTAACTTCCCAGACCAGGAGGTTTGAAGCTTTATGTTAATTTAATTACAATTCCATTGCAAGGTCAACAGAACTGGTAGTAACGGAGTAAATGAAACCTACCTCTGGACCAGGGACTCCCGGTGGTCCTGAGGGTCCTTCATCTCCCTGGGGTGAAAACAAATGAAAATAAAAGACAAAGCAGTGACAAAATTTGGACTCACTATGCAGCAAAAATGAAAGGTCTGCAGCATAAGCAGCAGTTAAACACTGGCTGCGTGCTCAGCTGTCACATTTTAACAACTAAGTTCTTCTGAATTTTAGACCAGGCAGTTCAGCATCTCTGAGGCTTCTCAGCTCCCTTCCTCTTCGCAGGAAAAAAATCTGAAGTCAAGTCCTGCCAGTGAAGGCCTCCAAAATTTAACCCAAATCAGCACCAGTTGATTTGGCTCATCATGGGCTGGATTTGGCCCATAGGGTACCCTGGACGTGCTCAGATGACTCTGCTTCATTTGATTTGGCAGGGATCTGAATGCTGTAGAGCTCTCTTTCTTTCTTTTTTTTTCTACCCCCACAAAAAGGGTGTTGCAAGTTTTCCCACAGAACCATTTGGCAACCATACGCAGGTTTCCCTTTTGCTTTCAAATGGGGCTACACATGCTGCAGGATGGAGCTATCACAAAATCTCACACAGCAATCGGACTCGGTCCTCTCCCTTGGCTCTACACCAATTTCTAATGTGATAGGATCAGATCTACAGTTTCTAGGAGACCTTCAATTAAGCTTGACAAAAATTATCTCAAGTGTCTAAAACCAACTGCCAAGAGCGAAATTAAAACCACCCTTGGCAGCCACAGTTCTGGTTATTCTCATTTAGGTGGTCAGCCGTGGTAATGAAGTGGCACAAGCTGGCGGGCTGGAGATGGGACTGGAAGTCAGGAACCCAGCTCAATGGGCTCAGACAAACCACCCACAATACGCCACATTTCTAAAGAAGGTGTAATCCACAGCCTCGACCTGCAGCCTCGGGTAACAGCGGAGGTAAAGACACAGTGGGGTGGTCTGGTGCACAAAGTCCTTCAGCACAGCTCATGTCAAACTCCACGTCCATGTCTTCAGTCTTACTTTTACACTCGCCAACTAGAGTAAATTGAAGGCAGCTTGGTCATGCCTGCCTGAACCTGGAATGCAGGGCTTCGATTCCCTTTGTAAATTGCCTAGAATATTTTTTTTTCTATCGCAGTGCAAATAAATGAGCTAATTTGCATTAATCCCATTTAAAGAGCAAACAAAAGAATTATCAGAAAAAGTTAAGAATTATTAGTGCTATTAGAATGAGCTCCTGCCCATGTGTGCACTATTATTTGCATAATGTCTCATGACTCTGGACAAACAGCTTACACTGGCCTAAACAAGGAGAAACTACACTGAAGCTGCTGGAGTTACAACAGGATAAAGAGAGGGCACTCAGACCTTCTCAGCTGCCGCTATAAAATATTTGCTGCTCCAGGACAATCAAAAGAATGACAATTGTTCCTTCTTAGTGACTGCGAGTGGAATGAAGGTTGAAATTCTCACACGAAGCGAGAAGGGAAAGCTGCAGGCTCTGAGATGCTGGGGCAAACGAATCTTTGCAGAACGGCAATTTCACTTTATGTGCTCTTTCTATAAAAGGGTATTGCTCTGTCTGAGCGAGCAGAGTCCGCAGGTCTCACAGCTGAAAGAAAACACACTTAAAAGGAGCAGAAAGCAAAAGCCAGGTCAGGGCATGCCTGTGCAAGAGGCTGTGCAGGGAAAAGGGCATGAACACCCATTCTGGGTGTGTGTGGGTGTGGGGGAACAGACTTTAAGAGAAAAGCAAATGCTAAGTTTGGGGTCAGCAGATGCCAGCAGTGACTGGAAGCAAAGATTACAGGACTGCAACTCAGTGGAAGCTCCTCTTGTGCAGGTCTCTGATCACTGAATATAAATAAACATTTGCTTCCAGATTCAGAGGGACCGGAGGATTTCAAGTCATAGGCACCATTTCAGCATGCATTAATCTTCAAATTTCAACATTATTATTTAAATCCAATCTGCTTTTGGTCTGAGGGCAGTCACCTCTTGTCCAGGCAGTCCTCTCGGCCCAGGTAAACCTCGTGCTCCCGGCTTTCCCTGAGAAAGAGCCAAAGGAAAAGATACTCAGAAAATAGAAACATAAGCTCAGAAGGGCAATTAAAATGAGAAAGTCTCTTTCACAGTCACGGGACATCATCCAATGTCAATTTTGTTACAGGAAAAAAAAAAAAAAAGAAAACTCTGCACTTGGAGGGACCTCAAGCCAAACAGACCAAGCTAAAACGTTGGCCGGGACAATTTTTAGGAATCTCCAGGGCTTTCGCTCTCCCCCCTTCCCACTACTTTGTTTTCCCTGGCTGCTTCCCACCCCACACAGAGCTTCAATCTCCACTCCGCTCACCTTCAGACCTTCAGGACCATTTTCTCCTGGAGGGCCAATGTCACCTGGGAAGCCCTGAAGAAAATGAGAAACAGTCAGGGTGCATAGGTGGACTTTTGCAGCCAGCTTCAGAGGACAGCCTCTGCGAGAGTTTTAATTCAAAGCTAAGGGCTGAGACATTTGCTTCATGCTGGCCATGTCCGTGTGTGGGCCACTGCGTGGCTTCCAGAGGGAATGAACTAGACAACGGGAGCAGCACTATCGGTTTGATTCAAGAGCAGTCTTTCCCAGCAGTTCCCTTTAGGTCCATCTTCTTAGAAGATTTATTGCTGTGAAGGTCTTCCTGTCATCACACAGCTAAAACTGGCAATTTGGGTTTTAATTAATCTTTCTGAGTCAGCGCATAATCTCACTGCTTCGAGAAACGAACTGCACGCCTCAGCGACAAAGGGAAGCAGACGAGGAATTAGGAAAGGTGCTGACATGCTCATTAGCTGCTGCCTTCACCCGGGCAGTGACTCCTTTCCACCCACCAGCCCTTTGCTGAGGAAACAAAGGAATCTGTGGTTATTTCCAATAGCAACAAAGAGGAACGATTGCTAAGTGGCAGCACTCGACCGCGAGCCCTTCCAGACCCTGCAAAATACCAGAACACTGATGAAGAGGAAACAGACCATCAGTTGTGCTGGAAGTGGCTCTGTAGCACCCTACAGACGTTGTCTGGTTGCTTATGAAGCAAATAAATGACAATGTGCTGGGGGAAGTTGATCCCATGTTTAAGGTATCACTGCAACATTTTTTTTGGTAAGTACAGTAAGGGTTTTTTTCTACTTAAAATGGTATTTTGTGGGGGGAAAAAACTGAAAAAACTCTTCATGATACTATGACAAAAAGTGGAAGGAAAAAACCGGAAACCACGAGATGCAGAAGGGATCATGATCCTCCCTACCTCATCACCACTCGTGTTCCATCACACCCAAGCAGAGAAGTGAAGCCCTACACTGGAAAGAGGAGGGTAGGTGGAAAGTGAGATGCCAGATTCAAGAAATGAGTGTTCTCCCGCAGAAAAGCAGTTGACGATCAACTTCAAGGGCCAGACAACAACATGGTGAGTAGAAAGACCAGTGTCCACAGAGTCTGACTGGTGGCTGGGAGACAGTGTGGGTCTCTCGCTAGGTTAGAGATAATCTTTGGAGATTGGCCTCTCTGAACAAGAACAGAACAAGCTGTTACACATAGGACTTGCACAGGAAGATCGGGAAGAAAAAGGCTTGGAATGGTAGCTGGAGATCAGGAAATCTGCGTGTAGGGTGGTCAGAGGGTGCAAGACAGACAGTTTGCCCCATCTCCCACGTTGAACCAAAATGAACCTCAATTCTTTGAATAACAGTAAACCGTACAACACAGCAAAGCTCTTTCTGCCTTAGGGTTTCTGGAGCCCTGGTGTGCCATAGTCCTAAAGCAATCCATCTGCCTGTTGTTAGCAAAGGCTCTGACCCCAGAACACACCAGTTTTGGGTCGCTAAATGTGTCAGAGCTCAGGTGTCATGGTGAGCAGCAGCGGTGGCAGCCATCCCCTCCCTCCGTCGGGCTGGGTGCCCACTTGGGAGGCAGCGTTTGGCTCTTGCTTTCTGTATGAATTAGCAACAGCCATATGCATATGCTTCCTAATCAAAACCCTACGTGGGCCTGTCTGTACATGGCTCGAGAGCTAAAAACCTCCAACGGGGAAAGGAGATAGGCATCTCCAACAGCCTCTCAAATGCCACATGGGTGTTTCTCAGAGAGCTGATCCTCAGCGGGGTGGCAGGCTGCAGACATCAAGTAACTACTGCTGCAGAGGCAAAACAAGACAGGAGAGAGGTGTTATTGTGTGGGTTTGTTGAAGAAAGGATGCTGCGGAAGTTACTGAAGAAAGGAAAGATGTCAGAAGGAGGTGGTAGGACATACCTCAGGGCCAGGTGGTCCGGGAAACCCTACCGGACCTTTGTCACCAACTTTTCCCTGCAGAAATCAGAAAAACATGGAGAAAAGTGAGCTGGCTCCCGGCTATTGGCTTTCCTGTTTAGCACAGCACACCCCTGCCAAGCCGTCTTTCCCGCTGGGCGCGGACCTTTTAGAAATGAGATGAGGAAGCGGAGGATGCTTGGTTACTTACCAGGGGGCCTGCTTTCCCTCGTGCCCCAGGGAACCCAGGCAAACCCTGGCTGCCCTGAGAGAGAGACAGACACAGTTTTTTAGAAAACACAATGAAGCATCAAAAAATACCAGTTTCCCAGCTCCTCTGCAGCAGAAGAGAAGCACATTCTAAGGGCTAAACCGAGCCCTGCAAGGAGCTGGGACAGTTGCACTAACGTCAGCGAGATGTCTCTGCTAAAGCCGGGGCTGAATTTAGCCCCGAGGAACACACGAGCTGCTGCAGTTACCTGTGGCTCAGAGCCATGTAGGCCCCAGTGCAGTGCGAAGCACAGCGTTAGTCAGCTGAAGTCAGTATCACGTTGTTGTCACAGGGGAGAAGTTATTTGCTTAGAAGTTATACATGGCGTTAAGTGCTTCACTGGGTCAGAGTTTCAGCTGCTGCACTGAGCAAAGACCTCCAAGTCTGCAGCTGCTGGACCACACACATTCACACCCATCAATCCCATCCCAACACTTCCAATTTCTGCATGAAGATATGGCCCCTTTTATAGAAAGCCCCCAGCAGAACTGCTTTTATTATGAGGAACAAAATCCATTCTGACATGAATTCTAGAAAGGTGCAGCATACCCCAAACGAGAATTATCCGAGCAGGGGAACCTGACCGCAGGATGCAGCTAGTTCCAGCTCATCGCAGCATAAGACAAGCTGAGAAAGCTGGTGGCCACGCATAGTACTACGTAAGGGGAAAAAATGATGGAGAAAAGAAATAGAATTACCTTGTCTCCTTGGAAGCCGATATCTCCTGGAACACCTGCTCCTCCCTGATCACCCTGGATACACATCACCAAAGAGTTAAAATAGGCAACAGCAACGGTCAAAATGCCCAGGCAGATGCTAGATGGTGCACTGTACAGCAAAAGTCTCATCACTAGCTCTGTTTGAAATTGAACTGCTGGCAAACTTTAGATCATATTAACTGTAACAACAATCCTGAACAAAGCATGTATTTCCCAACGTTGATTCTAAAGTGAGAAATGAAACTGCAGGAGGGAGAAAAATACAAATTCCCAAGCATTATGTTTCTATGGAAGCTGCAAGAAGAGAGACTACGTTCCTCCAGCTAACAGCAGCTGCGAAGGTGGTGAATTGTTAAAATTCAGCTGAACAGAAGAGCTGGTTTAGTTTTCAACGAATGGACCTTTTCTCTCGTAAGGCTCTATAGAAAAGAAAACAATACTCAGGGTTTCTGTGAGCGTATCCTAGTGCTGGCATCAAAGATCAATCCTCTTCCATAAGAAAACAAGAGTAACTTCCAGTAATGTTTTAGTACCATCTCACTGCCAATATCGAGGCTGAGATTTCCCGGGCACGGTAGGCTGGTGTTCACTGGGATGGGGCTCCCATCTTTGAGCACACCAGCACTGACAATATTTCTTAGCCAAGCTATCTTTCTTTCCCCTCTTTGGACCATTGTAACAGATTCTGACTCCTTGAGTAGAAAATATGTGTCACTGAAGGTTTTCTTAGGAGCGGTGGGCTACCTCACATCACCTCTTAGCCCTGCTGTGAGCAGGCTGTTGGACCAGCTGACCTCCTGATGTCCCTTCCTACCTCACTTGTTTAGTGACTTACTTAAACAAAGGATGAGTCAATGATGGGGCAGAGAAAGGAAAATTGTACTTGGGAAGTCAAAGAAGGAATGACTATAAAAACTTGGTGCACTGACAAGACCCAACAGAAATAGCTGCTAGAGGAACTCTGTCCCATGCACAGCACATGCCTCTATACTTGGCTTCCTAGTGAGGGAACAAGCCAGACAAGAGCAGAGAGCTATATGTTTAAACATAGTCACCACAGAAGACATACGGACTCCTGTGACAGAGCCAAAGTCTACGAAGAGATGACAGAGGAAGTCTACTTCTACTCAACCAAAAACCACCCACTTGGTCTCAGAGAGTTCAAATAATTCTAACTGCTTCAGTACCATGCAGGGGATAATGAAATTGTGAACGGTTAAGGCTTGAGTTGGGAAAGATTTTTTGGAGCCAGCTTTTTCAGAAGAAAAATAATTAAAAACTATGCAGATTCAATGATGGAAACATTTCATGGATTCATGCTGAATTTGCTTAAATATTTTGGTAAATGTTCCCAGAACATTTCACTGAGCCATCTTCAAAATAAGTCTTTCATATAGCAAAATTGAAATGTTGCCCTTAAAAAAAGTAAATTAATTTTACTCATTTGGTTTTTAACCTAAAATATTTTAATTTGAGTCAAATAACCAACATTTTGCTTCATCTCAACTATTTTCCATCTATCCTTTGTTGTTTTTTTTTTTTTTTTTTGGCAGTACAAACAAATGGAAGCCATCAGCTATTTACACAGCTTCAGTTCGGATGAACCCCAAGTATTAGATACAATAAAGATGGCAAAAAACCTGCTGTATGACCCAGCTCATTTCCAGCCATTGCCATATTTCTCTCTTCTTCTCTGAAATTTCTACTTATTTTATCTAGTCCAAGGCTTAAAACACTGAAATCTGCTCTAATTCTGGCTCCAGCCAAAAGACAGCAGGAAAACAGTTTTTCTTGAAAGGGAGAGATTTCCTCTGAAAACTCTTTATCACCTATGCTGAGGGTCAAAAAAAAAGACTATTTTTTTTAGTTAAGCAGTTTTCTACCCAGACAGTATAAGTGGCCATTGAAATAATGTTTTGGAAGAAATACTTGGACATTAAGAAGTGACTACTATCAGAAAAGGGTCTCCTGAGCATAGAAAAAGGCAGGAACAAACCTCTATCAATGACCTTTAAGCAAAGTGTGATAGCGACTGCATGAGAGAGAAAACCATTTTCAGACAGCTGTGAGCAATGGGCATTAGGAAAGACAAAACACATCTTTTATCTTTTATCTTTAGCTGGGCTCCACACAAGATGTTCACGTGCTATTGCAATAGCCCGGCAAAATGTCACAGCACAAATGATCCATCTGCAACAGCCGTTAGGACCTTAAACCACAAGTGAGGACTGGGGCATCTCCTTGCACCTGCCTTGAGCACAGTAAAGATGAAACAGCGACTCAGGGTATGTGTCCCTAACATGAGGGAGAAAACAAGGAGGAAAGAGGTCAGAAGTGTTTGCTATTAAAACAAGAAGCAATGCCGAGATGATGAAAAGGGGCTGCAAGGACTTTGCTCATGAGAAGGGCAAAGAAAGTACAATCTGAAATGGCAAACAGACTCTGCCCGTGGGATACTGCCTATGTTTCATGTTTCACCTATGAGTAGAAATGCAGCTGCAGAGACTCTGAGGTCCCTCTTAACGCAGCACCACCCAGAAGGGTGGCTATGAGGGAAGTGACAGATTTGCATGCGCGAGGCAGGTTTGCTGTCTATAGAACGCAGAGAAGGTCGCTGTGCAAAAACCTCATTTTGCTCTCGATTGGACATCTCTTTCTCCAAGACTTTCTGCTTGGCAATGTAAGGGGAGCTAATGCTGCAAAATTACTCCAGGTATTTTACTGAGCCATGTCCTTCACAAGTTACAGATGTCCTGATTCATTAAATTCCTTTATATGAACAAGTACCCAGGATTTCGTCCACTTTCTCCTCCTTTCCTCTGTATTCATCGCATCACATGGTCTCCTCAAGACCACCCTTTCTTTCAAGGTTATACAGTAATTCCACCTCTCCTACAAGAGCAGACGCAACCCTCTCAACATACCAATGGAAAGAGCAGGATGACACATTTTGCAGGAAAACCGAAGCTGTAAAAACCATCACTAAGTGCTGTGGCACCAGCCTTTTCTGGGGGATGCAGAAGGGGCTGGCTAGCCCTGGTGTGCTCTGTACTTGCTTGTCTAGCTGCTAGATACAAATATGTGATTTCTGCAGGAGGAGTGCGATGTTGCCCCTTATTCTAGTTCGTGTCTGGTCTCCACCATGTGACATATGCATTTGGGATTAATGAGCTGCACCTTGTAGAATATCAGACAAGTCAACATAGGAAACAAAGTCCAAAAACCAGTCAAAAACACCCTCTCACGGAAGGGGAAAACCCTCTCTGTGTTGAAGCTGGTTCCTACTCCTGTCATGGCCAAGGGGAATGAAGCAGTGTTTCTGAAAGACGCAGCGCTGTAGGGAGGACCTTCTCCCAGGTGGATGGAGGCGGCAGCCTCGGTGACCTGTCTGCTGCCCCACGCACCACCCAGCCACCCTGACGCCAGGCTTGGGTTTTACCGGCGTCGGATCTGACCACTGCTCAGTGAAGGAGGTCTTCCTCAGCTACAAAAAGACAAACCTGTACAAGGCCACACACTTGGATGTGACCAAGACAGATGGGGTTAACAGGAGATTGCAGACATCTAATTAAATCTTCATCAACACGTCCTCAGAAAGGCACCATGAACTGGTGCCTGGAGCTGACGGGCAGGCCAGGCATGAATGGTACGGGTTGTGGTCCGGGTACCAGCACCTACGGCTGCTCCCGCAGCCCCATGGGGTCCCAGGGAGTAACGCAGGGCACGGCCCAGGCAGCTCCATGGGGACATGCAGAAGTGTCCAAGTTCTGTAGAACTACGACGGGAGGAAAAAAAACATTCCTTGCCAGGGATGACGTGGGACACTTGAAATCCCTGTTCCGCCTCAAACCTGGGCTTGTCCGAGAGTGGCAGGAGATGGAAGGTGTGAGGCCCCAAGGCTGCTCTCATCCGCTGTGAATTACTAATTATGAAAGGTAACTGATTACTGTCAGCATGGAGCAGTGAGGTTTGCCGCTCCCCACTCCTGCTGACACAGCATTTCACATGCTGCCAAATGTCTAGGGCTTTTCTTTTTCTTTTCCTTTTCCCTTTTCTTTTTTTTTTTTTTTTTTTTTT